>Ga0194123_10002117_pt1 | contig 27082 bp, 27 predicted proteins | sample TA2MahsurfametaG_5_FD_155479 | JGI IMG/M metagenome (GOLD analysis project Ga0194123, IMG submission 155479) | Freshwater microbial communities from Lake Tanganyika, Tanzania - TA2015023 Mahale A surface | ecosystem: Environmental > Aquatic > Freshwater > Lake | place: Tanzania: Lake Tanganyika... | reverse complement strand
TGTTCAATTATTTGAGCAAGGACAATGGGTCTTGCTGGCGCTTAATATCATACTTTCCGTAGGCGCAGGGTTTGGGGTGTTTTTGATGGTGGGGAGGTTGTGAAATCATTGAATCTTTAATCCCTAGCATCACAACATATAACACAAAAGCCCCCAAGTAAGGGAGCTTATTGTAGTACTTCAATTATTGCTCAAGATGTAGTAATAACCTCAGCAGTTGTTAAAATCAATTATTTAACCCCGAATTTTCTTGAAGCCTCGGAAAGGGTAAAACTGTTGTTCACCAGTACTCCTGGCTCAACTGGAGCATTCGGAAGCGTAGCTACCTGAACTTTTAATCCCGTCGCTGACTCAAACCTCGCTTCAAAATTTGCCACTTTAGTATTTCCGTTACACTCAAAATCTTCGACTCTTTTGTCGCTTAAACTGGCTAATGTTGCTTTTGCATCAGCCAATTTCGGGCCTTTGTAAACTCGAAGCTCAAGACCGTAAGAACTTTTAAATTGGTTTTTGAGACCTGCTACAGACATTCGTCCTGAAATATTAAAATCTGACATAATTTATTAAATTAAAATTTACCTACTCTACGAACCTTTTCGGTATCCGCTTTACTATTTTTTTTTGATGGTTGATTTTCTTTTGAAATCCATCTACTTTTTAGTCAGGAAAAATACAGCAGCTCCAATGACTGCCAAAACCACTAATATGAGCCACCACGGAAACTTAGATTTTTTGGGTTGTTGCAATTCTTTCAGTAGTGGGGCATTAATGATCTCTAAATGATAATCCCCTTTATTAAAATCTACTTTTTTCTCCACTTTCGTTACTCGAACTCCAAATTTTGCAACATGATCGACGAGTTTTTGCAAGTCATTCTCTCCTGTCCCCGTATCTGCTGATTCCCAGGAGCGTGAAACCAAGACTTCGATTCCATCGGAAGTGCGGAAAGTTTCATTCGGATCAACGAAATGCGATGCATGAATATCCAATCCTTCCGATTCGCATTCCTTTCGGATGCTACCGTCCTGAATCACTCCATACAAACGCTCCGTATACGGTTTGAAGAGGGATTTATAATTTTTAGGAGCCGAGGGATTAATGGAATCCGGAAGCATGGCCTTTAATTCCTCAAAGGTCAGGCCAGGATAAAGCGTTAAAAGTGCATCAACCACCCCAAGGGCTGTTCGGTTCATGGCCTTTCCCGTAACTTCAATTACCCCTTGTTTCAAGGCCCTTTTTTGCATTTCCGTTAACTGATCAATGGTTTTAATAGACATAGTCTTTGAAGTATAAAGATTACAACTTAATGGTTTGGCAACCAGCCTCTTTTAACTGTGCGTTTAATGCGGATAACGTCAATTTATCATGATCTGCGGATGTTTTCGTTAATTTCCCCCCCGGTGACTCGTAGCAAATTTCGCAATCAATTCCGAAGGCAGCTTTAAATCTTTTTTCAAAAGAGCCAACCTGTAGGTTTCCATTAACTGAAAGTTCTGCGTCACCTGAGGGCTTGTATTCGCCGCCTACGGCCTTCGATCTGGCCCCCGCAATGGTGAGTGAATTATCGATCCCTTTACCATCCGGAGTTCTTAATGTAGGAACAATATAAGGGAATTTCTTGATGAAATTGCTTTGAAAAGTAGATACTTTAATTCTACCGTTTACTGAAATGTCGGACATACTATTTGGTTATTTTTCGTTTGTTCCTACTCTTATGGATTTTCGGATATCTCCTTCCTGATTTACCTATCAGACGAGGCTGTTTTTTTTTAGCGCATGATGTAAATCGACGCAATGGTAACAGGCATCCACTTGGACAAAAATAATCCTGTTAGCTATTGATTTTCCTTACAGCACCAACTTAATCCAACTTAATCTAAAGGTTGTCCTGCGTCACGTTTCGAATTTGGCTAATTTCGATTTACACAATATGTATGCCTAGGCCATCTTATCCCCTTGCAGACTACCTGATTCACGGTTTAAAATGGATGATTGAAGACCATTGCAGTTTCCGACTATATAATAAACAGGCTTGTGAACAACTCACCGGCCTAATTTCCAAGAAAACGCAAACAACGGTCTCAGTCAATACCTTATACCGAATATTTCTCCACCCTAATAACTCGAATAAACCTTACCTGCATACGTTAAACGTATTGGCTCAATTCATTGATTTCAAAAACTGGGACAACTTCTGTGAATATTACCAAGAACTGTACGACTTTCAATATCTTTTCGGAAAAATTGCAGATCAGAAAGAATATAAAAGCTTGTTGAGCCTCAATATTTACAACCGTGAATTTAAGTCATTGAATTCATTATTTGAACAATTTACCACCGACTTATCCTACCACAATAAACACCTTTTAGGGGAAGAGATTTACAATGCCCTAAGACATAATCCTTCTTCCAACATTCCTTTTTTTCAAAAATTTCACCATGTTTCCATAGTACGGGAAACCTTTTTTGAATACCTCGCGGACCCAGACTTCAACATTCCACAGTACGAGTTCGGTCTGAAGTGTTACTTAAAATTTGTCAAACCTGATAATTCACTCAAAGACTTGCAAGATTTTTTATTCGCAAATTCCCTGATTTTCAGAAATGCTATTTTAACTAACCAACGTAAAAATACCTCCGTATATGGTCGGATTCTTTACCAGAGGCATTTTTATTCAGCAGAAGAATTAAATGAAATACACATTTTTCCAAAGTTCAGATATTTAGCTTACTTCTTACTTTATCGAAATTTATCGGTGGGTTTCGACCATACTTACTGGGAGTGGTTATATAAATACATGTTGAATGTCCTCCATAAATCAACCCTCATTGAACGGCGAATTATAATTCATACGTGCTATGACGCCTTGAGCTTCCATCCAAAAATGCAAGAAACTTTTTTTGCAGACATGCTTCGCAAATTTCCCAAGAACTTCGAACATTTCCCAATAAATCCTGAATTATTACCCCCAACTAAGGTTCTCAAACTGTTGGATACCAACGCGGCAACCTTTTATCACGGCCAACGCATTTTCCGAGCGAGCAAGCTTTAACGTATCTTAGCACGCAAACAACTCATGGTCCTTTTTATTGGTTACTTGGTAGCGGTTTTCCTTTATGCCTTGTTCCTTAGGCGTCGTGGTTCCACCTCCTTTTTTTCGGCTTCCCAAAAAGTAAGGTGGTGGATTTCGGGACTCTCCTTGTACATGCTTTTCCTTTCCGTGGACCAAGGACAATTGGTGACCGGAATTATCGCACAGCATGGAATGCAAGGCATGTGGTTGGTTTGGTCAGCAGGACTCGGCGCCTTCGTGGTTCCTTTGATTTTCGCTCCGCTTTGGCATCGATTGAATTTCCCTAACGATAACCGCTTTTTAGTGTTCCGTTATCCGGGTAAGGACGGGGTGTTTCTTCAACGTTTTCGTGCCATGTACGTTGGTATCCTCGTAGTTTCCTTGCTTACGTGTTTTCACCTTCTGGGATTTTCACGCATTTTGGACTATTATTTTCACCTGAGTCCGAATCCTTCCCTACTGCTCGGCGGATGCATTATGACAGCCTTCACCTTAAAAAACGTCTTTGATGTTAAACTTAAACTTGACGTATTACACGCCATTATGTTCTTTTTTAGCCTTGGATGCATTGCTTATTATGTTTTCGGCTATTATTTTCAACATCCTGAATTCCATTTCTTTCTCGAAAATCCCGAGAAAAAGGCGCTTTTGCCTAGCTCAACCAACGATATATTTTCGTTTGCCGTGTTCTTAGGTGTACAATGGTGGAGTTGCAACATGTTCGACGGTGGCGGTGCAGAAACGGCGAGATTCACCGCAGTTGCAAGCCCTCGAGAGGCGATAAAAGCGGGAATTCTTTCGGTTATCCTTAGTTTTATTTTAGGGTTTTTTCTCGTTTTTCATGTGGTGGTACTTCTTGGGTTAAGCAACACATCAGCGCCTCATGAAATGAATTACCTCAGCTCTTTAGATTCCTTGCTTTCTCCTTTTGCGCGCAATCTGGTATTATTGGGGTATTTTGCCATGTTCATTTCAACGGCCGAGTCTTTGATAACGTGGGGTGCATCTTTTGTGGTGAATGACCTCTGGATAGGATGGATCCAACCTGACAGCTCCAAAAATCAAACTTCTAGGATTTCCCTGCTGAGCATTGCAGGTATTGGCATCCTTTCCACCATTTTTGCTTACTGTTCTAAGGACTTACAGCAAGTCATTAAAATCACCTTCTCCATTGGTGCAGGTGTGGCACCTCTATATATCATAAGGTGGTTCTGGTACCGTATCAATGGATGGAGTCAAATTGCGGCCATGGTAGTTTCAGGAATTACCACTTTATTATATCCGAGTCTTCATGGCATAACACCAATGGCTCCATTTCCGATGGAAGAAAGCAGAATCGTTGTAGTTACTTGTATCACCACCATGATATGGTTAATCGTGACTTTAATTACCAAGGATGAATCAAGCCTTGTGCGCAGCCGTATGCAACCCATCATTGGCGACAAGAAAGCCTACATTTCAACCTTCGCACTTGCCCTATTGCTCGGAATCATGTTGGTCGGATTTAACTACTTGATTTGGAACGCCATTCTCGCCTAAGCCACCAACCCGTTTTCAAAACGCCATAAATCAATCACATGGTTTTCCAAGGCATCACAGCTTCGATTTCTAAGGCCTTTCTTCTGAACGATGCGCTTTCTGTTCACTTCAATTGTGACCATGCGCACTTCATCCAACGCTTCAGATTCGAGGTTCTCTACCAATTCACGCAAGGAGAAAATATACGAACCAAACTTCAAGCAATTTCGCGTGTAGGTCCCTACACAATGCTTTAATTCCGTTCCTTCCTCTATTAACTCCATGTTCGTTTTAAGCTGTTTGAGCAGGTAGTTTTTCCCTTTCACCTCAACCTTAAAAGGCGCTATGCCAAAACTCGGAAGTTTTATCAATCCTCGGTATCCGTAATTTCGCACCAACATGAGGTTGTTGTGCCAAGTATGAGCTTCTCGGCGAAGGTTGATCAATTTCTTTTGTGAAAAATCGATGTTTCGATTCAATTGAAACACTTGATAATTGATGTAATCGTAAAGCTCGTCAAGGTCTGGGGTATCGGCTGTTAATCCATTTCTTACCAAGGATATGGTGGTCTTTATCCAGAACGCGCTTCGGCTCATATCCCGCATTCTACGCACCAAAGCATTGACAAACGTTGGATTATGTATTTCCCGCTCTAAGGCAAATTTTACTAAACCTTCCGAAACCGAAAACGTGATGGATTCACCCCAAGCAGGATACGCCTGAAAATTGAACTCATGGGCTTGCACCTTGGTTAGGTTAAATGGAAGATCTTTGGCATAGATCAAATTTTTGCCTTCAAGTAAGCCTACCAACCACTCTTTTTCTCGTGGATTCAAGGAATTCGAGCAAAAATTGTGGGCAAAATAAAACGATATTTTATAAGCCTTAAAAAGCGATTCAATCATAAAACGCTGATAATCCAACCTTCGACTAGGCTCCATGGGTTTATTGCCCAACAGCTCCCCGAATTCTTCTTCCATTTTTGCGTATTCGACTTTCTCAAAAACTTGTGCATTGATTTCGTAAATAAAAAACAATCGCCCCAAGGTATCCATGCTCAACCATTTGATTTTATCAATGGGGATTCTGTCGAACAAGAAAGCAAAGAAAGTACAGAAGTTTTCCTTGAACAGCACAGAACTTTGGGGTTCAGGCAATAAATTCATCAACAATATTTCGTACAACTCGGAGGGTGCATCGTGACGATCCAAGACCTCAAAACACCGCAATAAAGGGTCCGTGTTCACGGAAAACGGCAACCGATGGTTATGGAGTCCGTGCCCAATGCCGTACTTCTGAATGCAAAAATGAACGGCCTCATTCGAATGATCTAATACATAGCGAAAAAAAACGTCCAATTGACGGACGGGAAATCGATGCAGCAGATGTTTCGCGATATCAGCCAACAACTTCAATTGAGGGCGTTTCGTCTTTATATTCGCTGTAGAGGTCAATACAAGGTTTGATAAACACTTTTCCCAAAATTCAGCATCACGCGCGTATTTCTTACCCTTGAACTGTTTGGCGAGAAACATCAAGCAATCCATTATTGCTTTATTATGAGTGAATTTTATGTACAACCTCACCGAGGTTTCCGATTTCAATAGAGGAATATCGGTTTTCGAATACAGGCTATCCAAGGCCTCAAAAAAATCTTTTTCGTGTAACCTCGATTCCCTAATCACCGCAGCCCTCAGGCCGTTGCGGTAATTGAGCATCCGCTCCTCCTCTGGTCCTAGTTTACGCTGAATGTTTACACCACCCGCTAGCAACTCCCTGTTCAGGGAAATAAAAAGATTTTTCGAACTCATTTTTAGGATTTAGGCCATACCTTACGTAAAACTTATGCAATCCTAACAGTTCGGTAAAAAAAAATAAAGTAATTAGTCCAATTTCCATTTTAACCCGCGGTTTCGCGTGTAAGGAATAGGGCCTTTGGCAAGCGCGTCTTCCAGAGCCTCTAGCTGCTCGAGCATCCCTTTAACACTTACTTCAAGCGTAGGATAAATTGCTTCTATGATCGAAAGATTAGCCTCTTGCGTTTTGGTAGCTCCTGTGGTATTGTCGTAAAGCATGTATTCCACCATACCCAATCGTCCGGTCAAGCTGGGCGCAGATTCAAATTCATGTTTAGCCAATAGAGGATCTCCATACATCACCATCTTCACCGAATCCATTCCCTTTTTCAGGGTCCGCAGTGTTTTCAAATATTCCAAAGAGGTGCCGGGATAATTCAACAACAAGGACTCCAACAACCCTACTTGTGACTCAAGCTCCCCAAGAATCTCTCCAACGCCATGCACTTTGCGGTTTATTGCGGATACCCTTTTGCGAAATGCATCCAAGGCCGAAGGATCTTTAGCCACCAAGGTTTGATTGTTCAATCCCTTCACCTCAAAAGCATGTCCTTTAACCAAGGTATCAATGCCCTGATCGCTCACCGAAACGATGTAGAGCAAAAAGGTACCTGGCGCAACTAAAAATCCATTTTCTCCTCCTGCAACGTTATTCACTGGATTCGATCTAAGGTTCCAAACCGTGCGAACTAGCCCTTTAGATGGTGAAGAGGTAAACCTTTTTACTTCCTTTCCTGAGGCGTCTAAAATGGCCCAAATTAAACGGGGTGCGTTTTCTTGTTGTTCCTGTCGCAATTCCGTTAATGAAGGATAGTCCACGTTTTTTTTGTCTTTCTCCAAGGCCTTTTCCTTTTCCCTTCGTTGATCGATTTTCTTTTGAAAGCCCTCCTTCAAGTGCAGGGTAAATACAGCACCATAGGATGGATTTTCGGCCGACCAAAGATTGTGCCCTTGAAACCCTGTTCCTTCGAGCCCTAGAGGGTCAGCAGGCACATAGAGCAAAGCCGGTTGCGTAGGAAAAATGTAAGCTTTTTGTTCCAAGTTTTTTACGTTGAAATCACGCAAGGGACGATAATCATCCATCACGTAAAATCCGCGACCAAAAGTCGCTGCCACCAGGTCGCATTCGCGCTCTTGAATGTCTAAATCGTATACGGCTATCGTGGGTAAACCACCTAATTTCGTCCAATGCTTCCCTTCATCGTTGGTAAAATAGGCACCAAACTCCGTACCGACAAAAAGTAAATTCGGATCGACAAAGTCTTGTTTTATGCAATACACGGTTCCTCTCTCTGGCAAGTTGCCGTGAATTGCTGTCCATGTTGTTCCACAATCAGAAGATTTACACAAGTACGGTTTAAAATCTCCCTTTCGTTGATTATTAAAAGTAGCATAAACCACTTGCTCATTAAATCTTGAGGCAGTTAACATGTTTACGCGAGTTTGATCAGGAACTCCGGGAAACGTTGTTACCTTTTTCCAGTCTTTCCCACCGTTCTGGGATATTTGTACTAAACCATCATCTGTGCCGACAAACAGCAGTCCTTTCTGGATAGGAGATTCATCCAAGGCAACAATATTTCCGTATACGGTAGTTGAAGCATTCTTCATCACCGCATCGATGCTCCACACTTGGCCCATAACGGGCAATTTATTGCGGTCAATTTGCCGGGTCAAATCGGGCGAAATTTCTGTCCAGTCATCGCCCCGATTGGAGGATTTAAATACTTTATTCGCGGCAAAATATAAGGTAGAGGCATCGTGTTTCGAAACGAGCAAGGGAGCATCCCAATTCCATCGGTACCCTGGTTGATCTTTGCCAGGCATAGGTTGTATGGGCACCTTTTCTCCGCTTTGTTTGTCGTAACGAACCAACCAACCGTACTGCGCCTGAGCGTAGGTGATGTTGGGATTACTCCAATCGGTTGCTGATTCAAACCCGTCACCGCCGTTCGTAATAAACCAATCAGTATTAAGGATCCCTGAAACATTGGTTGTCCCAGAAGGGCCACCCATCGAGTTGTTGTCTTGCGTTCCCCCATAAATGTTGTAAAAAGGCTCATCGTTGTCCGTAGCTACCTTGTAAAACTGGGTAATGGGAAGGTTTTCGAAAAACCGCCATTCCTCCGCATGGCTATACGTTTCGTAAACACCTCCGTCGCAACCAACAACCCAATGATCGGTATTCGAAGGATCTATCCAAATCACATGATTGTCTACATGCTTGTGCGATTCGCCGGTCCGCTTGAAAGTGATACCAGCATCTTCGGAGTGATGCATGTAGGTATCCATGGCGAACACTTTACGTTTGTTCAGGGGGTCGCAAAAAATTTCCTGGTAGTAATTCCCGCTGGTGGAAAACCCGCCTTGTTTGCTCCATGTTTCGCCGTAGTTGGTGCTTAAATATACTCCTCCTTTATCATACCTTGCCTCAACGATGGCGTACACCCAACTGGGATCTGATGGAGCTACCGCCAGACCAATCCTTCCCATGTCGGATTTGGGCAAACCGTTCGCAATTTCCCGCCAAGTTTCTCCCCCGTCCGTGGATTTATATACGGTTGATTCGGGTCCTCCCCCAATGTAGGTCCATTCATGCCGGCGACGCTGGTGAGCAGAAGCATAAAGCACGTCAGGATTGCTCGGATCAATTTGCACTTCAGCGATTCCGGTTTCTTCGGAGACAAACAAGGTTCTTTTCCAAGTCTGACCTCCATCAGCAGACTTGTAAACCCCTCGCTCTCCTCCGCTACTCCAAAGCGGACCATAAGCAGCTACCCAAAGGATGTTTTCATTGCTGGGGTGAATCACAATGCTCCCAATATGCTCGGATGTTTTCAAACCCATGTTTGTATAGGACTTTCCACCATCCACCGATTTATAAACACCATCTCCGTAACTAACCGATCGCTGGTTGTTGTTTTCGCCTGTACCAACCCACACGACGTTTGGATTGGAAGATGCCATCTCAACACAACCAATGGAGTAGCTTCCATAACAGTCGAAAACCGGATTGAACGTAATACCATGATTGGTCGTCAACCAAACACCCCCGCTCGCTGCAGCGACTAACCACCGGTCTTTATTCGATGGGTGGATGGCAATGTCAGCAACCCTTCCGGAGGTTAAGGCTGGTCCAACCATCCTAAAATTGAGCGCTGCAACCGTGCTTTCATCGTACGGTAGTTTTTGAGGTTCCTTCGATACTCCTTTTTTCTGTCCCAAAACTAATGAGGACGCCATCAAGGCTAACAGCAAAACATTTTTCATCATTTTTTGGCAAAAAAGCCCGTGAAAGGACTTTGGTGATTTGGTAACTCTACACTTTCATACCCCGAACGAAGCGGTCTTTTCGTTTGACCTTCTCCAATTTCTTACGAGCTACCCGAAGGTAGGCGGATCTTGGGCTTCCGCGCAACACGTCAATCTTATAAGTTACACCTCCATAAGAAATTTTGGGGCCGCCAGCTTGATTCCAATCTACGTTGAAATAATAACGACGGGATGCTTCATTTTTAGCTACAAACGTCAATACTTTTCCATCGCCATTTTCAAAACGAACACGCATTTCCCCTTTATTGCTGTACGAGTCGAAAATACACGGAGTTCCGGCTTGAATGATAACAGATTCTTTGCGCGTGCTGGAATTATTTACTAGTGTACCGTTGCTCGTTGTCGCGGAATTTTCATTGCGAACCTCCTCATCCATTACGATCGTATGGGAAATGAAAAATTGGACCTTACCCAATTTTTCCTCAGTATCTAAGTTAAATTCATCGCGAATCTGATTCGTATAAGGAACCTGCATTGCACAGGATGCCAATAAAAAAAACAGGGGCAAAAGAAAAAAATAGTTCTTCATAAAGTAAAATATGGAAGTAAAGTTAATAAATATCCATCATATTCTCGGAGGGAATTAAAAAATGGAACATCTTTGTAAAAATGAAATTACCCTGGTTTATCGTTGTTTTGTTGACGGCAATTGCCTGCCGTCAAAATAACCAAGATGCAACGGTTGATTACGATACAATTCGCCCCAAAACCAAAAAATCTGAAAATCTGAAAAAACCTGAACAGGACTCCTCGAGCATAGAACTCACCGCCTTCAACAAGGATAGTGTTGACTTAAAAATTCTTGAAGCAACAACCTACGACACTTCCTATTTTCTTAACCGGTTTACCACTCCAGAAAATCGGCAACTTTTAAAACTCTCCTCATCGAAAAGCGAACTGACTTTTGGGATGTGGAAATTTGACGATAGCCTGTTACGTAAAAACGCCCTATTTAATTGGTTAGACCATTTTGGTACGAACAAAACGGCCATTAAATGGCTAAAACCGACGGTGTTGGGAAAAAACCATCAACTCGTCATCATCAACGACCATTCCATGATTGCTTTGAGCTGCGGAACGAAAATGAACCCCAGAGCTTGGATGAATTACCAACGGTTTAACTTTCCGGGCGATAGCCTCCGCTTTGTGCTAACCGCCTCACCTCAAGCAAAATGTAAATGGTTTAAAGTCAATTCATCAAATCAGCTCATCAAATGTCATCCTTAAAACTTATCAATCGTTCGTACGTTAGAGTTATCCCCAAAAATGCATTTTGGCAAGGAATTGACCCGAATGGCAAGGATCGGGAATTTCATCAATTTCATGAGCCCACCCTCTACCTGTTAGAGGAAGAACTCTGGGATGAGCGCTTTTTTTTAGAAAAAAACTATTTAAAAATTGCTCATTTCGAATTTCAACAGCATTTAGAAATTGCTGAAATACCCCAACATTTACCGAAAACAGTGGAGGATTTCAACGAATTGTTCGAAATGGGTTTTGGCAGCACCGTTGTTGATTTATTGCTCAAACCCGGTTTAGGATATTTATAAACGCTTTATCAGATTGATGTTTAAATATTGAGGGTCGTGGGTAACTTCCTCCCCCACCCATTCTGGCAATTCCAGAAGTTGGTGTTCATGTTCCAATTCCACCTCCGCCATGTACAAGCCATCTAACTCATTTTGAAACACGTCAATTTCCCAAACGACATTTTGATGTTGGAGGGTGTATCGAAGTTTAGTAAGAACCTGTGAGCAGAACCCCAGTAACTCTTGGCCCTCAGCCAGGGGAATTTCATATTCAAACTCCTCCCGGTTGAGCACGTTAGTGCCTATTTTTAAAGTTAAAAACGCCTTTTCATTTTTTATACGAATTCGCAATGACCGATCATTGGACGCTATTAAATAGGCTTGCTGTATGAAAACTTTTTGAGCATTGACGCCGTTGAGAAAATTTAAGTTTTTGACCAAAAATTTACGTTCAATCTCCTTCATGTTACCTATTCTGAAAAATAATCCATAAATTTAAGCGTTAAAAGCAACAATTGACTTTTAAACATCGTCTTAACCACATATTTGATAGAACTCTTATGAAAATAATCCATTCTTTGTTCCTAATCATTTTTCTTTCGGTAAACGGATTTGCTCAAAAAATGATTGCAACCCCGATCGGTCAACCGCAAATTGTTTACAGCGAAAATGGCATAATCGTTAGCTCTCAATTGACCGAATGCCAGAATCTGGACCGAGACGAAAAAATGACCTACAACATTTTGACATTAACCAACAACAACAACGTACCTGCAACCCTTAAGATGCGTCAAGACTCGTATTACAACGACAAATGCTACACCTGTGAAAACGATGAGTATACGTTTACCTTTAACCTAGGCGCCAGCGAGTCGAAACAAGGAAGTTGTTATGGAGATACCAATCCAGCCTTGTCCGTTTTCCACTCGATGAAAGACGGATATTACAAAGAAGTGTTGACAGACCTAAAAATGAACATTGTTCGTTTGAATTAACCCAACCCCATTGTTAACAACGCGCTTTCCTATTGGAAGGCGTTTTTTTTGTTCAAAAATTGACCACCCCATTTCGGTCAACATTTTCCGTAAATTTGAGCATGCTTAAGCTAAAATCTGCCACTCCGCGTTGGATTATCGTTTTAATTGATCTGTTGATGAGCATTTTCGCGCTGGGATTAGCTTATTTTATTCGTTTCGACATGAATACCAATTTAAAAGCGATGCAAAACGAATGGCTCGATAATTGGAAAGAATTTACAGCATATATCTCCATAAAACTAACGGTATTTTACTTTTTTAAAATACACCGTGGCTTAGTTAGATTTACGGCCACTGAAGACTTAAAACGGCTGTTTTCGGCCTCCATGACTTGCACGTTTATATTTATTATAATAAGCGCTGTTCGCGCAGGGTTTTTTCAAACTACCTATCTTTTCCCAAGTTCCATTCTTCTGATGGAGTTTATTATCAGTTTGATGCTTTTAACGGGTAGCCGATTTACCTTGAAACTTTGGTACCTTGAGTCTATCAAAAACCCTGAGCCTGCCCAAAAGATTTTAATTTATGGCGCAGGTTCCATGGGACTTATCGCAAAAAAAACCATTGAAAACGATCAACGGAATCCCCAGAAGATTTTCGGATTTCTGGATGATAACCCCAAGCTTTCTGGAAACCGGATTGACGGTCTAACCGTTTATTCCTCCACTGAGATTCAACGGCTGACGAGAGAACACAATCTTTCGGCAGTGATCATTGCCATCCGTAATCCATCCAACACTCGTTTAAATACAATGGTTGATTTTTGTTTGGCCCATTCGATAAAAATTCAGCGGGTTCAGGACCCTGTAACATGGGTAAACGGCACATTAACCATGAAGAAAATTCGAAAAATCAACATTGATGAACTCCTCGGTCGCGAAGAAATACAATTAAACCAAGTTGCGCTGCATCGGTCGCTAATCGAAAAAACTGTTTTGATCACTGGGGCGGCAGGGTCTATTGGAAGTGGCATTACGCTGGAAATCTTAAAACACTTTGAAGGGAAACTAATTTTAGTAGATCAAGCCGAATCGCCTTTGTATAACCTGCAGCAAGAACTTGTTAGTTTGGGAATCAAAAACCCTGTAAAGTTCTTAATCGGGGACATCAAGGATAAGGATTTTTTAAAGGAATTGTTTGCTGCCGAAAGCCCAAATGTGCTTTTTCATGCAGCTGCCTACAAACACGTGCCGTTAATGGAAGAAAATCCCCAACAAGCCATAGCCACCAATGTGGAAGGCACAAAAAATTTAGTGGATCTTGCATTGACCTATGGAGTTGAGAAATTTGTTTTCATTTCTACCGATAAAGCGGTAAATCCCACCAATATTATGGGCGCAAGTAAGCGAATTGCCGAAATGTATGTTCAAACCAAGGGAACTAACAGCACCACATCCTTCATTACTACCCGGTTTGGAAATGTGTTAGGATCCAATGGATCGGTGATTCCTCTTTTCCAAAAACAAATTGACGCAGGAGGCCCTGTGACGGTAACTGATCCACACGTAACTCGTTATTTTATGACCATCCCTGAGGCGTGTCAGTTGGTTCTGGAGGCTTTTGTAATGGGGGCGGGCGGTGAGATTTTTATTTTTGACATGGGCAATTCGGTGAAAATTCTTGATTTGGCAGAGAAAATGATTCGACTGCACGGGTTGGAGCCCAATCAGGACATTTCCATTAAGATGACGGGACTTCGACCTGGCGAAAAGCTTTACGAGGAACTGTTAGCTGACGAAGAAACTTCGCTAAGTACCCACCATCCCAAAATTTTGATTGCTAAAACGCGTGAAAATGATTTGGCATTCATGAAAGATTTGGAGGCATTGCTCGATTCCCGTCAATCCCTTTCCCAAAAAGTTGCCATTATGAAAAGATTGGTTCCTGAGTTCGTAAGTACCAATTCCTACATCAAAAACCTCAACCATGATTAGTCCTCACCCGGTAGATATTCGATTCAGCGATATTGACGCTTTTGGGCATGTCCACAATGCTGCCTACTTCCAGTATTTTGAATCCGCTCGGCTTTATTATTTTTCACAACTGCTCGGAGACGATTGGGACTGGAACCGAACAGGGATCATGTTGGTTGAAAATTATGCTCAGTATTTAAAACCTCTTCTCCTGAATGATCGAGCAAAAATTTCCCTCCATGTAACCAAAATAGGCAACAAAAGTTTTTCCCTCGAATACCAGCTTTCTGTGAACGATAAAATCCACTGTATGGGAAAAAGTAAACTAGTTTGTTTTGATCACTTGCGCAAAGCGAGCATAACGTTACCTGAAAAATTCAAACGGACATTAGAAGATTTGAAATGAACCGTTTTTTTCTCGTTTCCTCACTCATAAGTCTGCTGGTAATTTCACCAATCGCTCAAGAAAAAAGCCCTTGTGGCAACGTTCGCAAAAAAGCGGAACCGCGGGCTTACCTTAATTGTTCCGATAAAATCCTGTACGATAAAGAAATCAACACTTATGTGCTCGAAAAAGACGGTTTCACGCCCTTCAACGGGACCTGTCAAACCTACAACCGAAATGGCTATGTTTTGGAAGAATTAACCTGCATCGATGGCAAACGCAACGGCATTGACAATTCGTACTTCGGTTCGGGATGCCTCCAATCCACTCAAAGCTACATTCTCGGGATACAAAATGGGCCACAAAAAGTATTTTATGATTCTACAGGTCAGTTGCGGGCAGAGGAAAATTACCTTAATGGAAAATTACACGGTCGAGTTTGCAATTTTTCGCGTTATGGCGACACCTTACGCTACTTGAATTATCATGAAGCTGTACCGGATGGTGAGCAGCGAGAATATTATCCCAATGGAAAACTTGCGAAGGTGTCCCATTATGTAAAGGGCTTAATAGACGGAATGCATATTACGTATTCTACCGAAGGAAAGGTCGAATCCATATTGTCGTATAAAAAAGGAAAGAACAACGGCAAATGGGTATATTTCGCAGACAACGGTAAAGAGATTGGCATACAAAATTGGTTGATGGGGCAAAAAAACGGCGAGTTTAAAAGCCTTTCTGACAACGGTATTATCCTTGTGCAAGGAAGTTTTGACAAAGGTATCGCAATTGGCGAACACCTCGTAAACAACGAAAAAGGAAAACTGATTCACCAAACGATCTACGATAAGAAAGGGGTGAGACAATACGAGATGGAAATCGATGAGTTCGGGGATAAAAAAGTACTTTTTGACATCAACAAGACCAAAACGGAAACAGCCTTGGAAAACGAGGATGACAATCCTGAAAACATCGGAAAAAAAGAAGAAAAAAAACGGCAGAAGAAACGCAAAAAGGAACGCCGGAAAAAAGAAAAAGAATGAGCCATGAAAGAATGAGCGATCCACTGCACCAAGAGGCAATAGCCTCCATCTTTTATCGTTGGATTCAATTAATGCACCCAGATAGGATGAAATTTAACCCGAAATTCATAGCAAGCGACAAAGAAAAAGTAGTATTCGGAATGACTAAACACATGGGGAGATTTGTGGTTTCCATTACAACAATGCACCATGATTTAGCCCAGAATCAGCCAAAAAAGTTAAACCGAAGTTAAGGTCTTAACCTTGAATCATTCCAAGAAGCATGGAAAAACCTAAAAGGAATAGGCCAATGGCCACATAGGTTTGCACCCATTTCAAGGTGACTTTTTTTAAGGCATAGGATCCGATTAAAACGGCAACAAGAGCCGCCAAGCATGTGATAGCAAGCAAGCCCCAATCCAGCGAAGTCCCGTCCATTGCTAAAGCGTAAATGGATAAACGGCCCAAATCGGTGAACCAAGCAATCATGGCCGAGGTAGCCACCCAGCCTGAAACTTCCTTCATCCGATTCGCCAAAAAAGCACTCCGAAGCGCACCCTGATGACCGCTCAAACCTCCAAAAAAGCCGGAAAACAATCCGCCTAACCATAAAGGAACCGTTAAAGTGGCCTGCTTAAACTTCCATTCCATGTACGCGAAAACCAGCAGCAGTATTCCAATTACACAAGAAGTTAATTTAACCGGATGTAGAAAATCGAACGTTTGAGAAAAATCATAAACTTCTGCGTTCATCGAACTCATCGCATTCAAAACCCATGAACCGAAAAGGGCAGCAACAAAAGCGCTAATACCAAAAACTCCGACAATTTTCCAGTCCACGTTGCGGTTAAGAAGCACCTTGAAAGAACTGTTGGCAAAATGAACCAAAGCAGTAAACGCAATAGCCAATTCCGGAGGAAAATAAAAAAGCATTGCCGCCATCAATAGCGTTCCGAGCCCAAATCCCGAAAAAAAGGTGAGCAAAGATGCCAAAAAAGCCACCAAAGGAATCAACCAATCCATTACTTTTACACTCTAAACAAAACTAATGAAAAACGCAGACTTTCGCAGCGACACCGTTACCCTACCTACCCCATCGATGTTAAAAGCCATGATGGATGCTCCCTTGGGAGACGATGTTTTTCAAGAAGATCCGACCGTAAATGCTTTGGAGGCTTATGCAGCGGACCTTTTTGGAAAAGAGTCAGCTCTTTTTTGTGCCTCTGGAACCCAAACGAATCAAATTGCGATAATGGCACACACGAGCCCCGGTGGAGAAGTGATTTGCCATGCTGAAAGCCACATCTATAAATACGAAGGAGGCGGAATAGCCCGAAACAGCCAATGCTCTATGAAATTGGTTCAAGGAAATCTCGGAAGAATTCTACCCAACCAATTGGAGTCGTGCTTAAACAATCCGAAAGATGTTCATCTGCCGCTGACCCAACTCGTCTCGGTAGAAGACACCGCTAACCGAGGAGGTGGGGCCGTTTACAAAATAGAAGACCTCCGTGATATTCAGAAATTTTGTGCAACCAAAGGGCTACCCCTCCACCTCGATGGTGCTCGAATTTTCAATGCTTTGGCGGTAAATGGCATGAATACCAAGACCTACGGACAAATGTTTGATTCCATTTCGCTTTGTCTTTCCAAGGGCCTTGGCGCCCCGGTAGGATCTCTCCTTCTCGGAACCGAATCTTTTATAGAAAAGGCAAGAAGATTTCGAAAAGTCCTTGGCGGAGGTATGCGTCAGGCAGGAATATTAGCGGCAGCAGGCATTTACGCATTGGAAAATAATATAAGTCGCCTGCACGAAGACCACAGGAGGGCGAAACTGCTCGGTGAAACCCTTGTAATGCAATCCTGGGTGCAGGAAATCTTTCCGGTAGAGACGAATATCGTGGTTGCCGTTCTCCATAAGGAAGATCAAAGGGACCTAGTTCAACAACAGTTGATGGACCTCGGAATTGCTTGCATTGCTTTTGGCCCGGGAATGCTCCGTTTCGTTACACACCTTAACATCGATGATGAAGCGCTTGAAAAGGCAATTCTTGCCATCAAAAGTATTGGTAAACTGTAACCTTTTATGAATTTTCGCCTTAAAGGGATGATAAGCTTGTCGCCTATGCCAAAATGCTTCACACTTCTGTTACTGGCACTATGCACCCAATTTCTTGCTCAAAAAGATCCGTGCACAACCTCGGAAAAAAAGGCCATCAAAGCATTCCGGCAATTAAAGCTTGAAACGGATATCAATAAGGCTCTGACCTTATTTAAATCCTTGTATCAAACCTACGAAAACAATGCAGAATTGCCGTTCCTAATCGCAGAAAAAAGTTATATCCATTATCAAAAATTAAAACGAGATCCTAAAAAAGCAGTTGAAACACAGCAGTTCGAAACGCAAGCTTATCTGTTTTTTTCTTCTTCCTACGCGAAATGTAAGACCTTCCACGCGGACAACCTCTATTTCATTGCCTCCATCTTGGTGGGCAGGGGCGATATCGAACAAGCGATACCCTACCTCAGGGATTTCCTTACCTTTCCTGAGGACGATTTAATGCGCATTGCAAACGACCACTCAGAAAAAAAAGCAACCGTTAAAACATTCGTTGATGAATACGATAAAGTTCAAAAATTTAAAGATAATCCAGTGCCTTTCGAGCCGAGACTTGTGGAAAATGTTAGCTCTAACCTCGACGAATATTTTCCGATGATTTCTCCCGATAACGATTTATTATTTTTTACGCGGAAAGTCAATCGAAAAAATTTAGGCGATATGTCGGATAACATTGTTGAAGAATTCACCGTTGCAGAGCACCCGGATGTCAATTCCTCTCTCTTTTCTTACGGAAATCCCCTTCCCGCGCCATTCAACGACGGTACTTTTTTCAATTACGGTACTGCAACATTATCCACCGACAACAAAGAAATGATTATCTCAGCCTGTAAAAAGGAGGATATCTATAACCAGAAATACCTAAACTGCGACTTATACTCCACATCCTTCAAACGAACCGGAAAAGGAGGAAACGACTACCAGTGGTCTCCTTTGGTTAACCTGGGCCCTGATATCAACACGAAGGACGGGTGGGAAGCACAACCCTCACTATCCGCCGACGGAAAAACCCTTTTTTACACAACGAACCGAAAAGGATCGCGGGATAATGATATTTATTTCACCCTCAGGTTAGACGATGGAACTTGGACCCCGGGAAAACCCTTTAACGAAGTAAATACCTCTGGAAAGGACAAAAGTCCATTCTTTCACCAAGACGGACAAACCCTCTATTTTGTATCGGAATGCAACGAATCTCGGCCCGGCCTCGGTGGACTGGATATTTTTTACATTCGTAAGACCGCAACAGGATGGACAACACCGGAAAATATTGGATTCCCCATCAATACCGAAGGAGATGAGCTAGGGCTCTTTGTTTCCACTCAAGGAAAAATTGCTTATTACTCCAGCTATCAAAACGGAAATTGGAATATTTACGCCTTTGATCTTTACGATCAGGCCCGTCCCAAAGAAATTGTCATTATCAAAGGAGAATTGAAAAATGAAAAAAACGAGGCAGTGAAAGATGGTAAAATTGAAATTGCCTACGGAGTCGCAGGTAAAAAAATCACCATAGACGTGAGCCCGGACGATGGAAATTATGCGGCTGCCGTTGAGGTTGTAAAAGACGAACCCATTACTGTAACCCTTAAAAAGGAGGGCAGTGCGTTTTCATCGAAAGTCCTAACCTCTGAGGAATTGAACACCAATAACGTGAAGGTAGACGTTGCAGTCCAAACGTTAAAACCCGGAAAAAGCTATAACATAGAGGACTTACTCTTTGGCATAGATTCTTACGAACTTCCATCAAGTTCGCAATTAATACTTACGCGATTTGCAGATTATTTGAAGGAAAATCCTACGTTAAACATCGCAATCCATGGACATACTGACGATGTAGGGGATGATTCAAAAAACTTGATTTTATCTGAGAACAGAGCAAAAACAGCCATTAATTACCTTATCGACCAAGGGATTGATGCGAACCGACTAAGTGCCAAAGGCTTCGGAGAAAGCAAACCAAAAGTTCCGAATACGAACGCATTGAATCGATCGAAAAACCGAAGAACGGAATTTCTGTTGATTAGTGAGTGACGGCTTAAGCCTCCTTTTTGAAATTTTTGCGCTCCCTGATACGCGCGGATTTACCCGTGCGCTCACGGAAATAGAAGATGCGTGCACGACGTACAGCACCTCGTTTGACCACGGAGATGGATTCAATAAAAGGGCTGTTTAACGGAAAAATCCGTTCAACACCAATGTTTCCCGACATTTTGCGAACCGTAAACGTTTCTGTTGCTCCAGCTCCCCGTCGTTGTAACACAACCCCCTGAAACTGCTGGACGCGCTCTTTGTTACCTTCTTTGATTTTGTAACTTACGGAGACCGTATCTCCTGCACCAAAACTTGGAAGGTCGTTTCCTGCGAGAAGTTCTTTCTGAATTTGGCTAATTGCATCCATGGTACTCCGATTTAATCACTTTAAGGGGTGCAATATTACAATTTTTTTTTCAAAAGAAGATGAAAAACGTCAATTAATTGCGTACATGAGCAACAAGAGCAAAAAAACCACTCCGAAAATGATCAAAAGAGATTGATTCGTCACCTCCATTTTGGCAGGTTTCTCGACGGGCGCTTTCTTTTTTTGTTGGGAATGAGGCTGTGTATCGATATCAATAGGCTCGAGCTTATTCGGAGTAGGCGCGCTGTTATGCGTTTTCTTAACTCGATATTTTTCCCAATTGAATCGAAACTTTCCCCCTAAAACCACTTCATCTCCCGAGTTCAACAGAACAAAACCTTTCAATGGCACTCCATTCACCGCTGTACCATGGGATGAACCCAAATCCGTAATAAATACGTTACCTTCAGCATCGGCAAACAATTCCAAATGAACCTCAGCAATTGCAGCATCTTTGATAACAACTTGATTCGAGGCTTTACTGCCTACCTTTATATGAACGCGTGCTGACATCAACTATATATCTTATCAAATTTACGTAAAATTGCTGGAATCTCAGAACCTAGGATGTTGAACAACCCGAATGATTTACTACATTTGTTCTTATGGCAAAAACCATCGCGATAGCGAATCAAAAAGGCGGTGTAGGCAAGACAACAACCGCGATCAATTTGGGAGGCAGTTTAGGTGCATTGGAGTATAAAACGCTCATCATTGATGCAGATCCTCAGGCAAATTCCACTTCCGGCCTTGGCTTTGAACCTACCAACGTAGATAATATCTACGAATGTTTGGTCAATCAAGCAGACCCCTTCGACTTACTTCTTGAAACCGCTTCTCCCCATCTGTACCTCTTGCCATCTCACATCGATCTTGTCGGGGCTGAGCTCGAGATGATCGATATGCCCGAACGCGAATACCTGCTAAAAAAAGCGATTGCAAAAATCACGGACCAATTCGACGTAATTCTCATCGATTGTTCGCCTTCACTCGGTTTGATAACGGTCAATGCTCTTGCTGCAGCAGATTCGGTATTGATTCCCGTACAATGCGAATACTTTGCCTTGGAGGGATTAAGTAAATTATTAAATACGGTCAAAATAGTTCAAACTCGCTTAAATCCTGATCTGGCCATTGAAGGAATGCTGTTAACGATGTACGACACCCGTTTGCGTTTAGCAAATCAAGTGGTGGATGAAGTCAAAACGCATTTTCAAGAGATGGTCTTCGATACCATCGTACACCGAAATACTACTTTATCAGAATCATCGAGTCACGGCATTCCCGTGATCATGCACGATGCTTCTTCCAAAGGTGCGATCAACTACCTCAACTTGGCAAGGGAAATTTTACAAAAGAATAACCTGACCAAAATGATTAACTCCGATAAAACTTTAGATCTAGAAAATGACTTCGAGCAGTAGAAAAAATCCAGCCCTTGGTAGGGGATTGAGTGCTCTTTTGAACGAGGCTAACGCCACCACGGGTGGAACAAGCACGGTACACATCAGTAAAATTCACCCCAATCCATTCAATCCACGCACCGACTTTGACAAGGAAGCCTTAAATGAACTTGCTTCGTCCATTAAAGAATTGGGCATCATACAACCCTTAACGCTGCGAAAATTAAACGCGGACAAATTTCAAATCATTTCGGGAGAACGAAGGTTCCGTGCCGCACAAATCGCAGGGCTCACCGAAGTTCCGGCATACGTTCGCATTGCCAACGATCAGAGCATGTTGGAAATGGCCTTGGTGGAAAATATCCAACGCGAAAACTTGAATGCGATCGAAATAGGCCTTTCTTACCAGCGACTGCTCGAGGAATGCAAGATGACGCAAACGGAACTTGGTCAAAAAATAGCCAAATCCCGTTCTGATATCACCAATCACTTGCGTTTGTTGAAACTCCCTGCAAAGATTCAAGCATGCGTTCGCGATGGTAAAATTTCCATGGGACACGCTAGGGCTCTGCTGAGCATAAACAACGAACAACAACAATTGGAGGCATTAACCGCTGTTTTGGAAAAAAATCTTTCGGTTAGGGAAACAGAACATTGGCAAAATAAAACAAGTAATCCCACAAGGTCAAGCAAACCAAAAACAGCTATATCACCGATCGAGCAACAGCTTAAAACAAACCTGGGGGTCTCGGTAAAATTAAAAGAAGGTCTTCGAGGTCAAGGTCAACTTATCCTCTCGTTTCGGACAACGGCACAACGAAACGCGCTGATTGATAAATTAACACAGGGATGAAACTCCTGTTTTACTTAAGTTTAACGCTGCTAGGCATGAATGCCTTAGCGCAAAAACCGCAAAAAAATCCTGCGTTGGACAGCCTATATCCCTATAAAAAGACAGCTTTATTGTCTGCCATGGTTCCCGGACTCGGGCAAATTTATAATTCCATTCATTCCACAAAACACCAACATGCTTTTTGGAAAGTTCCGCTGATTTACGCCGGCCTAGGTGCAACAACCTGGCTCTTAATCCAAAATCAACTCACGGTTAATAGCCTAAAAACAGAGTATAACGCACGACAGACCGGACCGCCGTTGAACCCAAGGTGGATGGACTATGACACCTATGCCCTTCTTTCCTTGTACGAACAATTTGCAAGCCTCCGCGATGTATCCATTTTGGGAGTGGGTGCAGTTTACCTATTTCAAATTTTGGATGCTGCGGTTGAAGCCCATTTTTTGAACTTCAGCATTTCCAAAGACCTGTCGCTGAATTTTACACCCTACGGCAATTCGCTGGGGATCGGTTGCAGCGCAAAGTTAACCTTTAAATAAGCATTTGTCGGATGAAAATAGCACTAATCGGTTACGGAAAAATGGGTCAAACCGTCGAACGACTCGCGCAATCCCGAGGTCATGAGATCGTCGCCACCTATTCTTCAAAAAACAGTTTTGGGAAGGAAGTGCAAAAGACGGCTGACGTAGCGATTGAATTCTCGAGGCCTGAACTTGCCATTCCCCACATTCAAAAGGCTGTAGCATTGGGCCTGCCCATCGTTGTTGGCACAACGGGCTGGAACCACCGTATAACCGAAGTAAAAGCTTTTGTAGAACAACACCAAGGCAGTTTATTGTACGCATCAAACTTCAGTTTAGGAGTCCACGTATTTCAAAAATTATGCATTCATCTTTCCCGCATGCTATCCCATCACGTTGACTATCAAATCAGCTTAGAGGAAACCCACCATACGCAAAAATTAGATGCCCCGAGCGGTACTGCCATAACGCTTGCAGAAGCCGTTATTGCAGAACACGAGGCCCTGAAAGAATGGAGACTAGGCTCCGAAATTTTACCGGGTGTGTTGCCCATTCAAGCCTCGCGAGTTCCCGATGTACCTGGTACACATGTCTTACAGGCAAAATCACATATCGACACCCTTCGTTTATCCCATCAGGCGCACAACCGCGATGGCTTTGCCGTTGGATCTGTTTTGGCAGCCGAATTTCTCTTAGGAAAAAAGGGTTTGTTTACCATGGATGATGTCCTTAACTTTAAGCCCTAAACCCCAGCAGAATGAGCTTTATTTATTTCTACCTACTGATTCTTATTAACCCCTTGCTTGGTCAATGGAACAGGTTCTTTGTTAAATTAGCAGCGACCGAAGAAGGTCAGAAAATGGGACTTAAGCCAACCCATGCCTACATTCCCATCTACAACTATTATCTGGTTTTTAAATTAACCAACGGAAAACCATTCTGGACTCTTCTGCTGCTTTTTCCCGGAGTGCATTTAGTAATGATGATGGTAGCAAACCTTAGTTTGATTCGCAGGTTTGGAAAATTTTCCCTTGTAGAGACGCTTCAAGGCATTTTCTTCCCCTTTTATTTGAATTATCAAATGGCAAGCGACGAAAAGTGCCTACCTGTTAAAGATACCAATTGGAATAACGCAAAAGAACTCGAAGCTCGAAAATGGGGAGACCATCTAGTGCTGTTTTTGTGCCTTCCTGTGTTAGGTCATGCTTTGCAATTTTTATTTTCATTAATCAGTAAGGCGAAAGTCGGGAGTAAAACCGGAGTTAAGGAATGGGGAGATTCTTTGGTTTTTGCCCTCGTTGCCGCTACAGTCATTCGGTCGTACGTGTTTGAACCCTTTCAAATTCCTACTGGCTCCATGGAAAAAACGATGCTTGTCGGTGATTTTTTATTCGTCAACAAGCTTGCCTATGGCCCTAAAGTTCCTGTTACCCCCCTCTCCTATCCTTTGGTGCACAACAATGTACCCTGGATCAACATTCCCTCTTATCTTACGATTGAAAAGGGATCTTACTTCAGGTTACCGGGATTTGGGAAAATAAAACCCTACGACATTGTGGTATTTAACTACCCTTCCGGAGATACGGCGGTGTACGATCCGCGCATTCCAAACGGTTTAATGGGACACGACTACCACGGATTAATCAACCAAGAAGCCACCTGGCAATTTCGAATTAAAAACAACCTGTATGGAAAAGGCGTCAACGCTTCCGATTCCTTGAAATTCATCGATTTCATGAAAAACATCGAATCTTGGCGTACCTTGGCTCGGACCAATTTAAGCAACGGATTATTTCCCATATATTCGCAAGAATACGCCGAGGGTATGAACCATGGCGGACTCATCTATCGCCCTGTTGATAAGCGGGAAAATTACATAAAGCGCTGTATAGGAACGCCCGGTGATGTTATAAAAATTGAGAACGCCACGGTATACCGCAATGGAAAACCTGCCAAGATATTTGATAACATGGCCTTTAAGTGGGATGTTAGTAAAGCTAGCACCACCTTGACCTCTCAAGAAATGATGGATAATTTTGGCTTGGAAAATGCTCCAGACGGATCGAGAATGGATTTTGAAGAAGGAGATTCAGCATCCCCCTATGTGTTAAATATCACTCCTATCGAAAAACAACAGATTCAGGAGGCTTATCCGACCGCGAAATTTGAGGTACATATTGATCGCCCCTCGTATGCTCGGGCAAAAAGAATTCCAAGCCCCGAGGAACTTATCGAAAACCTCGACTATTTTCCGAAAGATTTTTATGTCAACAATACCATGACGGACTTTCAGAAATTTGTCGTTCCGAAAAAAGGGGTAACCGTAAATCTTACCTCTCAAAATATCCCATGGTACAGAAGGATTATTTCCGCATACGAGGGACACGCCCTAGAAGAACGAAAGGATGGTATTTACATCGACGGAGTAAAAAGGGACAAATACACTTTTGCCATGAATTATTATTGGATGATGGGAGACAACCGCTACAATTCTGCTGATTCCCGCGTTTGGGGTTTTGTTCCCGAAGACCACATTGTGGGTCGCGCCTCGTTGGTTTGGTTATCCAATAGCCCTTACAAAGGAATCCGTGTAGAACGCATCTTTAAAAACGTGAGCCAAGAAGGTTCCTTTAGCGCACTTCAATGGATAGGTTTTGCGCTGGGCATCGTTTTACTCGTTTTGGTGTTTAAGTATCTCGTATAATGCTGTTTCCAACAGCGTATTTTCCATCAATTAGCTACTTAAAAGCCATGTGCGTGTCGAACAACGTGGTATTGATTGACCGCCACGAGCATTGGATAAAACAGAGCATTCGCAATCGCTGTGAAATTTTGGGATCGTCAGGACTTCACAAATTAGTCGTTCCCATATGCCACAAAAATGGAAAACAAACGCTTGGTTCGATAACTGTTGACGATGCAACAAAATGGCGTTGGAATCATTGGAAATCCATTAAAACAGCTTACGGTCGTTCTCCCTATTTTGAGCACTACGCGTTTGAGATTGAAGCCTGTATATTTCATGATTGTGAACGTTTAATTGAACTCAATCGCCAAATTCTCACGTTATTTATGCATGTTTGGGAACTACCTATACTAACCTCAGAAAGCGAAGAATTTATTCCCTACAACGACGGTGATTTTCGCCAAAAAAATTGGTTAACTAGACATGCAACCCACACCTCCTATCAGCAAGTTTTTCAACCCAGGGTAGCGACCATTTATAACGCTTCTGCTTTAGACTTGCTTTGCTGTGAAGGCCCACTTGGAAGAAATATCATTCTGAGTTAAGAATCGTCAAATCTGAGAATTAAGGTTCCCTTGATGAAAGTTGCTTAAGCAAAACTGCGCGAATTGAACTTTCCTTATACCTCATGGTAGATAAAAATCGCTGGATGGGTGGAATAAACCGTCAAGAATTCGAAACAATGCAAACCCGCACGCCTTACAGCCAAGGTACCCAATATGCTTTTATTTGGACAGCCAACCTGCTTGCCGGAAATAAAAAATCAAAAAAAGCGTTAATATGGTCAAAAAAGTGAAACAAGTCGCGTATCTTTGTAAATAGGTTATGATTAAAGCGTTTTCCAGTGTTTTATATATTGGCTTGTGTTGTTACACTCTTGGACAAATTAGCATTTCAGGAGGAACCGGAATTCTTAACGGTGTAGGCACGGGCTCCAAGCCTCTTGGGTTTCATTTAGGTCTCGAATTACCGAGATCCAGTGACTTGACGTTTTATGTGCGCGGTGCAGCCTATCTTCCCTCAGGAGGAGCAGACACGAATTATGCGAATATGACAGCCATTAGTCTTACAACGGTTCCATACACCTTGACCGTACCTTATCAAAACAGATCCTCAACGTATTATTTTGAAGGCGGAACTCGCTCGTACATGCTAAACGATTACGACAACGGTTTTGGATTGTACGGAGGAAGTGTTTTGGGTGTTGGAATCAACCAGACTCGTAAAGAGTACGAAGATTATGACTGGGAAGGCAAGTACTTACCAAGCAATGGAGATGAAAGGAAAGGAAATTACTATTATTTGGCGCTCGGAATACAAGGAGGTATGAAATATACGATTCCCATTAGGGGAACTATTTACTTCGATATGA
>Ga0194123_10002116_pt1 | contig 27091 bp, 20 predicted proteins | sample TA2MahsurfametaG_5_FD_155479 | JGI IMG/M metagenome (GOLD analysis project Ga0194123, IMG submission 155479) | Freshwater microbial communities from Lake Tanganyika, Tanzania - TA2015023 Mahale A surface | ecosystem: Environmental > Aquatic > Freshwater > Lake | place: Tanzania: Lake Tanganyika... | reverse complement strand
GCAGCGGATTACGATTAGAGGGTCACTCAAATCCAGACCGATCTTTCGCGCCTTTCGGTATAGTGGCGCTGCACGTCAGTCGCGGCTCCAATTTCCGTACGCAAATACGGTACAAGCCACCTGCCTGAACCCGCGGAAATCTCACTCCTCGCGAAACAAAGAAATGCACAGAGATTAATACTCTTGAAGATAGATTCCATTATCGTGGCCATCGCCTCGGCGGTGGCACGCGCCGTGATAAACATGAGGCGACACAACGCTTACGACACTGAAGGGCGCTCGCCCGTACAGGGACCGACATGAATCCCGGCGGCGCTTGGGCGCACCAATGAGGCGCTTCGTCTTCAAGATCCACGTGTGGGTCGGACTGATCGCCGGCCTGCACATCGTGCTTCTCGGCCTAAGCGGCAGCGCGCTAGTGTTTCGAGCCGACATAGAACGCTGGCAGGTCTCCGACTGGCTGACAGTGCAGCTCCAGGACAAACGCTTCAGTCTCGACGAGGCTGTGGCGCACGCACTGAGCGAATACCCCGAGCGGGAGCTATCCAAGGTGGTCGTGCCGGCGACGGCGCACGAATCGATTGAAGTCGTGCTGCAGCTGCGTAATCCGCCGACCCTAAAAGCAGCCGATCTGATTAGCATCTACGTCGATCCCTACAGCCTGCGAATACTCGGTGAGCGGCGCAGAGCCGCGGGCATCATGTGGTATCTGCAGGATTTTCACTACGCGCTCTTAGCGGGCGAACTGGGCCTGAAGATCAACGGTATCGCAGCGCTCGCGCTGCTAGCGCTAGCGTTGAGCGGACCGGTGCTATGGTGGCCGGGACTCGATCGATGGCGCAGAGCACTACATATACGTCGACAGCCGGCTGCAGCCCGCTGGCGCGACATCCACGGAGTCAGCGGCATCATTTCATGGCTCGCGATCATGCTGATTACGCTTACCGCACTTTATTTTGCGTTTCGCGGCACCGCTACGGCAGCACTGACTCTCGCAAGCGGTGCGGCCAGCGTGGCCCCGCCAGCCGTCCTGCATCGCCCAGCAACGGAGTCTAGTCGCGATGCACCGCCCGCCTTCGCGCCACTCTCCGCACTGCTGCAGAACGCACGCCAGGCCGAACCGACCGCGCGCTTTGACGAGCTGCGCCCAGCGCGCACGCGGCAACGACCGGCAAGCCTTTCATTTCGGCTGCCCGGGGACACTGTCCCCGGGCGGCACCGGATGTTTCTTGATCCGACGACCGGCGCCGTGCTTCGGATCGATCGCTTCGACTCACTCGACGCGGGCGGTCGGCTGTTCGCGAGCATGGTGCCCTGGCACTTCGGCAGCTTCGGCGGACGGGTGACGCAGTGGCTTTGGTTCTTGGTCGGACTCGTACCGGCCATGCTGCTGGGCTCAGGCTTTTGGCTCTGGCTGCGAAAGCGTCGCAGTGGTACGGTCAATTCGACGGCGACTCTTTCGCCCGACGCTCGTCGATGAACTTCTTGAACACTGTCCAGGAAGTCTCGTTCGGGCGCAGGTCATCAAGTGGCGGAGGCGCCTTATAACTCGGGTAGCGGGTATCAACCTCTCGGCGCACGACCTCTGGCAGCTGTTCCCAGGAGTCGAGGCGCATGCCGGCTGTATGGAACACCACCAGGCCGTCCCGGTCGCCCATTTTCATCCACGGCAACCAGCGCGAGATGCGGACCCAAGAGATCAGGGTATCCTGGAGTTCGCTGTCGCCCGCATCCAGCGCTTCAACGGCGGACGCAGCGGACGTGCCAAATTCCATCGCGTGGTAGGTCCCGCCGACGTAGTCCTGGTATTCGCCGGCAAGCGGGCTTTTGTAAAACAGCCGCGCGGCACCGCCGCCTTCGAGAAGTAGGTCGTCCTTGAAGGACAGGTTGTCGCTCCGGTCGACGGGCTTGCCGTCCTTGTCCCGCGAGCAGTACCAGTCGCGCGCATTGACGGGATCGTTGGCGACGTGCACGACGTCCACCTCCTCGCCACTCCACGGGCTCTTCCAGCGCCGTGCCACTTCGTTGGTGACGGGATCCAGGTAGAACATCACCTCGCGCGACACCGAACGGTAGCAGAAGCCACGTACCGGATCCTGCTTGACGCGGCACTGGCGCATATTCATGCCGTGTACATTGAACAGCAAGCGGTTCGGCTCGCCGGGCACACGGGCCCACACGCGTCCGCTCCACCAATATAGCGTCGGCGTCCCTTCCACCAGCGAGCACGACATCTTCACCTGAATACGCAACTGATCGTCGGCGTTGGCGGGATCAAGAGGCTGCTCCGTGCCGGCGGCCGACGCCGTACCCGCTACAAGTAACGATAGCGCCGCTGCCGTTATCGTCGTAAGAGTCCTCATCACTAGTCTCCCTTCGCGGCACGCCGCGAATCGACGACTTTCTTGATGTAGGTCCACGAGGTTTCGTTCGGTCTCGAGTCATCCAGCGGCGGCGGAACGAGATAGGCGGGATAGTTCGCCTTAAGCTCGCTGCGCAGCGGCTCCGAAAGATCCTCTAAGGATGCTACGCGCATGCCTACCGTATTGAACACGATAATCCCGGTACGTCCACCCATCTTCATCCAGGGAATCCAGTCGGAAACCCGCGCCCAGGAAATCGACACCGAGGGCAGTGTCCTGACGGCGGGATTGAGCAACGCCTTGGCATCCGTGAATGAGTTCAGCATTTCCATGGCGTGGTAGTTGTTGCCCACGTACGACTGATAGTCCCCGGCGAGAGGATTATCGTACCAAAGCGGAGCCTCACCGCTGGTCCATGCCTTGCCCTTGACGAAGCTGCCACGGAAAACGGCGGGCTTACCGTCGGCTCCGAAAGCGAAGGTCGGAGCGCGCATGTTGACGGGGTCGTTGGCGACGTGGATGACTTCCACCTCCTCGCCAGTCCAGGGATTCTTCCAGCGGCGTAGCACCTCGTTGGTCTGGGGATCAAGGTAGAGCATCACCTCGCGAGACACCGAGCGGAAGCCGGGACCGCGCTTGGGATCAACGAAACTTCCGCACTGGCGGATGTTCATGCCCTGCACGTTGAACAGCACGCGGTCGCGCTCCCCGGGCACTCGGCTGAGCATACTGCCCCTCCACCAGTGGATGACCGTCTGGCCGTCCTCCAGCGAACAGGTCATCTTGCGGTTCAGCAGCAAAGCGTCCTCGGGCTTAGCCGGATCGAGCATGTCGGCGGCCCGGGTCGCCGGGACCGCAGCCATGAGGGCGGCGACGGCGGCCGCAGCGAGAAAAGATGTTTTACGTGACGAAGGCACCTCTGCAGCAAACACGAATGCTGAAGATTGTGACGCCGAACGGCGGGAAATGAACATCAGAACCTGTAGAGTGCAGTCAAGCCGTACTGCCGTCCGTTAGGGAAGTGCACCTGATAGGCGCGCCTGAACGCGAAGCCCGAGTCCGGATCGAAAAACCGCACTACGGAGTCCGGCTTGCGGTTATTGCCGAGATTGCGACCCCATAGCGTAACTTTCCAGGCGTCCGTTTCCGCGCCGAAGCGCGCATCGACGCGGGTTGAATCACCGGTGGACGCATGGTTGTAAACCTCAGCGAACCGTTCACTCTGGTGCGAGAGATCGGCACGCGCAAAGAAAAACCAGTCGGTGCCCAGCGGTGTACGGAACTCTGCGCCGGCGGCGAAGGTACTCTTGGGCGCGTTAGCGGTCTGAAAGCCGACTAAGTTCACGAAGTTCGCGATCGTGGTCGCCGAGGCGACTGCACTTGGGCATGGACCCGCAGTGGTCACGGGACTCGCTGTCAAAACGGCATATACGTTATCGCAAAGCTCTTTGAACTCGGCATTGGTGTAGCCATAGGAGGCGTTGAGATCCCAGTTCGGACTTACTTTCCAGAGCCAGTTCAGCTCAAGCCCCTTGACCTCGGTCTTACCGGCATTAGTAGTCAACGAGATGTTCGCACTCTGGTTCAGGGTGTTGCGGTAAGTCTGGCTGCTAGTGACCTGCTGATCGCTCCAGTCCGTGAAGAACAACGCGGCCTCTAGGCTCATGCGTCCATCAAGCAGGCGCATCTTGCTGCCAATTTCGTAGTTCAACGAGGTTTCCTCGTTGACGCCTAGCGGCGAGAGGGCCGAGAGGCGCTGGAACTCGGCGGCAGGGAGAGCAGCGTTACAGAGCGAGTTGTTGAAGTCGCCCGGTTTATTACCGCGCGCAATCGAGAAATAGACATTCAAGTCTTCGGTGAAATCGAATCGAACGGTACCACGCGGCGTGAAGCTCTTGAATTTCGCCTCCAGCATCCGCGCACAGTTTCCGCCGACCTGAACGGCGTTGTTAGTTGTCAGCTGGTCCCTCGCATACCGACCCTCAAGTGTGAGGTGCCAACGCTCACTCGGATCGTAGCTGACGCTTCCGAAAACAGCCTGATTCTGTATCTCAAAGGGCGAGACGGGCTGGGAGATCTCGCGAAGCGTGCCTGTCGGGCCGGTATTAGTCGGGGCCGCCGCACCGTTAGCGAGGTTTACATTGTAGCGCGGACCACCATTGAAGCCGGTATTCTCCTGTTCGTAGTTGTATACGCCAATAGTCCAGTTGAGTTTATCTCCGAGGTTCGAGTTGAAACGAAGTTCCTGCGACTGGTATTCCTTAACTTGGATCAAGCGCGTGATGTTACCCGGGTTGGTGATAGTCATAGTCGGACCCGGTGCTTGGGACTGGAGGCCGCTGGTCGGAGAATTGATGATGTAGTCGTCGACGATCCAGTCCTCGTCCTGGCGGTTCCAGCTCGCCAGCGCGGTTACTGTGCCGGGACCCACATCCCAGTTGGCCTCGACGCTGTACAGGGAGCTGTCCTGAGCGACGCCGGGCTTGCCTTGGCGCTCGATGTCGGCGAGGTCGACGCCAATACCGCCATTTAGTGGAATTTCGGGAATCTCCCCGCAGAAGCTGCCGCCGCGCGCGCCGGGCGCCGTCTGAAAACAGTTAAGCGTTTTAAAAATTATGTTGTTGTACAGACCGTCAGAGTTCTGTGCTTCGAAAGCGCGCACCGTGACATCGAACGAGTCGCTCGGCGCCCAGCGCAGTGCGCCGGATACCCGTTTGGTCTGTTCAGCCCCGAAGGTCGGATTCCGACCGTCGCTACTGCGCCCGGTATATCGTCCGTCGTATTCGTAAAAGCGCCCGCCAAGCTTAAAACTCAGTGTTTCGCCAAGCAGCGGACCAGTGATATTTGCGGCAAGTTCCTTATAACCGTCGTCGCCGACGGACACAGAGGCCTTACCCTTGAATTCGGTCGACGGGGGAGTTGTACGATAGCTAATCACGCCCGCGAGGGAACCGCGACCGAAATTCGTCGCCTGCGGACCCTTGAGCACTTCGACAGTTTCTATGTCGTCAAGATCCGCCCCGGTGATGTTACCTGCGATGTAAACACCGTCTACGATGAACGACACGGTGCGCTCACCGAGAATCTGGGACATACCGCGGATCACCGGACGGTCAAAAACCCGACCATATGTCTGGTTGAAGGAAAGATTGGGCGTGAGTCGCCCGATGTCGTATACGCTCTCGATGCCGCGCTGCTCTATGGCATCGGCTGTAAAAGCCGTAATCGAAATGGGGACGTCCTGGAGTCTTTCCTCCCGCTTCCGCGCCGAGACGATGACTTCCTGAAGGCCTTGATCGGCTGCAGCAACAAACTGTTGCCCTGTTGCAGAGTTTACTGAGGCGACGCTGGTAACGACGAGCAAACCGAGTAGAACTATTTTTCGCTGTTTACTGTTGATGCTCATAATTATATTTTTTTCTTCTAGTCTGAAGTTACGTGATTCTTGCCTAGCATGGTGCTCAGCGGAAGGCAAGGCCTCCGCGATTGTTGCCCGTTCTCGGGCGTTGGTTCTTCTCGCGCTGGGGTTGGTGTTGGAGGACAAAGAGGTACAGTCCGCTCCGAGTTAGCGGCGAGCCGCACGACAAAACTTGTTTTTATTGGCGTTGGCCCGAGTCTGTAACAGCGTGCTATGTGCGGAACGCCCTTCCTAATAATCGAGTGAAACAACATGTCTGAGATTTCAAGTCGGTCACTCGTCAAAAGTTGGCGAAGCGCTGTGTTTACTTCGCTTGCAGTACTCATCGCATCCGTAGCATCGGCGGAATCTGACGTGATGATCGCTACTGGCCCGGCATATGACTTCGACCGTCGCGAGTTGGAATCGATCCTTGAGGATCTGGTGGCGTGGCTGCCGGGTGAATGGAGCTCCGAACCTCAACTGCACTATGAGCGAAACGTACGTATGCCGGCAGAGGGCGAACATGATCCGTGGTACCGCAGTTTTAGTCGTATCGATGCGCCGCAGATCGGCTCCCATGTCTTCTACGGTCAGGTCAACATCGCGGGTCGTGAGGGGCCCCTATTTAGCCGTACTCAGGTTCTGTACAAGGCTTCGATCGACGAGGCTCGCGGTATCGTCCTGATCCGCGGTCAAGCAATGGCTGACGCAGAGCCTTACGTCAACCTGCAAGATCGACCGGAGCTCTGGTCGCAGGTGCGAATGAACGAGAACGCGGTTAATTGCGACTTCGTCTGGCGCCGCGACGGGGACCAGATCGTGGGAGTACTCGAAGGCCGGACCGAGGACAAACGCCGTAATGGCCCCGGAACCTGTACCTTCACCGCAACATCTGGCAAGGAGTTTTTTGCGGACGCCGAGTGGGTGTTATCGCCCGAAACACTCTGGATTTACGACATCAACAAATTGGATGGTACGCGCTTCAATGGGCGTGAAGACCGCACTCATACGCGACTAAGTCGCGCGAGGCCCTATACTTGCAGAGTCAGAGACTTGAAGGGAGAACGTGCAGTCGAGTCGTATGATCGCGGAGGTAAGGGCACAGCCCAAACAGCGGACGGCGCTGTGCGGTATTGGATGCTGCTGCGTGCTTCTTACCCGGCGGCAGATGGCTTCGGGCTCGACGATGAGCTGCGATTAACGCTGCACGAGTCGGAGCACCTGCAACCGCTGAAAACCAGTCGTGCCACGCCTAGGGCAGATCGCATCACTCTTGAAGTGCCGGGCATCAATGTAGACTGCAGTCAGCAGGAGAAATTCGGGCCCATGCCGCCGTCCTTAGCGATTCTGTCTCCATCAGAAGGTATGTCCGGTCGTACGGCTGGATCAAAAACTGTACGATTGGTGACGGCAGCACCAAAGCTCCAAAAAGCTTGCCACAACTGACTACGGTCACGCTTATAGAGCAGCACGCCGTCGATGACTTCGCGCTCCTCAATGCACACCGTTTGTTTTGTGGTACCGTAATTCACGACTCTCGCTCACGACTCAGTAGTCGACGCAATAAGCACTGCGTCATTGAGTAATTAGCGTATAGCCGTGTTGGTGTGAGGACGACCTTTCGGTCAATGAAATGTATTGACCACAGATCTCGCGGCGTACGAAAGGTGTCGATTTGTCACTAACCGTCTTTGGCAAGCTAAGTGTTTGGAAGACGGAAGGGAATGGTGGCCGGAGTCGGAATCGAACCAACGACACGCGGATTTTCAAACCCCGCGCCCACGAAATACCAGTATTAAACCAATAAGTTACTGAAGAAGCGCCCTGGTGCGACAACGGTGCGACACGCGTCAGAATTTGTTTTTGACGCGAATCTTTGCCCTACAAAACGCTCCTCAAACGGGGTCAGCTGTCGTTTAAACGACAAACAAAGCCAATTCTGAGGGCACAGCACCTCTTCGCTCATAGGGTGTGCAATCGGTGTGTATCGACTATCCCTAAGCCAAGCTGATGGATCTGCTCGGATATTTCGTCAGTGATAGGGATTATGAGAAGACTGGACTCAGCGATCCCCGTTGGCCTTCAATGACTTACGCGTGTCACTAAGCGGTGTGTAAGAGAATGTGTAAGTAAATATCGGGTTTTGACAGCGTTTTTGAGCTGCGAAAACACTTCCGCACAGAGAGCTTAGTCAAAGATCAAAGAAAGATACGCGAGAGTAAGAATTCGATTTTGACGCAGCTCTTTGATGTATCCGCATTAGGCATTTGTCGTTTAAACGACAATGGGTTGTCCAAAGATCATCTGATCGCGTTCTCATCCCTGCGGGGGCCTGCCCTTGGCCGATCAGCACATCGACCCGCGGAAGCTCACGTATGATCTCCTCGGTCGTATATCTCTGCTTCGCCATCGTCCACGTCTCCTGTCCCTTTTATGAACATTAAACATAGACCAAAAATACCGGGTCAGGTCACGACTATCCCCACGCCAAACTGATGGATCTGATCGGATACTTCGTCAGCATAAAAGCACCCGCTCCAGAATCGCAGATGAGTCACGTAAGCCGCTTTACGCTCAGATAAAAACTAGTCATGCGTAGCGCCTGACTTTGACCCAGCGATTTACCCGTCAACGATGCCGAATGACCACTTTCCCGAAGTGGTTACCATACTCCATATAGAGGTATGCCGCAGGGGCGTCGGCAAAATCGAATACACGATCGATGACGGGCTTGATGCGGTGACGATCAATGAAAAGATTCATTTTTTCGAAATCGGATCGGGACCCGACGAATATCCCCGATACGTTCATGCAACGGCCGATCATGTTCACTGCCGGAATGTCTCCGCCGAACCCGCCCAAACCGCCGATGATCGCGATATGACCGCCGTGAGCGAGGACGGCCAGTGATTGTTTGAGCGTGCCGATACCGCCAACTTCGAGCACATGATGGACACCCACGCCTTTTGTCGCGGCCAGTACGGCCGCGGTCCAATCGGGTGTTTCCCGATAGTTGATCAGATGACTTGCACCAAGGTCGCGAGCGCGCGCCAATTTGTCATCTTTTGAGCTGGTGATGACCATCTGCGCACCGAATGCCTGCGCAAACTGCAATCCGAATATCGACACGCCGCCGGTCCCCTGCAGCAGCACATGGTCCTCTGCACGCAGCCCTCCTCGAGTAACGAGACTGTTCCAGGCCGTCACTGCCGCGCACGGCAGCGTCGCGGCCTCTTCAAAAGAAAGATGCGCCGGGTAACGCAATACACCATCTTCTCGGAGCGTGACGTACTCGGCCAACATGCCGTCGCGCGCGCCGCCGAGTGCCGACTCGCCGGTTGAGGACAACCCTCGACCCTCGAGCCAACTTTGGAAAAACTGACCGACGACACGATCGCCCGGCGCGACACGCGTGACTCCATTACCAACCGCAACGACTTCCCCCGCGCCGTCCGACAGCGGTACCACCTTCTCGCGGCCTGCAACGGGGTAGTCGCCCCGCAGGATCATGATGTCCCGTCGATTGATCGACGACGCATGAACCCGAACCAGCACTTCCTGCGGTCTCGGCTCACGTACGACTGCCTTCTCGATGAGCTCGAGGCGATACGCCTTCTCTTGGCGGGTGAGCTGATACTGTTTTTGACTGACAGGAATATTCATGGGTTTGATTATACGGCGCGCTGATGGACCGACATCGAGTCTTCAGGAATCACGGAGCAGGATGCCCTTGTGTCCCCATACAACGTCGTACGCTGACGCGATAGCCTTCCGATCGAGCGGATCGATTCGATCATCGAGTCTGCCGTCAAGGTTTGACCATTGACTCCACCGGCTGCGCGAGTGATCGATTCGTTCATCAGCACGCCACCCAGATCATTCGCCCCGGCACGCAAGACCTCGAGTGCGCCGTCGCGACCCAGCTTCACCCACGACGCTTGGATGTTGCGGATTAAGGGCTCGAATGCCAGGCGCGACACGGCATGCATCAAGATGGCCTCTCGCCAACTCGGCCCACTGCGCGCGAGACCCCGCCGCCAAAGCGGTGCTTCCATGTGCACGAACGGCAGTGGAACAAACTCCGTGAAGCCCTGTGTCTCATCCTGCAGCATTCTGATTTCGAGCAGATGTCGCGCCCAATGTCTTGGCGTATCGACATGACCGAACATGATCGTGGCGGTGCTCCGCAGCCCGTGGGCATGAGCTTCTCTCATCACGTGAAGCCAGCTTTTCGTATCAAGCTTGTCCGGACAAATGATTGCACGGACGTCGTCCACCAAAATCTCGGCGGCAGTCCCCGGCAACGAACGCAGACCAGCCTCTTTGAGTCGAACGAGAAACTCGCGTACGGGTATTCCAAGAGTCTCGGCGCCGTGCGTCACCTCGAGAGGCGAGAGCCCGTGAATATGAATGTCTGCTGCAGCAGCGCGCGCGGCCCGGATGATATCGAGATAAGTCTCTCCCGTGAAGGCAGGGTGTATCCCGCCTTGCAGGCAAACTTCCGTGGCCCCTGAATCCGCAGCCTCGGTCACTCGTCTGCCGATTTCCTCAAGGTCGAGCCGATATCCGGGCCCTCGCAACGTGCGAGCACCTCGACCTTTTGCAAATGCACAGAATCCGCAAGAGTAGGTGCAGATGTTCGTGTAATTGATATTCCGATTGACCACGAAACTCACGGTCTCGCCGCACACATCCCGACGAAGCTCATCCGCTGCACCGACTACCGCCTGAAAATCGGCACCATCCGCCGTGAGGAGACGCACGATCTCGTCCTCGCTCAGCGTCTGCCCCTTGCCGCATCGAGTTAGCGCTGCCTTCACTCTGGATGACACCGGGCCAACGGCTTTGGCGGTTCGGGCGAGTTCGACGTAGGGCTTGAACGGCGGATCCCCCGCTCCGGCATGCCAAGAGGTCTCGCGTACATAGCCCGACGCATCGACTCGCCGAAGAACTGCCGAACGGAAAATCGGATCGACCCATTTGGGGTCACGAGCGTGCGACATCACGAGAGGTAGTCGCTCGACGAGCCATCGACCTGCGGCTTGGGTTTCACGCCTCAAGAGTTCGAGCTCAGGCCAAGGCGCCTCGGGATTGACGAAATCAGCCGTCACGGGCGACACGCCACCCCAATCATTGATCCCGGCATCGACCAAGGCCTTCAGTGAGCCCATGCTGAGATTGGGCGGAGCCTGTATCGACATGCTCGATCCGAAGATCACTCGAGCGACAGCGATCGTCCACTGCAATTCTTCGAGCGAGGGCTCGGGTGCATCGGCCATCCGAGTACCCGGCTTCGCTCGAAAATTCTGCACGATAATTTCCTGAACGTGACCATGGCGACGATGCGCGTCACGGATGGCCAAAAGGGTCTCGATACGCTCGAGGCGCGTTTCTCCGATACCGATCAGCAAGCCGGTGGTGAAGGAAATCGATAACTCGCCGGCGAGATTCAGGGTCTCGAGGCGCGCAGAGGGCTGCTTGTCCGGCGATCGGTGATGAGGTCCACCTCGTGCCGACAATCTCGGCGAGAGACTTTCCATCATCAACCCCATCGACACGGAAACCGCACGAAGCCGTTTCATCGACTCGCGGTCCATCACGCCAGGGTTGAGATGAGGCAAAAGCCCGGTCTCCTCGAAAACCCGCCGTGCACAGTACTCGAGATAATCGAGTGTCGACTCAAAACCCAGACGGGCAAGCTCTTCGCGCGCCTGCGAGTAACGAAGCTCCGGTTTATCCCCAAGCGTGAACAGTGCTTCGACGCATCCCGCCGCGGCACCCTGCCGCGCGACCGCCAGAACTTCGTCGATCGTCATGTAGGCACGATCCCCTCGTCGCGGCGGCGCAGCGAAGGTGCAGTAATGACAAACGTCGCGGCACAGATGGGTCAGCGGAATGAACACTTTTCGCGAATACCCGACGCGTACCCCGAAGCCGTCGACAGCGAGCGCCCTCGCACGACTGATCAAGCTCGGCAAATCTTTGTCCGTTACCAAACTTCGTATCGCCGCTTCCGGCTCGGGCTCGTCGTGAAGATCTTCCGGCGTATCGATGTCGTGCGAGAACCCCGACATGTCGATTTGGATCGCGCGTAGCGACCGACGCGATGCCATACCGAGATGCAGCTCGGCGCTATGGGGGCCGTATTGAGGCGACACAGACGAGGGCAGCCTCAACCACAGCGCGTTCGTTCCCTCCCCTCGTCGATCAGGAACGACGACCATGTCGTATCCCCTCGCCTGATTCACGAGCGAGTCGATTTCTTCCGGGGAGATATAAGGAACATCCGCCGCCACGATGATGGAAGCATCGAACCGCGAGGCAAGCGCGTCCGTGGCAAGCTCCACCGCTTCATTGAGTCCGAGACCCTCGTCGTTCAGAACCTCAATATCGTCGGGTAATCCCGTCTCACGCTCGGGGGTCACGACGACGATGCGATCGACACACCCCGCGGAACGAAGAGCTGTCAGCACGCGGTCCAACATCCGACGGACCAAGGCCGCACGCTCCGCCATCGACAGTACGCTCGCCAGCCTTGACTTGCCCTCGGCGAAAGAACGAACCGGAACGATGGCGACTACACGCATCAGTTCATTCTCTTCGGAGACTCGTCACGCAGGGAACTTGAGCGCACCGGAAAAGCGGATCCCGGCCCCATCCACTGCGTACTGCTTGTTGATAAAAATCAGGATCGACGTCATCGCCTCGGCGGCTGCAGAGTTGGCCAGGGCACCGCCATGGATTCCTCGAAGACCACAGGCCTGCACCAGACGAATGACGGACTCGCGCGCTGCCTTGTCATCTCCGAACACGAGCACGTCGCAATCGACCGTCGCATCAGATGCAAGCTTGAACGCGGCGACATTGTGGAACGCCGATACGACACGTACGCCCTCACCGAGTATTTTTTGGGTGCGCACAGCGGCGCTACCCTCGAGCGGCAACTGCACTCGCATGACCTTCGGCGGTACCAGCGGAACGGTGGTGTCAACCACGATCTTGCCCGCGACGTGCGGACTGATGTCACCCAGCGTCGACTCTTGCGAGGCAAAAGGCACGGCGAGGATGACGATATCTCCCTGAGCGGCCGCCTCCACGTTGGTGGCAGCACGAACATCGGTCTTGCAATCTGCAGTGAGCCGCTCTGCTGTCGCCTGCGCCTTGAGTACATCGCGCGAGCCGATGATCACCCGCTCCCCCGCTTTGGCAAGTCGTCGAGCGAGTGCAGAACCCAAATCGCCCGTTCCGCCGATGACCGCAATGCATTGACCCTGATCAGACATGCCGAACTCCCGAACCAAGACCGCAAATTAAGGGTTTGCCGACGCCGTCTGCCAGGCCAACTCGGCCAAGGGCTCCACTTGCGCCGCGTATATCTTTGCTTCGGGACTCACTGCGGTCCCACGCTGCACGCGGCCTGCGATCCCGTGGCAAATGGCGGCAAGTCGGAACATGCAAAACGCCAAGTAGTAGTTCAGGTGCGGTATGTCGTCGAGGCCGCGCTTGGCGCAGTACGCGTCGACGTATTCCTGCTCCATCGGCAGACCGAGTTCCCCGAGATCTCTTCCGTAGAGACCCCGAACACCACCCGAGGCCATGCGATAAGCCATCAAGTGATACGCAAAATCGGCGATGGGATCACCGATCGTGGACAGCTCCCAGTCGAGAACGGCGATGATTCGCAGCTCGTGCGAGTGGAACATGAGGTTGTCCAATCGATAGTCCCCGTGAACGATCGTCGGAGCCGATACGGTGTCCGGCGTATTTCGAGGAAGCCAATCGATCAACTTTTCCAGATATTGAACGCGCCCGGCGGCCTCGACGTCGATCGCGTATTGCTTCGACCATCTGGAAACCTGACGCTCGACATACCCCTCGGGTCGCCCGAAATCCTCGAGGCCGACTGCGCGGTAGTCGATCGCGTGCAACTCGGCCAGCGTGCTCACCATCGCGTCGTAAATCGGCCGTCGCTCGGGCCGAGACAACTCAGGCAGTGCCGGCTCCCAAAACAATCGTCCTTCGACGAATTGAACAACGTAGAACGCCGCACCGATGACGTTGACGTCTTCGCACAGCACCAATGGCTTGGCTACCGGAAAGCTGGAATGCATGGCAAGCGCAGACATCACGCGGTATTCCCGCTCGATGGCGTGCGCAGATGGAACGAGATTTCCCGGGGGTTTGCGGCGTAGAACGTACGATGCGTTTTGGCCATCCAGACGATACGTCGGATTGGATTGTCCGCCCGGAAATTGCGTGACGTGCAGCGGCGACGAGAAGTCGGATATCTTCCCCGACAAATAACGCTCGAGAGCCTCTACATCGAACTCGAGACCCTTGCGAAATTGATGAGCCCGATTCATGCGTGAGTGCGGTCGTCGACGCGACTCGAATCAGACAGCACGAATGGCTTTCTGGCGCTTCGACGTCTCCGACGGCGCTTTGTTCTCGAGCCGGATTTTCAGATCTGCCTTGACCTGTCTGAACATCGACGACAGTGGCATTTTGGAATTGGCGAGCCACTGGTAAATGATTCCCGCCATCGAAGCCGCATATTGTTCTGCCACTCTCATCGGATCCAGATCCGGATCGACCGTTCCGGCGGTCTGTCCCGCTTTCACCCATTGCGCCACATCACGGCGTTGCGCCTTGTGCACGATCGCAATGTTCGATTTGTACTCGGCGGACGGATCGATACTCAGAAACCAGAGCAGGTACATGGCCCGAACTTCTTCAGGCCGTTCGCGAATGAACACCTCGGCTGCATCCGTCGCAGCCATGAGCGCATCGACGCCGACTCGATCGCCCACGGCTACCTGAACGCGATCCAGCCAGTCGACGCTCGCTTCCTGCAAAACCTTTCCGAACAGACCCGCCTTCGATCCGAATCGATGCGTCGCAAGACCTCGGCTGTAACCCGCGAGTTCGCCGACCGCTTGAAGCGTCGTGCCGTGGATACCCACCTTGACGATGAGTTCGATGGCCGCATCCATGAGTCGCCGATCGGAGAGCGCGACACGATCTGCCTGACGACGTCGTGCAGGCGGCGGCGAAACAGCTGCGGCTTTTGACATCAGTGAACTCTTTCTCTGGCTACTTCAAAGTTCAGCGCGAACCTTGGGCAGCACGTGTTTCGCGACATATTCGAGTCGTCGCTGGCCTGCTGCGACGGTTTCGCCAGGTAGCCGCGCCCAGATGTGCAGGTCACGGATCTGAGGATAGTCACGGAGCAGTTTGATGAACTCCGTCACGGCGGTATCGGCATCCCACAGTCTGTACAGCCCTTGGGACAGCGCCGCCTGCGCGTCTGGGAAACGCGGCGTCGTGTCGGGCGGTCCGAAGGCACCCCACTCGATGTATTGATTGCATTGATAAAGTGCGTGCGGTCCCACCGCGGCCGCTTCCCGCTCGGGGTCGTCGGAGATGATCGCCCAACTTCCCGCGATGATCACGCCATCTGCAGGGTCCTTGCCGTGTTTTTTGAGGCACTCGAGATAGACATCGTGACCGATTCCGCCGGTCGACAAAAATCCGTCGGCGACCCGTGCGACGCGATCGATCGCCGGCTCGGCCATCGCGCCGAGATACAGCTTCGGCGTGTGTTCGGGTGCGGGCGTCACGCGCAAGTCACCCACCTGAAACCGCTTGCCTTCGAAGTTGATCCGCTCGCCAGCCCAGGCGCGACGAATGATCGTGATCGCCTCCTCGACGAGACTCGGTCGATGCTTGAGTTCCCGGCCGAACTGGCGAAACTCGAGGTCCCGGTATCCGATGCCGACACCGAGATCAAAACGCCCTTTCGTCAGCAGCGACAACGTGGCGGAGTCTTCGGCGATACGAATCGGATTGTGCAGCGGCAGCACCATGAGGTTGGTGCCGATGCGCATTTTCTTCGTTCGTGCACCGATCGCGCCTCCGATGACGAGGGGCGATGGCGTGTAGCCATCATCACAAAAATGATGTTCGGTCATCCATACCGAGTCGAACCCCAATCTCTCGGCTTCGACGATCTGCTCGAGACAGTCTTCATAAAGAGTCTCGAAGGGCACCCTCCACGGATCGGGATTTCGAAAGTCGTACCAAAGACCGAAGTTGACGTGACGTGCCATGGCGTACCCCGGGTTCAGTTCAGACCATTGAGGAAGTCGAGGAGCGCAGCGCGATACTTGGGGCCTTCTTCGATGAACGGCGCATGTCCGCAATTCTCGAACTCCACAAGCTTGCAACGCTTTGAGTAATTGGCGACCGAACGACATACGTCAGGCGCAACCACCAAATCTTTGGCGCCGACGAACCCGAGCACCGGGGCGTCGATTTTGGCGAGGATGGCGCGCTGGTCGAGGACATCGAGCTCAGCAAGTGCATCATCGGCAACGGGCGATGTTTGCATGAAGAGCGACCACATCCAGGTGTTCATCGCCGTCGACTGAGGCGCAGCGCACACCGCCTTGGTGAGTCCATCGAAGAAATTCGCACGATCTTCGCGCATGATTCCGACGGTCGCCGATGCACTGCCCGGCGCGCCACCGAAAGCATAGTCGGGCGCCTGCACGTAACGTGGACTCGCCGCGGCCGTGAGCACCAATCCGGCACAGCCGCCTCCAAGCCGATTCGCGGTTTCGACCGCGATGGCGCCACCGAGCGACCAACCGTTCAGAACGGCACGTTTGATGCCGAGATGCTCGAGAATGGCGATGGCATCGGCAGCCCCCAGTCCGATCGAGTTTTGAGCGAAATCTTTGTCGGACATCCCGCAGCCGCGCTGATCGAAGGCGACGACGGCATGACCCGCCGATCGCAGCGAAGCGATCGTGGTATCCCACACTCTCGAGCTGGTGCCCCAACCATGAATGAGCACCACCGGCACTTTGCTGCCTGAGTAATGCTCGAAGTAGATGTTTTTACCGTCTTCTAGTTTGATGAATGCCATATTGGCCCCCGTTGTTCACTCAGCCGGGCGGCGCAGTCATTTGTGCGCCGGGGATTGGGTTAAAGTAATGAATCGTCACGTCTCGACGCTTGATTTTCCAGACTCCGTTACGACGGACGAAATGATCCCTGTAGGTGGCGCTGATCATCTGAACGCTGTTGTCGGTCAACGCGCCCATGCAGTCGACGTCGCACTCGCCGGTCGCCTCATCCGCACCTACGAAACTGACTTGGAGATTGCTGGTGAGATGATGCGACTCCCGCCAGACGGGCCACAAGACCTCTTTGACGGCGCGATTGATACCCGCATGCCCCTCGAATACTCCGAATGGCGGGCCGATATTCCAAACGCAGTCTTCCCACCAAATGGAGAGGAAACGATCGAAGTTTCGCTGATCGAACCCTCGACAATAATCGGTCACGAGATCTCGCATGGCGTGCCGGCTCTCGAGCCGGTCGATGCGAACAAGCAGGCCGTTTACCGTTGCATCCATCGCTGATTACCCCCCGTTAACGTCGATCAGCAGTACTAACCTCTGCCGTTACCTACCTCGAGCTCGATGGCCCACGCGAGTTTTTTGCGCGCAGCGTCCATCGCATCAGGAAAATAATAATCCGGAAAAAGGCTGGTGCAGCCCTTTCGATCCCGCAAAACCTCTTTTGCGACGCTGATCTTGTGGACCTCAGTAGGCCCATCGACGATCCCCATCTCCGGAACAGTCGCCCACATCGACATGAGCGGCGTCTCGTTGGTCATGCCAAGAGAGCCATGTATATGAAGCGCCCGGTAAACCACGTCTCGAAGGACGGCCGGCATGGCCGCTTTTACCGCCGCGATCTCGCGCCGTACCTCCCGGGTATAGGCCTTGTGCTTGTCGATGAGCCAGGCGGCGTAAAGCACATGCAGACGGAACTGCGTGATCTGGGTGTAGGAATCGGCGATTTTTTCTTGTGTCAGTTGCTTTTGCGACAGCAACTCGCCCTTCGTCTGACGGCTCAGCGCGCGCTCGCACATCATGTCCAGGGATTTGTTCAGCATTCCTACCGTGCGCATCGCGTGGTGAATGCGACCGCCACCGAGCCGCGACTGCGCCACCTCGAACCCCTGCCCCGGCTTGCCCAGGATGTTCTCGCGAGGTACGCGGCAATTGTTGAACCGCAAGTAACCGTGCACTCCCGAGCCAATTTCGTCGCGCATGCCGACGGCGACGTTCCGGATGACTTCGAGCCCGGGCGCGTCACGATCGACAATGAGAATGGATGCGCCCTGGTGAACCGGAACGCTGGAATCCGTGACGACGACGACCAGCAAAAACCTCGAGAAATCGGCGTGCGAGGCAAACCATTTCTCGCCGTTGATGACCCACTCATCACCAACAAGATCCGCCTTGCACGTGAATTGCCCCGGATCCGCTCCTGCCTGCGGTTCAGTCATTGAGTAGCACGAGGCAATCTCACCTGCGAGCAGCGGCTCGAGATACTTCTTTTTCTGCTCCGGAGTGCCGTACCGGGCCAGGATTTCCATGTTGCCGGTATCCGGAGCCTGACAACCAAACACTGTCGGACCAAAGCGGCTGCGGCCGAGGATCTCGTTCATCAATCCCAGCTTGACCTGACCGTACCCCTGCCCGCCAAGGTGAGAGTCGAGGTGGCACGCCCAAAGTCCTTGATTTTTAACGATTATCTTGAGGGGCGCCATGGCGGCTGCAGGTCCCGGACGAGCCGGATCGAAGGGGTCGGCTGGCCCGCGAAACACCAGATCGAGAGGCTCGATCTCCGAGCGAACGAATTCGCTCATCCAATCCAGTTTTTCTTGAAAGTCCGACTCGGTTTCGAAATCCCACGCCACGTTCAGATTCCCCCTTCTCGGTCGGCTCAAGCCACCCCGGCGACGCGAAAAAACAACGATTCCGGGGTGGCGATCGGATGATGAAGATCCGACGAAAACGAGTATACGGATTCACTTGCTAGTCGACAACAAGAGGATTATCGTCGGAGCTGACTGGGAGAGTTCGGCGATATTTCTTGTGCGAACAAACCCATCGGACATCCAAATTTGGAGGGGACAAATGTCAATGTCTAAGTCGAGTTTGCTGGTATCCGTTGCCGTCGCAGTGGCGTGCGGATCATTCAGCATTACGTCATTCTCAGCGGACGAGGCGACCAGCCAAGGCACGCTCGAAGAAATCACCGTCACTGCAAGAAAGCGCGAAGAAAATCTTCAGGAGGTCGGCACTTCGATCAGCGCTCTCGGTGCGGTGGATATCGCGCGCCGCGCAGACGTCGATCTGCAGTCCTTCGCCAATACGGCGCCGAACGTCATCATCAACGATCTTCAGCAGGGTCCGGGCAGCCCTGCCGCGATTTCCATTCGCGGCATCGGCACGACGGACGTCGAGAAGAACTTCGATCCAACCGCCGGTGTGGTGGTCGACGGTATCTTCATCGGCGTGAACTCGGGCGCGATGATCAAGGCCCTCGACTTGCAGAGCATCGAAATTCTTCGCGGTCCGCAGGGAACGTTGTTCGGTCGCAACTCGATCGCCGGCGTCATCAACATTGCACGCAAGAAGGCTTCGACGGACGGTGTCTCGGGCGCCGTGCGCGCCGGCGGCGGCAATTACGGCGAACTCGCCGTTGACGGGTACATCAACCTGCCGCTGTCTGACACGTTCGCGTTCAAGATTGGTGCCGCCAAGCGCGACAACGATGGTTGGTTCTTCAACAAGACACGCGGCAAGGACGTGGGCAAGGTGGAGTTCACGAGCTTCAGCCCGAGCTTCACGTTCAAGCCGAACGACAACTTCGAGTTCACCTACCGCTACGACAAAACCGAGCAAGATCAGGACGCGAACACCGTTCTCAACGTTGCTCAGGGCAATCAGATCTTCTGTTTGGCCTATCGTGAATGCGCCAAGGGCGTCCAAGTTCCGCAGTCGGGTGATCGTTACACCGTGCTGCAGAACGGCGAAGGCGCTTACCAGACGTATTTCGACAGCGAGATGCACATCGCCACTGCGAGCTACAGCATCAACGATGGCAATACGGTCGAATACGTCTACGGCAAATTCTCGACCGACGAAAAGGTCTTCCAGGATTGGGACGGTACGGCGCGTACGCTCTACCACACCGATCGTCCTGCCGTTTGGAACCAGTCGAGCCACGAAGTTCGCTGGATCAATTCGGGTGATCGCCTCGACGTAACCGCGGGTCTCTACCTGTGGGAGTCGGATTACCGAATCGACCTGCGTAGCTACATCGGCTTCATCGACGTGCTGTTCGGCGCTCCGGCGGGATCCGTCGCGGTAATCGATCAGACCGTCGTTCAGAACACCGATTCGAAGGCTGCGTTCTTCGAAGCGGACTACAAGCTCACCGACGCGCTCACGCTGACGGTTGGTGGTCGATACACGAAGGACGACAAGGACAGCGGCCTCATCGACGCGGCGATGCCTCGGCTCGCCACGCTCGGTAGCCTCGCCAAGCCGTTCAAGAAGTCGTGGAGCGAGTTCACGCCGAAGTTGAACCTGCGTTATCGCATGACCGAAGACGCGATGGTTTACGGTCTCTACTCCAAGGGCTTCCGCGCGGGTGGGTTCACGGGTCGTCCGGGCACCTACGAAGCGGCCTCGATCGCGTACAACCCAGAGACGGTCGACAACTTCGAGTTCGGCTGGAAAACCGAGTGGATGGACGGTCTAGTTCGCTTGAACGGATCTGTCTTCTTGATGAAGTACGACGACAAGCAAGAAGAGCAGAGCGTGCCGACCTCGTCGGGTACCGGTCAGCAGACCCTGGTGCTCAACGCGGCGCAGGCCGAGATCAAGGGTCTTGAGATCGACCTCACTGCTCGTGTCACCGAGAACTTCACGCTTTCGGGCAACCTCGGCGTGATGGATTCGAAGTTCAAGAAGCTGATCGACACCGATCCGGCGACTCCGATCAACAAGCGTGACTTGTCTTACCTCAAGTTGCGGCGTGCACCGGATCTGACCGCGACAATTTCGCCCAACTACACCTGGAACGTCGGTAACGGCTCCATGTGGGTGCAGGCGGATCTGCGATATGTGGACGATCAGGAACTCACCTTCCTGAACTCACCGCAGAGCAGCGTGAAGGCGCACGAAGTCATCGATGCCTCCATCGGCTATCGCCTGAACAACACAACCGTCTCCTTGTGGGGTTCGAACCTCACGAATGACGATTCGTGGACCCAGGCCTACGACGTGGGCACGAGCGTGACCTTCGCCGGATTGTGGACTTATGCCGCTGCGCGCCCGCCGCGCACTTACGGCTTGCGGATCACCCACAACTTCGGGGACTGATCCTCGCTTCGCCTTCTTCGGCGACGGTGCCACCCTTCGGGTGTGTACCGTCGCCGGGGTCGGCTCTTTGCTCCACGCGGATTCGACGCGGGAGATTCTTTGATGACAGCCAAAACATGGGTGGTGACCGGCGGTTCACGTGGTGTCGGTCTCGCCACGGCCCGAAAGGCTCTGGCACAGGGAGATCGTGTCGCCGTCATCGCTCGCACTATCGACGAAACCAGCCTTCGGGCAGCGCTCGGTGACGAGCGTGTTCTATTGATTTCGGCGGACGTTACCGACCCGGTGTCGGTGCGGTCTGCTTTCGATCAGATCGGCGACGCATGGGGCCGCGTCGACGTGTTGATCAACAACGCCGGACTGCACCGGGGTCATAAGCTCGCCAGGCTCGAAGAAAAAGACTGGAACGCCGTCATTGCGACCAATCTGTCGGGCCCGATGCACTGCATCCAGACCGCGCTGCGCATCATGCAGGACAGTGCCTCAGTCGTGAATGTCGGCGCAGTCGTGGGCTTTCGCGGTTTCCCAGGCGACAGCCCCTACGGTGCGAGCAAGGCCGGACTTGCCGGATTGACCCGAGTCCTCGCCGTCGAACTTGCACCCAAAAAAATCAGGGTCAATCTCGTCATCCCCGGGCTCATCATTACCGAGATGACCTCGCAGCTCGACGAGAAGGCGATGAACAAGCTCCTCGAGCGTATTCCTCTTGGCCGCGTTGGGCGCGAGGAGGAAATCGCAGACGTGATTTGGTGGGTCGCTGGCTCGACCTACATGACTGGCGCCGTAATTCCGACCGACGGCGGCATGATGGCCCAGTTGTAACGCCCTCCGCGAATCGCTCATGGCCACTCTCGAATCCTTAGCCCGATGGCTCGAGTCCGAGTTGGGATTCGTCGAGATCGAAATGGGTCCGCGGCTTGGTGGCGGAAACTCCAACATCACCCAACTCGTACGTCACGCGAAGGGCCGTGCCATACTGAGACGCCCGCCCGACGATACGATTTCTTCGACCGCAGGTGCGGGTGTCCTGCGCGAATACGGCATGCTGAAGTCGTTGCACGGGCGTGTGAAAGTGCCGCGCCCACTCGCGTATTGCGCCGATGCGTCGATAGTCGGCCAACCGTTCAGCATCATCGAATACGTCGATGGAGTCGCCATCACCGACTCCCTGCCGCAGGCCTACACGGCGGATGCGGCCACCATTTCGAATCTCGGGATCGAACTCGTCGACGAGCTCGCCACACTGCATACGGTGGATTGGCGATCGCTCGGCATGAGCAGCCCGAAAATGCCCGAAGACTACGTGACCAAACAAATCGCACGATTGAGAAAGCTTCGTGCGGAAGAAACGGGTCGCCCGCTGCCGTTGATAGAAGACCTTGCGGGATGGCTGATGTCGAATCTCCCGCCACCGCCTCCGGCGACGGTGATGCATGGCGACTTCCATCTCGACAACACTCTATTCTCGCGCGACGCACCGAAGCTCAACGTCATCATCGACTGGGAGCTGGCGACGATCGGAAATCCCTACGCCGACCTGGCCTTGATGCTCGCCTTTTGGGGGCCAAGATCAGTCAACCCTCCAGGATTTTCGTTCGTACAAAAAGTGTCTCGTGACCTCGATGCGGTGATCGATCGTGACGCCTTGGCTGAGCGATGGTCGAAACGCACGGGTCTCGACATCGAGCATTTCAGGGTTTACCGAGTCTTCGCCCTGTGGCGGCTCGCGACCATCGTCGAAGGCGCATATCTGCTTTTCCAGACCGGGCGAGTCGACAGCGACTACGCTCGAAAATTGGAATACGACGTGCCGGCCTTGCTTGAGGAGGCTGCCGACATTGCCGCGTCAAATTGAGTTGAAGACCCTATCCGGAGCATCCCAAATGCTGACAACGATGATGGATTTTCCGCTGTCGACACAGATGATCCTGCGTCACGGAAGTCAGATTCACGCGGGTAGTCGTGTGGGGACGAGTAACGGCGACGCTTTCCAATTCACGTCGTTTGCCGACATCGCGGGTCGGGTGCACAAGCTCGCTGGCGCCTTGACGGCCTTGGGCGTAGCGCGAACCGCGCGTGTCGCAACCTATTGCTGGAATCACCAACAACATCTCGAGTGCTATCTGGCCATCCCCTCGATGGGCGCGGTATTGCACACACTAAATGTCAGGCTCTTCCCGGAGCAGATCGTCGGCATCATGAATCACGCCGAGGATAGCGTGCTGATCATCGACGGCAGTCTGCTGCCGCAGATCGAGGCGGTTCTCGAGAAGGTTCCATCGCTTCGGCACATCATCGTGATCGGCGACGGATGGAAATCGTCGTCTAAGAGCGACACCATCGAAATTCATCGGTACGAGACCTTGCTTGAGGGCTCCGCGCCGATCAACCCTTGGCCCGGACTCGACGAAAAACAAGCCGCTGTCGTGTGCTACACGAGTGGTACGACCGGCGCCCCCAAGGGCGTGGTGTACAGTCATCGTTCGATATTCCTGCATACCCTTGCGACACTCGGCCGCGATACTTTCGGCATATGCCAGTCCGATCGAATCCTTTTGCTGCCCTCGATGTTTCATGCCAATGCCTGGGGGCTACCCTTCTCGGCCTGGATGTCGGGCGCAGATCTCCTGCTTCCCGCATCCCACCTCAAAGCTGCAGATATTCGCAGCGCCATCGCACATGAGCGTCCGACTTTCACGGCGCTCGTGCCAACGCTGATCAATGATTTGCTACTCGCCGACGTCGACTCTCCGATCGACATGAGCTGCTTCAGGGTGATCGTGTCGGGGGGGTCTGCAGTCTCGCCCACGCTGATCCGCAAAGTACGCGAACGTTGGGGTATTCCCGTGCTTCAGGGCTGGGGAATGACCGAGACGAGTCCGATGTGTTGTTTGTCGATTCCACCGCGAACAAGTTCGATCGACGAAGAGCCAGCCTGGCGCGCGAAGAGCGGGCGCCCCGTCCACGGGATGGAGGTACGCCTCGTCGGAGATGACGGCAAGGTCTCGCCGAACGACGGCATCACCGTCGGGGAACTGCAATTGCGCGGCCCGTGGGTCACAGGCAGTTATCACAATAATCCGTCATCCGAATCGTTCACGAACGACGGCTGGCTGCGCACCGGGGACGTCGGCGTCATCGATCCGGCGGGTTACGTGCAGATCACTGATCGCACCAAAGACGTCATCAAGTCGGGAGGAGAGTGGGTTTCTTCTCTCGAGTTGGAAAACAAGCTCGCTTCTCACCCGGGAGTCGTCGAAGTCGGCGTGATCGGGATACCCGACCCGCGCTGGGAAGAACGCCCTCTCGTCTTTGTCGTAGGCAGCCCAAAGCACGCGGCGCTTAATGCGCAGTCGTTGCGAGAATTTCTCGTGCCACTCGTCGCGCGGTTCACAGTCCCGGAAAATTTCGCTTTCGTCGACGCACTACCGAAAACGAGCGTCGGAAAAATCGACAAGGTGGCTTTGCGTCAGCTGTACTCGAGCGGCAAGATCGAGATCATCCGCCTCAAGTGACGGACTTAATCACCCAGGCTCGCGGGTCTTCGGAAAGTCTTTCATCAATCGATCGATCTGCGGAGCTGAATAACCGAGATCCTGCAAGATCGCGCGATTGTCGGCGTCGACCGCGCGGGCCGCTCGAGGCGGTGCGGGCACCGAACGACTGAACCTCGGAACCGGGGCATTTTGTTTGATCCCCTCGACCTCGATGAACGCTGCTCGCGCCATGTTGTGCGGATGACTCGTCGCTTCCTGCATGGTCAAAACAGGTACGGCACACGCATCGGTCTCATCGAATAAGGTCCGCAGTTCATCGGATGTTCGGATCTTGATGGCAGCAGCGAGCTTGGCTCTCAAAGCGGGCCATATCTCGGCAATCAATTTTTCGTACGGATGTTGCTGAAACCCTTCGCCCTCGAGAAACTCTGCAGGGTCGAGCCCGAGTTTCGACAGCAGCAATCGATGAAACTGCGGCTCGATCGCCCCTACGGCAAACCACCTGCCGTCCCGTGTCTCGTAGGTGTCGTAGAAATGCGCTCCACCGGCCAGAAAATTCGTGCCGGTCTCATCCTTCCACAGCCCGCGATTTTGTAGCCCCATCAACGGGGCCATGAAGGAAATGACGCTATCGACCATCGCGCTATCGATCACTTGTCCCTTGCCGCTACGCATCCGCTCGTACAGCGCGCAAACGATGCCGAAGGCAACCATCAAACCTCCGCCGCCGTAATCACCGATGACGTTGAGCGGCGGTACCGGTTTGCCACCCGGAGGACCGATTTGATGCAGCATGCCCGTCAAGGCGATGTAATTGATGTCGTGGCCAGCTGTTCTGGCGAGTGGCCCTTCCTGTCCCCACCCGGTGATCCGGGCATAGATCAGACCGGGATTTCGTTCACGGCACACTTCGGGGCCGATACCCAGTCGCTCAGTGACGCCCGGACGGAATCCCTCGAGTAATACATCGCTCCGCTCGACGAGCTTCAAGACCACTTCGATCGCTTCGGGATCTTTGAGATCGAGCATCATGTGACGACGGTTGCGCAATGTCGGCTCAGTCTTGCCACCGTCGAAGGCGCCCGGCCTCTCGATGCGAATAACGTCGGCACCCAAATCGGCGAGCAGCATCCCCGCATAGGGTCCAGGGCCGATACTTGCAATCTCGACGACGCGCAAGCCGGCGAGCGGCCCTCGACGCATCGTGGCACTGCGCTCTCCAACCGATGCTTCGTGATTCACCATCGATAGACTATCAGGTGGCGCCATAGACTCGTCGTCCGGTCCGCGCCATCTCCAACAACAACTCGCAAGGCTCGAATCGCGGCCCCGCCTCGACAGCGAGACGCTTGCAAACCTCGACGAACTCCCTGACGCCGATCATGTCGATGAAGGACATAGCGCCGCCCGTATACGCGGGGAAGCCCCAGCCGAGAATCGACCCGAGATCGCCATCGACGCCGCTCGTGAGCACACCCTCTTCGAGGCAGCGCGCCGTTTCGAGAGATTGGATGAACAGGAGACGCTGCTTGACCACTTCGAGCGAAGGCTGCCTCGCAAGCGTCGGATACTCCTTGGCGAGCCCAGGCCAAAGATATTTTTTACCTTGCGAGGGGTACTCGTAAAATCCGCCGCCCGCCTTGCGACCGACACGACGCAAGTCTTCCACGAAGTGTCGGAGGACATCCCAACTCGGTGGCTCTCTGAAATCTTTGCCAAGATCCGCACGAGTCTGCTGCACGACGTGGTATTGCAGTTCGAGCGAGACCTCATCCATCACGGCGAGCGGTCCGACCGGCATGCCCGCAAAACGTCCTGCATTCTCGATCAGCGCCGGATTGACACCCTCTTTCAAGAGCATCTGCCCTTCATAGCAATACGTGCCAAATACTCGGCTCGTGAAAAATCCCCGACTGTCGTTGACCACGATCGGCGTTTTTCCAAGTCGTCGTGCCAAATCGAGCGTCCAGGCCAGCGTCGTGTCGTCCGTCATCTTGCTGCGAATGATCTCGACCAGAGGCATACGCTCCACCGGCGAGAAGAAATGCATGCCGATGAATCGATGTGGTCTTTTCGATGCCTCCGCGAGTCCGGTCACGGGCAACGTCGACGTATTGCTGGCAAACACTGCATCAGCCGCGATGACCGCCTCAGCCCGACGAATGGCGTCAGTCTTAATTTGACGTTTCTCGAAGACAGCCTCGATGACGAAATCACTACCCGCGAGATCTGCATAGTCATCAGTCGGCCGAATACGCGAGAGGATCGCCGAGGCATCCTCCTCCGTCACTCGGCCTGCGGTCCGATCTTTCTCCAATTGCTTGCGAGTGTGCTCGACAGCTCGTCCGGCAACTTCACGCGAGACGTCGAGGACACTGACTTCGTACGACGCCCGAGCAAGCGAATGGCTGAGCCCCGCTCCCATCATTCCAGCACCAAGCACAGCCACCCGCGAGACGGCTTGCTTCGACACGCCCTGCGGTCGTCGCGCCAGTTTCTCCGCCTTACCCTTGTTGATGAACATCGTGCGAATGAGATTTCGCGCTTCGGGTCTGCGAGCCAGCGTCACGAATTGAT
>Ga0194123_10002114_pt1 | contig 27097 bp, 25 predicted proteins | sample TA2MahsurfametaG_5_FD_155479 | JGI IMG/M metagenome (GOLD analysis project Ga0194123, IMG submission 155479) | Freshwater microbial communities from Lake Tanganyika, Tanzania - TA2015023 Mahale A surface | ecosystem: Environmental > Aquatic > Freshwater > Lake | place: Tanzania: Lake Tanganyika... | reverse complement strand
TCGCGTCGACGTCCACATCGCGCCGCTTCGCGTCGACGTCCACATCGCGCCGCTTCGCGTCGACGTCCACATCGCGCCGCTTCGCGTCGACCACGCAAGCCGGGCCCGTGGCGATGTCGACGGCACGAGCCACGTCATCGGTGACGTTCAGCAACGTTCGGGACGTCTCTTTCACGAAGCCCGCGTCGAACATGTGGTCGATCGCCGCCATCAACGGCGTGAAGTACCCGGCTACGTTCAAGAACACCAATGGCTTGGCGATGAGCCCCAACTGATTCCAGGCGAGAATCTCGAAGACCTCGTCGAAGGTACCGAAGCCGCCGGGCAATACGACGAAACCGTCCGACAACTCCTCCATGCGGCACTTGCGCTCGTGCATCGACGACACCACGTCCAGATGATCGAGACGCTCGTGGGCGGTTTCGGCGCGCACCAAGTGCCCGGGAATGACACCGTGCACCCGACCACCGTGATCGAGCACCGCGTCAGCCACCAGGCCCATCAGACCGATCCGACCGCCTCCGTACACCAGACCTACGCCACGACGGGCCATCTCTCGACCGAGGTCGGTGGCAGCGGTGGCAAACCGGGGATCACTTCCCGAACTGGACCCGCAGTACACGCACAATCGCAGGGACGATGGCTTCACACGGACATCGTCGCACAAAGGTGACCGGTGACCATCGAGACTGACCCCGACGAGCCGTCCCGACTTCCCGTGCCCCGGGGGTCGATCGGTAGCGTAAAAAGGGTGAACGAGTCGCCTCGCCCCCCGATCACGCCCGATCTCCAGACTGCCGCCGAGGTCATCGATGTGGCGTCGCGATGTCTCGGCACGTCGTTGCGCCACCTTTCGTCCATCGGGGGTGCCGACGTCCATCAGGTTCTGGCCTACGACCTGGCGCACGCCGCCTCGGCCGTGGAGACCGCTCGTTCCTTGCTCGACTACGGCGCCAAGGGTGAACACGAGGGCCTCATCACCTGCGCGTACACCGCCGACATGGCGCACGATCTGATGTCGAAGTTGATCGGTCGCGAATCGCTGTGGGGCCTGGCGCCGAACCCTTTGGCATCGGCTCTCCCCTTCATCGCGACGTACCGCGACCCGGAGTTCGTCGCTTCGTTGGCTGACGTACAAGGACCACGCCACCTGGACGACGACTTCGAGATGGTGCAGGACACGTTCCGATCTTTCGCCGAGAAGGTCATCGCGCCGCGCGCCGAGCACGTCCACCGCTACAACGAGGACGTCCCCGAAGAAATCATCACTGGTCTCGCCGCGATGGGTGCCTTCGGTCTGTCGGTTCCCGTCGAGTACGGCGGCTTCTCCGAAGGTGGCCAAGGCGAGTACGTCGCCATGGTGGTCGCCACCGAGGAGTTGAGTCGCGCGAGCTTGGGCATCGGGGGCTCGCTCATCACACGTCCCGAAATTCTCACGCGTGCTCTGGTGAAGGGCGGTACCGAGGCCCAGAAGGCCGAGTGGCTGCCCAAGTTGGCCACTGCCGAAGTGATGGTGGCGGTGGCGGTGACCGAACCCGACTACGGCAGCGACGTGGCTGGTTTGAAGGTGACCGCCACTCCCGCCGACGGGCCCGATGGAACGCCCGGCTACGTCATCAATGGTGTCAAGACGTGGTGCACGTTCGCCGCTCGCGCCGATGTGTTGATGCTGTTGGCGCGCACCGACCCGGACCGGAGCAAGACCCACAAGGGATTGAGTCTGTTCATCGTGCCCAAGCCCCGCGGTGAGGCGCACGGTTTCGAATTCACCCAGAACGTTCGCGCCGACGATTCATCGGGAAAGATGGAAGGCCGTCCGATCGACACCATCGGATATCGCGGCATGCACTCGTACGAGATCGCCTTCGACAACTGGTGGGTTCCGGCCACGAACCTCATCGGTGAAGAAGGTGGACTGGGCAAGGGCTTCTACTACCAGATGGAGGGTTTCGAGAACGGTCGCCTGCAAACTGCCGCCCGAGCCGTCGGTGTGATGCAGGCCGCGTACGAGGCCGCCTATGACCATGCCCACAATCGCAACGTGTTCGGCAAGAACATCGCCGAGTACCAACTCACCCGCATGAAGTTGGGTCGTATGGCGGTACTCATCCAGGCCGGGCGTCAGTTCGGCTACCAGGTCGCGCGCCTGATGGCCAAGGGCGAGGGCACCACCGAGGCCAGCATGGTGAAGGCCTACGTGTGCAAGGCCGCCGAGTGGGTTTCTCGCGAGGCCATGCAGATTCACGGTGGTTACGGCTACGCCGAGGAGTATTCGGTGAGCCGCCTCTTCGTGGATGCGCGCGTGCTGAGCATCTTCGAGGGGGCCGATGAGACCCTCTGCCTGAAGGTCATCGCCCGCCGTCTCACCGACAAGTGATCACGCGTTCTTGATCACGGTGATCACCGCGTAGTCACTACTGCGCACCGGTTCGCCACCCAAGGAGGAAGCCGGCATGGTGTCTCCCTCCCAGTTCGTCCAGGTCTCGGTCACGACCGCTCCGGCTTCGCGGGCGTCACGCACGAAACAATCCCACGTGTAGGCATCGGCGCGAAGTTCTTGAGACCATCCGCACACGCACAAACCGCCCTCGACCAAGTGGTTCACCATGTTGACCACGATCGCGGTTTGGCTGCCCGGAGCGCAGAAATTCAAGATGTTGCCGGCCATCACGATGACATCGAAGCCATCACCAGCTCGCCCCGAAAAGCGACCATCGCTCAGGTCGCCCACAAACCACCTCACCTCAGACGATTTGTTCCGGGCGCGATCGATCATGTCGGGGTCGAGGTCGACCGCCGTCACCTCGTGACCTCGTCGCGACAGCTCGACCGCCAGTCGCCCGGTGCCGCATCCGGCGTCGAGCACGGAGCGAGCGCGGTCGTGGTCATCGGCTCCGAGAAACCTCTCGATCAGTCGGGTCACGGCATCGGCCTCACCGTGAACGTTCTCTCCCCGCGCCGCCATGGCCTCGAAACGCTGGTCGTACTTCACCAGATCGACGGTGCGACGCCACTCCACCCACCGGGACGAGACGCCCGAGCCCGGAGCGTCACTCACGGGACACTCTCCACGAAATCACTCACAACAACTCACCCAGGCTCTTCACCCGATGGAAGTCGGCACCGACGTGATCGTCGTACGGATCGAGTAACACCGGGAACAGACCCGCGTTTCGCGCCCCGTGGATGTCCATGGTCACCGAGTCACCCACGTACGCCACACGCGAACGGTCGATCCCGGGCAGAGCGCGCAGACCGTGATCGAAGATTCCCGGGTCGGGCTTGGCCACCCCCACCACGTGACTGTCGATCACCACTCGCACGGGAACACCCGCACCGGGACCCACCTGGCACACCGCGGTGCGGGCCAGCACCGACTCGATCTGACCGGTGGCGTTGCTCACGACACCAATGGGTACCCCGCGATCGTGCAACGCACGCAACGCGATGACACTGTCGGACACCACGTGGCGCCACAGATAGGCGCTACGCGTGCGGTCGAGGGCGATGGCCGCCTCGGCCGCGTCGTGATCGGGCACCCCCACGCATCGCACGTACGCCTCGTTGTAAACCGACCAATCCCGTTCCCCCGAGCCGGCCGCTGACTTGGCCGCCATACCGCGGTAATGGGCGCGGTGGTAGACCCGGAGATCCGTGCTGGCCCCGTAAAACGCCAGCAACGGCGCCAGCACGGTGGGATCCGGAATCACGAAGATGCCCCCGGCATCGAACAGCACCGCGTCGATGGCTCGGGAGTCGATGGTGAGAAGAGATCCGCGGTCGGACACGGCGATGAAGGGTACCCAGGCCCCGTCGTGGTCGGGCGACGGTACGCCTCCGAACCCCTCCGAGGTCTCGACTACGACCTACCCTTACAACGTGCGCAGTGCCAAGGACTTCTTCAAACCTCTCGCCGTCGGGGCCCCCGAACCGCTCCGCGAGATCCCCTTCCGCCCCAGCCGGATGATCCACTTCTTCCCGCCCTCCAACGAGAAGATGGTCGCCAAGTTGGGCGACATCGTGCCCACCGTCGACATCATCCTGGGCAACCTCGAGGACGGCGTGCCGGCCAGCGACAAAGAGGCGGCCCGTGCCGGCCTGGTGAAAGTGGCCAAGACCGTTCCGATGGGCACCACGCAGTTGTGGACCCGCGTGAACAGCCTCGACTCACCCTGGGCCCTCGATGATCTCTCCACCATCGTCACCGAGGTGGGAGACAAATTCGACGTCATCATGATTCCCAAGGTGGAGGGACCCGAGGACATCCATTTCGTCGATCGTTTGTTGGCCCAACTCGAAGCCAAGGCCGGACTGAAGAAGCCGCTGCTGATACACGCCATCCTCGAAACTGCGCGCGGTGTGGCCAACGTAGAGGAGATCTGTGGCGCATCGCCACGCATGCAAGGTCTGTCGCTCGGACCCGCCGACCTGGCAGCGAATCGTCGCATGAAGACCACTCGGGTAGGTGGCGGTCACCCCGACTACGTGGTTCGTCAGGACCCCGACGCCGCGAACGCCGATGCCCCGAGAGCAACGTACCAACAGGATTTGTGGCACTACACGATGGCTCGCATGGTGGACGCCTGCGTGATGCACGGCATCCTGCCGTTCTACGGACCGTTCGGTGACATCAAAGACGTCGTGGCCTGCGAAGACCAGTTCCGCAACGCCTACCTACTCGGATGTGTCGGCGCGTGGTCGTTGCATCCGACCCAAATCGACATCGCGCGCCGTGTGTTCAGCCCGCGGGCCAGCGACGTGGCCCACGCCATGCGCGTGATCGAGGCCATGGGTGACGGCACCGGTGCCATCATGCTCGATGGCAAGATGGAAGACGACGCCTCGGTGAAGCAGTGTCGCGTGGTCGTGCAGTTGGCCCGCGAATTGGCGGCCCGTGACCCCGAGCTGGCCAAGATCTACGACTTTTAGACCCCGCCCCTGGAGAAACCCATGTCCGATCTGCGTCCTCGCCGTTCCGTTCTCTACATGCCCGCCGCCAACGAGCGCGCGCTCGACAAGGCCAAGGCCATTCCAGCCGACGCCTTGATCTTCGACTTGGAAGACGCCGTGGCTCCCGACGCCAAGCCCGATGCCCGTCGTAACGCCGTGGCCGCCGCGCGCAGTGGCGAATACGGCTCCAAGGAGTTGACCATCCGATGCAACGGCCTCGACACGCCGTGGGGTGCCGACGATCTGACCGCGGCCGCCATGGCCGGTGTCTCGGCAGTGGTGATTCCCAAGATCAACTCGCTGGGAGAAGTGGAGGCCGTGTCGTCGGCTCTGGCCACTGCCGGTGCGCCGGGGAGCATGAAGATCTGGGCCATGATCGAGACCCCCACCGCCATCTTCGACGTGCGGGCCATCGCGTCACACCCGCGGGTGGCGACCCTCGTGATGGGCACCAACGATTTGGCCAAGGAGTTACGAGCCACCCAGGTGCGCGGACGCGCGCCGTTGGTGCCGCATCTGGCCACCGCATTGTTGGGTGCCCGCGAGGCCGGCAAGGTGATCCTCGATGGCGTGTTCAACGACGTGAAGGACCTCGACGCGTTCCGGGACGAGTGCGTGCAGGGAGCCCACATGGGTTTCGACGGAAAGACGCTGATTCACCCGTCGCAGGTGGAGATCGCCAACGAGGTGTGGGCTCCGTCAGCCGACGAGGTGGATCGTGCCGAACGGGTGATTGCCGCCTTCGAGGAGGCCACCGCCGAGGGGCGAGGCGTGATCACCGTGGACGGACGCATGATCGAGAATCTGCACGTGGACAACGCGCGCCGCGTGCTGGCGGTGCAAGCGGCGATCGCGGCCCTGGGCTGAGCCCAGCGTCATGGCGTCGACGAATCAGAGCGTCGACGCGAACAAGTCGAGCGTGCGGGCGAACGCGGTCACCGCGGCCCCCGCGTCGTAGACATCGGGTCGCGAGTCGTTGAAAAATGCATGATGAGTGCCGGGATGAACGTGCATGGCCACGTCCTTGCCCAATGCGCGCAGGTCGGCCTCTAGTCCCCACACCTTGTCGGGCGAGGCGAAGTCGTCGTCCTCGGCGTACTCGCCCACCACCTTGGCCGCGAGTTTGCTCCAGTCGGGCTGCGCGGTGGGCCAACCGATGACTCCGTAGTACGGCGCGGCCGCGGCGACCGCATCGGCGCGCTCGCACGCCAACATCAACGTGAGGGCACCGCCCATGCAGTAGCCGACCACGCCGACCTTGGACTTACCGGTACGTGTCGTCAATTCGTCGACCGCACCCGACAGGTCCTTGGCCGCTCGAGCCAGGTTCAAACCCATCATCAACTTGCCCGCGCCATCGGGTTCGGTGGACGACTGGCCGTGGTACAGGTCCGGGGCGAGCGCCGTGAAACCGGCGGCGCCGAATCGATCGGCGACATCCTGAATGTGGGGCACCAGTCCCCACCATTCCTGAATCACGATCACCCCAGCACCACCACCGTCCGCCAGGTAGCCACGACATTCGGATCCATTCGACTTGAAAGAAATCATCTCACCCATGTCTTCGACCGTAGCAACGTGACGATGGGAGTCGAGGACGCAGCCGTCGGTCCCTTCGAGGGTCGTCCGGTGACGAACGACGCTACGTCTACTCGAGCCAGTCAGGAATAGACTTCTGGCGTGACCGTGCTCGACACCCGCGCCTCCCAAGCCCTCGCCAACGACCGGGCCCACGTCTTTCACTCGTGGTCGGCCCAAGGCCTCATCAACCCCATTGTCGTGGCCGGCGCCGAGGGTAGCTGGTTCTGGGACGAGGACGGAAAGCGGTACCTCGACTTCTCCAGCCAGTTGGTGAACGTCAACATCGGACATCAGCACCCCAAGATGGTGGCGGCCATCCAGGAGCAGGCGGCACGTCTGTGCACCATCGCCCCCATTCACGCCAACGACGCCCGTAGCGAGGCGGCCCGACTCATCGTCGAGCGCGCACCCGGCGACTTGAACATGGTGTTCTTCACCAACGGTGGCGCCGAGGCCACCGAGAACGCCATTCGCATGGCCCGTCTGCACACCGGCCGGAACAAGGTGTTCACCACCTACCGCAGCTACCACGGAGCCACGGGCGGTGCCATTCAGCTCACCGGAGATCCCCGTCGCTGGCCGAGTGAGCCCGGCATCCCCGGCGTCGTGAAGTTCTGGGGCCCCTACCCGTATCGCTCGCAGTTCCACAGCGAGGACGAGATCCAGGAATCGCAGCGCGCGTTGCAACACCTGCGCGACACGTTGATGGTGGAAGGTCCCCAGACCGTGGCGGCCGTCATGCTCGAGAGCGTCGTGGGAACGAACGGAATTCTGGTGCCGCCGCCCGGATACCTCGAGGGCGTGCGCTCGATCTGCGATGAGTACGGCATCGTGCTCATCGCCGACGAGGTGATGTCGGGCTTCGGTCGTTGCGGACAATGGTTCGCCATCCAGAATTGGGACGTCACCCCCGACCTCATCTGCTTCGCCAAGGGTGTCAACTCGGGCTACCTGCCCCTCGGGGGCGTGATCATCAGCCAGCGCATCGCCGACACGTTCCGTGAGCGCCAATTCCCCGGCGGTCTCACCTACAGCGGGCATCCACTGGCCTGCGCTTCGGCCGTGGCCAGCATCAACATCTACGAGGAGGAGGGCATCATCGATCACGCCCGCCATCTCGGTCGCGACGTCATCGGACCCGGACTGCAGACGTTGAAGGACAAACACCCCAGCGTCGGTGACGTGCGGGGAATCGGCGTGTTCTGGGCCATCGAGTTGGTGAAGGATCGCGCCACTCGTGAGCCCCTGGTGCCGTTCAACGCAGCCGGTGAAGCCAACGCCCCCATGGTGGAACTCATCGGAGCCTGCAAGGCCCGAGGTCTGTGGCCTTTCACCCACTTCAACCGTCTGCACGTGGTGCCGCCGTTGACCACGAGCGACGACGAGATACGTCAGGGCATCGCGATCATCGACGAGGTGCTCGAACTGGCCGACAAGCGCTACACCGGCAAGTGAGTGTGGGCGGTCATTCCGCTCCGTCGGACTGACGGGTCGTCAGGGCCACACCCGTCAGTGCCACCAGCAGTCCGAGAACGGCCAAGACACCAAAGCTTTCGCCGAACAACACCGCCCCCTCGATGGAACTCAGCGCCGGTGTCAGGAAGAACAGACTGCTCACCCGGGCCGCCGCTCGACGTTGCAACAACCACAACATGATCAGCACCGCGGCGATCGACAGCACCACGACCGCCCACAGCAACGACCACCAGAAGCGTGCGGTGAATCGAACCTCGAAGTGCTCCACCGCACCGGCGCCCACCCCGAGGATCAGGGCCGAGACCAGATACTGAACCGCGGTGCCGAGCAACAACGGCATCGCTCCCCCGCGCGACCGCTGCAACAACGTGCCGGCCGACATGCCGACCACCGAGACGGCCATGGCCACCAAGGCGCCGGCGGTGATGCCACTGATGCCGGCCTCCAGCCGGTCGACGACCACGGCCACCACACCACCCACCCCGCACGCCACCCCGAGCCATTGACGACGCGACAGCGTCTCGCCCAACAGCAGCAACGCACCCACCGAAGTGAGAACGGGGTGCAGACCCGAGATGAGCGCCGACAAACCCGAGGGCAGACCCAGGTCGGCGGCAACGAAAACACCTCCGAGATAGACGGCGTGCAATCCGACACCCGTGATCGCCACCCACGTCACCTGCTCGCGGGTGAGACGCGGTGCCTTGGTCACCCGTGCGATGACGATCAACACGGCGGCGGCGGCGAACAACCGCAACGACAGAAACGTCATCGGCCCCGCGTCGCGAGTGCCGTAACGGGCGATGATGAAGCCGGTGCTCCACAAGAGCACGAAAACCACCGGGGCGACCGCGGAACGAGAACCACCCGCCGGCCAACACCACCGACCAGATCTTTCGATCCGAACCGCGCACCTCGGGACGCCCGTAGCGCTCAAGCATCTGCCAGACATGAGGCATGGCGTTGTCGTTGGTGCGCGGTAGCAATTTCCAGCCGGAGATCATGCCTCCGGCCTCGGGACCCACCACCTTGTACGACTCTTACGCCACGGCCACCGGCACCAGCGACGCGAAGAAGAGTGCCACCCGACGGAGTCGACGAGTCGTGACGAGCGACCCCCGCGATGGTCGAGCGATGGTCGAGGGCATACGGATGACCGTCTCGTGTCACTTCTTGGCCGCCACGTACTCGGCGATGGCAGGAATCACTTTTTCACCGTAGGCCTGCAATGTTTCGTCTTTCGCATCGTGTTGCAGGTACACGGAGAATTGATCGACACCGAGGTCGCGCAACGCGTTCAGGCGACGCACGTGTTCCGTGACCGGACCGACGATGCAGAAGCGATCGACGATCTCGTCGGGCACGAACGTGGTGTGCGAGTTGCCGGCCTTGCCGTGCTCGTTGTAGTCGTAGCCCTGGCGTCCCTTGATGTAGTCGGTGAGCGCCTTGGGGACCGGGGCCGAATCGCCGTAACGCTCCACGATCTCGGCCACGTGGTTGCCCACCATGCCGCCGAACCAACGGCACTGATCGCGTCCGTGGGCGAGGCCGGACGCGGTGCCGTCGGTGACGTAGGCCGGAGCGGCCACACAGATGGTGACACTGTCGGGATCGCGCCCCGCCGCCACGGCCGCATCACGAACCGCCTTGATGGTCCATTCGGTGATGCTCGGATCGGCGAGCTGGAGAATGAAACCATCGCCCACCTCGCCGGTGAGAGCCAAGGCCTTGGGCCCGTACGCGGCGATCCACACCTCGGCGCGCGACTTGGCGGCCCACGGGAGTCGGATACTTGCGCCTTTATAATCCACCGCGCGCCCGTTCACGAGTTCGCGGATCACGTGCACGCTCTCGCGCAAGGTGGCCAGGGTCGTCGGCTTGCCGTTGGTGACACGCACCGCCGAATCGCCGCGACCGATACCGATCACGGTCCGGTTGCCGAACATCTCGTTCAACGTGGCGAAGGCGCTGGCGGTCACGGTCCAGTCGCGCGTCGCTGGATTCGTCACCATGGGACCGACGATCACGTTGCGCGTCTCGTTGAGGATCTGTGTGAAAATCGGAAGCGGTTCCTCCCACAGGATGTGGCTGTCGAAGGTCCAGACATGGCTGAAGCCGTAGGTCTCGGCCTTCTTGGCGAGGTCGACCACGCGTGCGGCGGGTGGGGTGGTCTGAAGCACGACTCCGATGTCCATCGACTGTTCCTGTTCTCTCAGCGGTTCTGGGGAAAGCCGAGGTCCACCTTGCTGGTTCGGGGATCGGGCCACCGAGAGGTGACCACTTTGGAGCGAGTGAAGAAGTGGATGCCGTCGGGGCCGTACATGTGCAGATCACCGAAAAGACTGGCCTTCCAGCCACCGAACGAGTAATAGGACACGGGGACTGGAATCGGCACATTGATACCCACCATGCCCACGTTCACGTCGAACTGGAACTGCCGGGCCACGCCTCCATCTCGAGTGAAGATGGCCGTGCCGTTACCGAACTGGTTGTCGTTGATGAGTTTCAGGCCGTCCTCGTATGACGTCACGCGAACGACGGTGAGCACCGGTCCGAAGATCTCATCGTCGTAGCACTTCATGCCGGGTCGCGCGTTGTCGATGAGGCTGGGCTTCAGGAAGAAGCCGCCGGTGGGCGCTCCGTCGCGACCGTCGACCACCACGGTGGCGCCTTCGCCGGCGGCACCGGCCACGTAGCCGGCCACCTTGTCACGATGCTCACCACTGATGAGCGGACCCATCTCGCTGCCCGGATCATTACCCGGTCCGACCACCACGTTCGGGATGCGATCCTTCACCTTGGCGACCAGTTCGTCAGCGATGGAGTCGACGGCGAGCACGACCGAGATGGCCATACAACGCTCGCCGCTCGAGCCGTAGGCGGCACTCACGAGCGCATCAGCGGCCATGTCGAGATCGGCGTCGGGAAGAACCAACATGTGATTCTTCGCGCCCCCGAGGGCCTGCACACGCTTACCGTTCTTCGTGCCGGTCTCGTAGATGTACTTCGCGATGGGCGTGGAGCCAACGAAGCTCAGCGCGGCGACATCGGGGTGCTCGAGCAGGCGATCGACGGCCACCTTGTCGCCGTGCACCACGTTGAACACACCGTCGGGAAGACCGGCCTGTTTCAACAACTCGGCGATGAACATGGATGCCGACGGATCCTTCTCGGATGGCTTGAGCACGAAGGTGTTACCGCAGGACAGGGCGTTGGCGAACATCCACATGGGAACCATGGCCGGGAAATTGAACGGAGTGATTCCGGCCACCACTCCCAACGGCTGGCGAATGTTGTACACATCGACACCAGCCGAGGCTTGCTCGGAGTATCCACCCTTCATCAGATTCGGGATACCGCAGGCGTACTCGATGTTCTCGAGACCCCGCGCCACCTCCCCCAGCGCATCAGGGGTGACCTTTCCGTGCTCTTTGGTGAGAAGGCTGGCGATCTCCTTACGATTTGCCGCCACCAACTCGCGCAATTGGAACATGATCTCGGCGCGACGCGAGAGGTTCGTGGCGCGCCACGCCGGAAGCGCGGCCTTGGCGGTGGAGACGGCTTTGTCGACCTCTGACACGTCGGCGAAGGCAACGGTGCCTTGAACCTGGCCGGTGGCCGGGTCGTACACGTTCCCGGTGCGACCCGAGTTGCTCGTGACGGTGTGACCGTCGATCCAGTGATCGATGCGGTACATGATTTCTCCTTCCTGGCGGGGTGTTTTCAGACGAGATACTGCGACAGACCACGCTTGATGTAGCGACCGTGACCTTTGCGCCCGATGTACTGGTCGTTCTCGACGACCACGGTGCCGCGCGAGAGGACGGTGTCGACCTTGCCATCGATCACGTATCCCTCCCACGCGGAGTGGTCCATGTTCATGTGGTGCTTGTCGTTGATGCCGATCTTGGTCTTGTTGTTGGGGTCCCACACCAGCACGTCGGCGTCGCTGCCGGCGGCGATGATGCCCTTTTGCGGGTACATACCGAACATTCGCGCGGGCGTGGTGCAACAGGTCTCGACCCAACGCTCGAGTGTCAGTTCGCCGGCCACGACACCCTGATACAGCAATTCCATGCGGTGTTCGACGCCTCCGATTCCGTTGGGGATCTTGGAGAAGTCACCCAGACCGAGTTCCTTCTGGTCCTTCATGCAGAACGGGCAATGATCGGTGGCGACCACGGCCAGCTCGTTCATGCGCAGACCCTTCCACAGGTCGCCCTGGTGCCCGTGACCCATCTGCCCGATGTAGTGCGGATCGTGATCCCTCGAGCGCACCGGTGTGCTGCAGACCCACTTGGCGCCTTCGAAGCCGGGTTGGCCCAGCGTCTCCTCGAGAGTGAGGAACAGGTACTGCGGACAGGTTTCGGCGAAAACGTTACGCCCATTGTGACGAGCGGCGGCCACCTCGTTCAGAGCGTCACCGGCCGACATGTGCACGATGTACAACGGTACGTTCCCGGCGATCTGCGACAAGACGATGGCACGGTGCGTCGCCTCGGCCTCGAGCGGAGACGGGCGCGTGTACGAGTGATACCGCGGGTCGGTCTCGCCACGAGCGATGGCCTGCTGCACGAGAACATCGATAGCGATGCCGTTTTCGGCGTGCATCATGATCATCGCGCCGCAGTCAGCGGCGGTCTGCATGGCGCGCAAGATCTGGCCGTCGTCACTGTAAAAGACGCCGGGGTACGCCATGAACAACTTGAAAGAGGTGATCCCCTCGTTCTCGACCAAGCTGACCATGTCTTTCAGCGACTTCTCGTCGACGCCACCGATGATCTGGTGGAACGCGTAGTCGATTGCACACTCGCCCTCGGCCTTGCGGTGCCACTCACCCAATCCGTCGTAAACGTTCTCGCCATAGCGCTGCACCGCCATATCGACGATGGTGGTGACGCCACCCCAGGCCGCCGCACGGGTGCCGGTCTCGAAGGTGTCAGACGCGAAGGTTCCTCCGAAGGGCAGTTCCATGTGAGTGTGAACATCGACGCCACCGGGCAACACGTACTTGCCTTTGGCGTCGATGACTTTGTCGCAACCCTGCTCGGCACCCACGAAGAAACCCGGTTCACCGACAGCGACGATCTTCTCGCCCTCGATGAGCACGTCGTTTTCGTGCACACCGGTCGGCGAAATCACTTTCCCGTTCTTGATCAGTACCTTGGCCATTGCCCCTCCCGTTGGTTCCGTGTGCCCGTTGGTCGATTTCGTGTGTCTCGTATTCGTGGGTGTCCTTCTCGGTGTCTACCTCAGTCGGCGACGAGATCACCGTAGGCGTCGGGGCGTCGGTCACGGTAAAAGGCCCATCGATCACGTACCTCCCGCAACTTTTTCATGTCGAGATCGCGCACGATGAGTTCGGGCTTGTGCGGGTCGCCCAGCGGTCCGACGAATTTGCCCTCGGGGTCCACGAAGTAACTCTGACCGTAGAAGTCGTTCTCACCGAGGGGTTCGATACCAACACGGTTGATGGCCCCGACGTAATAGATGTTGGCCACCGCCGCCGCGGGCTGCTCGACTTTCCAGATGTACTCGCTCAGACCACGATGGGTCGCCGACGGATTGAACACGATCTGGGCGCCATTCAGACCGAGCGCTCGCCAGCCCTCGGGAAAGTGGCGGTCGTAGCAGATGTACACGCCCACCGGGCCGACCGCGGTGTCGAACACCGGGTAACCCCCGTTGCCGGGCTTGAAGTAGAACTTCTCGAAGAAGCCCTTCACCTGCGGGATGTGTTGCTTGCGGTACTTGCCGAGGAAGGTGCCATCGGCGTCGATGACCGCGGCGGTGTTGTAGTACACACCGGGCTGCGTGACCTCGTACATGGGGAGCACCAGAACCATGCCGGTTTCTTTGGCGATGCTCTGAAAACGTCGGGTGGTGGGACCAGCGGGGATGTACTCGGTGTAGCCGTAGTACTCAGCGTCCTGCACCTGACAGAAGTACGGACCGTAAAAGAGCTCCTGGAGGCACATGACCTGCGCACCTTGCTTGGCAGCCTCGTGCACCGCGGCCTCGTGCTTGTCGATCATGGTTTCTTTGGACCCGGTCCAGTCGGTCTGCAGCAATGCGGCGCGAACGATGTCCTGTGAACCTGTCATCTCTCCCTCCCTAGGTGCTCTCGACACCCGGCATCGCACTTGCGCCCGACGGATGAATGATCCCCGATTCCCCGACTCAGGGTAATTGGCACACGACCAAGGGAACAACGCCAATCTCGTGCCCGGACGATTCTTTCAGGATCGCCGGACAGATAGTCGATGACATCAGTTCGAACATCACCGACCACAGTGAACGCGGGATCGCCTCCACCATCGACCGTGTTCCTCCAGCCACGCGCACAGAATCCCGCCGGGGTGAACATGTCGGCACGGCGATTCACCCCAGTGGCCTCCACCATCACGACATCGTGCGAGGCGACGACGGTGACGATCATCGAGGACGCGACCATGCCAGCGACATCGTCGGAGTCGCCACGGCCAGCGTCAGCCGAGATCCGAGTGAGCGCTCAGTAACCGCCGCCGATCTTGGTGTGATCCCACGACACGACTCTCTCGACGTCGATCTGGATGCCAATGCGCTTCTTGGCCTGAGCCTCGAGGAAGGGCAAAGCCGCGTCGCTGATGGCTCCCTCTCCGTTGTACTTCAGACCCACGGCCCGGCCGATGGCCAACACCGAGTCGAAATCCTCGATGAGTCGGGCGGAACCGACCAGCTCGAGACCCTTCAATTGTTCGTAGGTCTCCCCACTCTCGATCAATCCGGTGATCCTGCCGTCACGACGCAGATTGACGACCTTCTGACTCTTGCCGAACGTCCAGAATGTCACCTTGCCATCCATCACGACGTACCACATGGCCACCAGGTGCGGATGCCCGGTCGGTCCGATGGACGCAATGTTCAGTATCTTCTGCTCCTCGAGATACGCGTCGATCTCGGCTGGTGTCATGTTGATGGTGGATCGCTTGTTGGCCATGACCGCGACCCTACTTGCGAACCATCAGGTCGACGTTGTCCGACCGACGGCCACACGCGGACGGCCGGCCAGATCGGGGAGGATTCTCACCTCGTCGTAGCCGGACTCGCTCAAGAGTCTCGTGACGGCATCGGTTTGCCGATGTCCGATCTCCAACACCAACGATCCACCGGGCCGCAACCAGCGCGGAGACTCGGCGACGATGACGGCGATGTCGGCCAGTCCCTGGGACGGAGCGAACAACGCAAGGGACGGCTCCCACTCGCGGACCGAGGGTTGCACCTCGACGTCGTCCACGTCGATGTAGGGGGGATTGCTGACGATCACGTCGAAGCAACCGTTCAGTTCCCCGGGCAACGCCTCGAACCACGATCCGTGCGCGAAGCGCACGTTGGCTGCCATCCGCCCGAGTCCGGCGGCGTTGGCGCGGGCCACGTCGAGAGCATCGGTCGAGGCGTCGGTGAGCCACACTTGCGTTCCGGCGAGCGGTAATTCCGCGGCGAGCGACAAGCCGATCGCACCCGAACCCGTTCCGAGGTCGGCCACCAAACGCGTCGGCGAGCACGCCCGAGCGAGTTCGATGGCTTTCTCGGCGACCCATTCCGTCTCGGGCCGCGGAATCAGTACGCGACGATCGACCATCAGGTCGATGGTGCGAAAAGACCAACTGCCCGTCACGTACGCCAGAGGTTCCCCCGAGCGGTATCGAGCCACGATGCCATCGAGTTGCCGCACCATGCGTTCGGTGGCGGGCTCGTCGAGGGCGGCGAGGAACTCCTCACCTTTCAATCCGCAGGCGGTCTCGCACAACCAACGCGCCTGAGGGCTCTCTCCGAGCAGGATCGTGGTCTCGGTGAGCAGTTCGCGCCAGGTGATCGTAGGTTCGACGTCCGACATGTGGTCAGTCCCGGTCGCCAGCCAACTGACGCGCACGCTCGTCGGTGGCCAGGGCGTCGACGACGCTGTCGAGATCACCGGCCAGCACGTCGTTCAGGGAATAGATCGTGAAGCCGATGCGATGGTCGGTGAGTCGGTTCTCCTTGAAGTTGTAGGTGCGAATCTTCTCGCCGCGACCGCCACCACCCACTTGCGAACGTCGCTCGGCCGACATCTTGGCGTCCATCTCGTCCTGAGCCATCCGCAACAAACGGGAACGCAACACCGTCATCGCCCGAGCGCGGTTCTGCAGTTGACTACGCTCGTCCTGCATGGTGACGACCACACCGGAGGGCAAGTGGGTGATACGCACCGCCGAATCGGTGGTGTTGACTCCCTGGCCACCGGGACCACTGGCCCGGTACACGTCGACCTGAAGATCCCTGTCGTCGATCTGCACGTCGACCTCTTCGGCCTCTGGCAACACCATCACCGTGGCCGACGACGTGTGGATACGACCCTGACTCTCGGTGACCGGAACTCGCTGGACCCGATGCGGACCTCCCTCGAACTTCAATCGTGACCAGGCATCACCACCGCGCACGACGAAGGTGGCCTGGTTGACCCCGCCCAGATCGCTGGGGGCCATCGAGAGCGTCTCCACGGTCCAGCCACGACGGGCGGCGTAACCGAGATACATGTCGTAGAGGTCGCGCGCGAAAAGGTTCGCCTCCTCGCCGCCCTCGGCACCACGAATCTCCATGATGACCGGACGACCGTCGTTGGGGTCCTTGGGAAGCAGCAACAAGCGCAGTTCCTCCTCCAGTCGCGCCACGTCGGCCTCGGCCGACTCCCGCTCCACTGTCAATTGCTCACGTTCCGTGGCGTCGTGCGACATCGCGATCAGTTCACGGGCCGCCTCGACATCTGAGGTACGGGCCTCGATTTTGCGAATACATTCGACGACCGGAGTGAGTTCCTTGTAGCGACGCGACACCTGGCGCAGTCGTGCTTGGTCGCCCAACACGGCCGGGTCGGACAACAATGACTCCAGCGTGACGTGCTCGGAGAGCAGTGAGTCCCAGCGGTCGCGCATATTCTCAGGCTAGGCCCGACTCAATGGTCACAGGCCGATGATGCGGGCCGGGCGATGCAGAAGCCCGGCCATGCGCACCGTCACCGGCGACACGTCGCGCGCCGGCACCACGATCACGAGTTCGGCATCCGCGCCCGACACCGTCTCATGGGAGTCACGGGCGTCGGCGGCGAAGGGGACGACGTCGAGATCGATACCAGTGGAGAAGACCGCGACCAGCGGAACGCCGGCGATGGTGCATCCCACCGCCACACAAGGAGTCGGATCCTTCAGGTTCGAACGCGCAGTGGGCGATGCCATCGCACGCAGGTTGGCGGCATCGATCGACGCGGGATCGTCGATCACGCGATGTCGCAACGCGCGTTCGGCACCGATGCGATTGAGCGGATGCGGATCGGCGCCCGGAGAGCGATGATGCGCCACCACGTCGACGATACGTTTCAACGACGACGAGGTGGGCGTGTCTCCGTGCATCATGGCGAACGCTTCACGATCATGTTCACCGACTCCCACCTCGAGTCGATGTGATCCCGTGGCCGGATCGTCCACCACCCGACACACCTCGAGTCCCACCACCTCACCGGTGATCACACCGTGCTCGATCACGACATCGGCTCCACTCTCGCGAATGGTGTCGACGAAGGCGAGATGTTCGACCGACGGGGTCGGTTCGGTGGGCAGTGCCTCGGGGAGCGCTGGGGTGATGCCGATGCCGTCGACCTTCCAAACCTGCACGTCGGTGGTGAACCGCGTCGCCCGCCGCGCCAACGTTCCGGTGTGGTCGGACGCCAACAGGTGGACGACCTTCGACCCTCGTTTCGACGACCACGCCAAGGCCACGCCCAAGCCTCTGTCGGTGCGCTCCTCGATGAGCACCCACGCCGTGTCGCCATGACTGGAGGCCGCTCCGACACTGAGCCCGGCCTGCGCCTCAGGCTCGATATTCCCGAAGTGTTCGCGCACGAGGGCGTGGAGTTTGAGACCGAGCAGTCGGGCCCGAACCTCGGGATCCATGGGTGTCACCACGATCGACACCTACTCGAGGGACACCGGGAAATTCGACGTCGGTGAAAACCGACGAGTCAGGACTTGGACTTGCGCTGGCCGTAACGCTTGTTGAAGCGGTCGACGCGACCACCGGTGTCGACCAACTTCTGCTTGCCCGTGAAATACGGGTGACACTCGTTGCAGAGTTCGACGTTCACCTCGCCACCACGAGTCGAGCGCGTCACGAACGAGTTGCCACAAGAGCAACGCACCGTGGTGAGGGTGTAATTCGGATGGATTTCGGCCTTCATCTCTGCTCTTCCTCTGTGCTGTGCCACTCGGACCGCAAAATCCTACCTTCGACCCTCCCTCGCGCCACCCGGATCGACGACGAGGGAAAACCCGGTCACATCGTGGGGGTTTTGCCGATCTCCGAGAGGAAATCGTCGTTGTTCTTGAACTGCCTCAGGCGATCGATCAGCAACTCGAGTCCAGGAGCCGGGTTGCCTTCGGACGCCAAGCCCGACAAAACACGGCGCAGCTTCCAGACCATCTGCAGTTGCTTGCGATCGAACAGCAGCTCCTCGTGGCGCGTGCTCGATCCATCCACGTCGATGGCCGGGTAGATGCGCTTCTCGGCCAGACGACGATCGAGACGCAGCTCCATGTTGCCCGTCCCCTTGAACTCCTCGAAGATCGCCTCGTCCATGCGACTGTTCGTCTCGACGAGCGCCGTGGCCAAAATGGTGAGCGAGCCACCCTCTTCCACGTTGCGGGCCGCACCAAAGAACTTCTTGGGCGGATACAACGCTCCGGCGTCGATACCGCCGGACAGGATACGGCCACTGGCCGGCGCCGCAAGGTTGTACGCACGGCTCAGACGAGTGATGCCGTCGAGGATCACCACCACGTCGCGTCCCATCTCGACCTGACGCTTGGCCTTTTCGATGGCCAACTCGGCGACGTTCGTGTGTTCTTCGGACGGGCGGTCGAACGTGCTGGAAATGACCTCGCCTTTGACGGTGCGGCGCATGTCGGTCACTTCCTCGGGTCGCTCGTCGATGAGCAACACCATCAGATGGACCTCGGGATTGTTGCGCTCTATCGCCGTGGCGATCTCCTTCATGATCGTCGTCTTGCCGGCCTTGGGAGGCGACACGATGATTCCGCGCTGCCCCTTGCCGATCGGTGAGATGAGGTCGATGATGCGAGCCGTCATGTTGCCCGGATCGAGCGGGTTCTCGAGGCGCAATTTCTCATCAGGGAAGAGCGCCGTGAGATCCTCGAAACGCGGACGCTCCTTGGCCTTGTCGGGTGAACCACCATTGACGGAGTTGATCTCGAGCAGAGCCGGGTTCTTCTCGTTGCGACCGGCGGTGCGGGCGACTCCGGTGACATGATCACCCTTGCGCAATCCGTACTGACGGGTTTGCTTCACCGAGATGTAAGCATCGTCCCGGCTGGGCAGGAAGCCACGCACTCGCAGGAATCCGTAGCCCTCGTCGCGCAGATCGAGATAGCCCTCCACCGGCACCGATTCCTGAACGACCGGTTCACCACCCTGGTAGCCACCCTGTTCGTAGTTCCCGTCACGGTCCTCGCCCTGGGGGCCCTCGTCACGTCCACCCTTGCCCCGACGGCGACGACGACGGTTGCGTCCCTCGCCCTCGAAACGCTCGCGTTGGCCACCGTCGCGATTTCCGTCGCGGTTGTAACCGTCGCGATTTCCGTTTCCGTTGCGATCACGATTGCGGTCGCGATTTCCGTCGCGCGGTTGACGTTGCTCTCCCGACGGGACGGACTCACCTCCGGTGAGGTCGGCCACCGTGGACACGCCTTGGCGCACCAACTCGGCCTCCCATTCGGCCAAGGGCTCACCATCGGGTCCGAGAATCACCGCCGGCGCCGGCGCGACGGGCTCTTGGTCGTCCCCCGCGGGGGCATCGGAGGTCGTCGCACCGTCGACCGGACGCGCCTTGGGCGGACGACCCGGGCCCCGCTTGGGTTTCTCGGGCGTTGTCGCGGCCTCGCCGGGCCCTCCGACAGTGTCGAGGATCTGGGTGATGATGTCTTCCTTTTTCGCCCGAGGACCGGCCTTGATGCCGAGCGCGGTCGCGATCGCGACCAACTGCTCCTTGTCCTTGGATTCGAGCACCGACTTTTCGAGTGCGTCTGCGACCACGGAAACCTGCTTTCAGACGAGGGCATGCGGCGGTGTGCGACCAGGGCACGTTCACCGGAGGTCCCGACGCCAGTGAGGGGAACTCACACGGACCAGCCCAGGGTCTGTCACCAGGCGGAGACTCGTGCGGTCTGGGATTCCAGACACCTAGAACATAGCCACGACGAAGGTGGTTGGCAACGTATCCCCGCCGAAACGAGTGTTTCAGCGTCGAGCGACCGAGCGCACGAAAGCCTGCACCCGACCCAGATCGTTCGGTAGCGACGTGGTCCGCTCGGGGCGTTCCAGCAGGTCAGAGAGATGTTCGGGCAAGGCCGGTCGGACGCCGGTGGCCTTCTCCACGGCATCGGGGAACTTGGCCGGATGGGCGGTGGCCATGGTGACCACCGGCACGCCGGCCTCACGCCGACGACGTGCCGCCGACACGCCCACGGCGGTGTGCGGATCGATGAGCATGCCGGATTCGCCGTACACCGCCGCCATGGTGGCCAAGGTGTCGGCATCGTCGCTTCGTGCGGCCCGAAAGACCGGCTCGATCCAGTTCGCGTACTGATCCGCCTCCACACTCATGCGACCACTCGTGCGGAACCACGCCATTTGCTCGGCGGTCGCTCCTGCGTCCCGGTCGTTCATCTCGAACAACAGTCGCTCGAAGTTCGATGAGACCTGGATGTCCATCGACGGACTCAGAGTGGGCACCACGTCGTCGGTCACCATCGCCCGCGATTCGAAGAATCGGGTGAGGATGTCGTTGGTGTTGCTGGCGACGATGAGCGAGTGAGTGGGAACGCCCATCTCGCGGGCGATCCAGCCGGCCAACACGTTGCCGAAGTTACCGGTGGGAACACTGAACGACAGTGGTCGATCCTCCAGCGCCTTCCATGCCGCGACGTAGTACACGACCTGGGCCATCACCCGGGCCCAGTTGATGCTGTTGACCGCGGACAGGTTCATCTCACCACGGAATGCGACGTCGTTGAACATGGCCTTCACCAAGTCCTGACAGTCGTCGAAGGTGCCCTCGATGGCCACGGTGTGCACATTCGGCGCGTCGACCGTCGTCATCTGGCGACGCTGAACGTCACTGACCCGACCCTGCGGGTACAAGATCACGATGTCGACGTTGTCGCATCGCCTCACACCGTCGATGGCCGCCGAGCCGGTGTCGCCACTGGTGGCACCCACGATCATCACGCGTTCGCCACGGGCCGTCAGCAGGTGATCGAAGAGGCGGCCGACCAACTGCAAGGCCACGTCCTTGAAGGCCAACGTCGGTCCGTGAAAGAGTTCCATCACCCATTCATCGGGGCCGATCTCCACCACGGGAACGATGGCCGGGTGACGGAAGGTGGAGTAGGCCTCGTGACACATGGGACCGAACGCGACCTCGTCGATCTCACCGTCGACGAAGGGTCCCATCACCGCAGCCGCCAGATCGGCGTACGAGACGGTGGACAACGGGGGCAGTGTCGGCCAATGCGACGGAACGTACAGACCGCCGTCAGAGGCGAGTCCGGCCAACAACACGTCGGCGAATCCGAGTTCGGGCGCCTGCCCGCGGGTCGAGACGTAACGCACGGTCATCGACCCGTCAGGAACCGATCACCCGCAGCAACCCACCGACACGGCTGACCACATCGAGTTCGCGCAACTCGCGCACCGTGGCCTGCACCGCGGACTCCTTGGCGTCGTGCGTGATGAACACCAGACGGGCGTCGGCTCCGATGCCCTCCTGCTCGGCGGCTCGGATGCTCACACCGTGACGAGCGAACACCCCGGTGACCGCGTGGAGGACACCGGGCTTGTCGACCACCTCGAGCGACAACAGATATTCGGCGCTCGTCTCGTCGATCGGTCGAACCACCGCGCGGGAGAACGAGCCGATGGTTCCGTGGGTGCCCTTGGCCAGGTTCACCGCGGCGTCGATCACGTCGCCGAGTACGGCACTGGCCGTGGGTCCGCCACCGGCGCCGCGTCCATAGAACATGAGCGAGCCCACTGCTCCACCCTCGACGAAGACCGCGTTGTAGCTCTCACGAACACTGGCCAGCGGGTGATGCAGAGGAACCATCGCCGGATGCACGCGCACGGCGATCTCACCGGAGGCGGCGTCGCGTTCGGCGATGCCGAGGAGCTTGACGACGTATCCGAGTCGTTTGGCCACGGCGATGTCGGCCGCGGTGATGCGACTGATCCCCTCGTGATACACGTCGCCGGCCACCACCTTGGCACCGAAGGCGATGGATGCCAGGATCGCGGCCTTGGCACCGGCGTCGAAGCCCTCGACGTCGGCCGTCGGATCACGCTCGGCGAAACCGAGATGTTGCGCCTCAGCGAGCGCGACTCCGTAATCGGCGCCATCCTCGGTCATCTTGGTGAGGATGTAGTTGGTCGTGCCGTTGATGATGCCCATGACGCGACTCACCGGCTCGCCGCGCAGACTCTCACGCAGGGCGCGGATGACCGGGATGCCACCGGCGACGGCTGCCTCGAACAAGAGGTCGACACCGGCGGCGTCGGCGGCACCGAACAATTCGGCACCGACGTTGGCAAGTAGTTCCTTGTTCGCCGTGACCACGGGTTTGCCGAATGACAGCGCCGTCGCGATGAGCTCACGGGCCGGCTCGATACCACCGATGACCTCGACCACCAAGTCGACCTGCGGGTCACTGACGACCGAGTGCGCGTCGCGCGTGAGCAATCCGTCGGCCAGGGCGATCTCGCGATCGCGCGAGAGGTTTCGCACGGCGACGCTCACCACTTCGAGGCGAATGCCGGTGCGAGCCTCGATGCCCTTCGACTGTCGGGCGATGAGACCAATGAGGGCCGCACCGACGTTTCCGCAGCCGAGCACACCGACGCGCACGACTTTTCCTTGGGATTCGACCGTTGTCACGATGATCAAGGCTAAAGGGGCGCCCCGCCGGAAACCTCGGGATTTATCGACGGCGACGGGTCCGCACCAGCCGAGTGAGCCGGGGGTTCACACCTGATCGAGTCGAACCAGGTCCTCGTAGGTCTCGCGCCGCACCACCACGCGCGAGGTCCCGTCGGCCACGAAGACCACGACCGGTCGGGGAACCTTGTTGTAGTTGCTCGCCATCGAATGGCCGTAGGCACCGGTGACCGGCGTGGCCAACAGATCGCCCACTTTCAACGACGACGGAAAATCAGCGTCGAAGACGAGAACGTCGCCGCTCTCGCAGTGTTTGCCCACCAGTCGTCCGGGCATGTCCCGCGTCGCCGCCACATCAGCCACGGTGAACGCCTCGTATCCACTGCCGTACAGCACCGGTCGCGGATTCTCGCTCATGCCCCCATCGACGCTGACGTAGGTGCGAATACCGGGGATGAGTTTGATCGTGCCCACCGTGTACACGGTGATGGCCGATGACGCCACGATCGCGCGACCGGGCTCGACCGACACCTCGGACTGAACCCCGAGGGCCCGACAGGCATCCAGCAACACCGAGCCCCAGGCAGTGATCGAGGGTGCCTCCTCGCCTTCCACGTACGCGACGCCGAGGCCACCACCCAAGGTCAGTTCGGGCAGTCCGTAGGGAGCGGCGAACTCGGCCATCACCGCGGCGGCCCTCGCGAAGCTGTCGACGAGCAAGACGTTGGACCCGATATGGCAATGAAGGCCGACCAACTCGCCGCAACCCCCGCGGGTGATGCGCTCGATCGCCCGCGCGGCGTCACCATTCGCCAAGTTGAACCCGAACTTCGAATCGTCCTGACCCGTGGCGATGAAGTCGTGCGTCTCTGCGTGAACGCCGGGGGTCACTCGGACCATCAATCGGGGCCGGGGAAAATTTCGCGAACGTAGGTGCTCGAGTCGCTCGATCTCGTCGAAGCTGTCCACCACGATCTGACGCACTCCGGGACGCGCCTGGGAGTCGGCACCAGCGGAGAGGGCCATCTCCAGTTCGGTCAAGCTCTTGTTGTTGCCGTGCAGGATGCAACGATCGGCCGGCACTCCCCCGTGCATGGCGACGAACAGTTCGCCACCAGTAGCCACGTCGAGCAACAGTCCCTCGTCGCTCACGAGTCGGGCCATCGCGGCGCAGGTGAAGGCCTTGCTGGCGTACACCACCCGATCGGTACCGAAGGCCGCCACCGCCTCACGACACCGCGCACGAATGTGCGCCTCGTCGTACACGAACATCGGGGTGCCATGGCGCTCGGCCAACTCGTCGACCCGGCATCCACCGATGCTCAACGAGCCGTCGGCCTCCACCCGCGCGTTGTCGGGCAGCAGATTCAAGGGCACGGGACGCGGGCTCACATCTGCTCCGGAGTGTCGATCCCCAGCAGGCCGAGCCCGCGGTTCATCACCCGAGCGGTGAGGTCACACAAGGCCAGTCGACTGGCGCGAGTCACGTCGTCGGCCTTCAACACCGGGCAGTGTTCGTAGAACGCGGTGAAGGCGGTGGCGAGTTCGTGAAGATACGTGCACAGTCGGTGCGGGCTGTACCGCTCGATGGTGTCGAAGACGGCGGACTCGAAACCGAGGATCCTCAGTGCCAGCTCCCGCTCTTGGGGCTCGACGATCGAGATGGCAACGGAGGCGATGGTGCTGCGATCGATACCGGCCCGCCGGAAGATGCTGCAGATGCGGGCGTGCGCATACTGAAGATACGGGGCGGTGTTTCCATCGAAGGACAACATGCGCTCCCAGTCGAAGACGTAATCACGCACGCGGTCGGTGGAGAGGTCGGCGTACTTCACGGCCCCGATGCCCACCATGCGCGCGACTCGGGCGCGCTCGTCTGCCGGCAGGTCGGGGTTCTTGGCCGCGACGGCTTCGTCGGCTCGCGCCACCGCCTCGGTGACCAGGTCGATGAACTTCAACGGGTCGCCGCTGCGACTCTTGAGCATCTTGCGGTCAGGACCCAGCACGCTGCCGAACGACACGTGAACGGCCTCCACGGGATCCTTCAACCAACCGGCCATGCGAGCGACATCGAAGACCATGCTCAGGTGCTGCGTCTGCGGTGCTCCCACGACGTACAACAACAAGTCCGCACCGATGCGCTCGACACGATCGATCACACAAGCCAAATCGCTGGTGGCGTAATTGAAACCCCCCTGTCCCTTCTGCACGATCAACGGCAATGGGTCACCGTCGCGATTGGTGTAGCCAGGCGGGAACACCACGTCTGCACCATCAGACTGCCGGAGCAGACCAAGAGCGTCCAGACGGGTGATCACCTGCGGCAGCAGATCGTTGTACGCGCTCTCGCCCATCAAGTCGTCGTCGGTGAGCAGAATGCCGATCGAGGAGTACACCACGTTGAAATGCTTGGTGGACAAATCGACGAGCAATTTCCAGAGGCGTCGGGTTTCCGCGTCGCCCGACTGCAGCGACACGACACGGGCTCGCGCACGATCCTTGAACGTATCGTCGGCGTCGAATTTCGCTCGAGCCTGTTTGTAAAAGCCATCGAGGTCGCCGAGCGAGAGATGATCGGCCGCCTTGGTCTCGCCAAGATCCAGCAGGTGCTCGATGAGCATCCCGAACGGGGTGCCCCAATCGCCGATGTGGTTCTCGCGTGTCACTCGGTGTCCGACGTGCTCCATCAGACGAACGAGCGCGTCACCGATGACGGTGGTGCGCAGGTGACCGACGTGCATTTCCTTGGCCACGTTCGGTGCCGAGTAGTCGATGATCACCGTGCGCGCGGCGACCGCGCCGACGCCGAGACGGGCGTCGGCGGCCACTTTCGACAGTTCGTCGGCCAGGAATCCGTTGGCGAGGACGAGGTTCAGGAAGCCCGGGCCGGCCACCTCGACCGACGAGCAGATGTTCTCGAGACTGCCACACGCCTCGAGAACTGCCTGAGCCACCTCGCGCGGATTGCGTCCGAGTTCCTTGGCCAAGGCCAACGCACCGTTGGCTTGGGCATCGGCGTGTTCGCTGAGGCGGATGACGGGATCGACACCGGTACGACCAGCCACGGAGTCGAACGCCACTTGTAGGCGGGTGGCGAGAACGTGGAGGAGATCGGGCATGACCGCCCCATTGTTACCGATGAGGGGTGGTTCACCACCGCCTATTCATGTGATCGACGAGGCAGGCCCCAGTCCCCGGATGGCGGTGTGACAACTGCAGATGCCGAGTATCTCGGTGACCACACCGGCGTCGACGGCGATCCACACCGGCGTCGACGGCGATCCACACCGGCGTCGACGGCGATCCACACCGGCGTCGACGGCGATCCACACCGGCGTCGACGGCGATCCACACCGGCGTCGACGGCGATCCACACGGGCCAAAGGCGCCACGCCGCGTTGGCCACGAGGGCCTCGCTCGACGAACACCCCGGCCGGAAAGGATCGCTGATTTCGGGCTCGGCCGAGTAGCGGTAGTCGGCGGCCAAAGAAACGGAACGAAGCTTGTTGGACCGATCCTCGGTGAACCACCACGCTGCATTACCCGACGAACACGACAGGTCGGCGAGACACCTCGGGTCGTTGTACCGCTGCTTGGCTGCGACTCCGGCGTAGACGCACCACAGATCGATCTCCAGCCGAGAGTCGCCGAGGCGCGCGTATCCGTAGCCGCGGTCCTCGGGGCCGGTCGGTTCGTGATACTCGTACTGCGGACCGAGCGAACCGAACCACAGACCGTCAGGCAACTCGTCCGGCAACAAGGGGTCACCATCGGATCCGCTGCCGCATCCGGTTCCCCACACGGGCCCGGGGCCAAGGACCGGAACGTCGTCGTAACCGATTCCCTGCAACGAGAATCCGACGTCAGGGGCGACAGTGTCGACGACGAGCGACGAGGTCGTCGTCGTGGGCGTGTCGTCGACCACCGACGTGGTCGAAACCGACGTGGTCGAAACCGACGATTCCTTCACGGAACACCCCACCACCACGACAGAGAACACCAACGACAGGGCTCTCACAAGGTTCCTTCGACTCGCGTTGATACCGGAATCGCACGCCCGAACCCACCGCTAGT
>Ga0194123_10002105_pt1 | contig 27142 bp, 13 predicted proteins | sample TA2MahsurfametaG_5_FD_155479 | JGI IMG/M metagenome (GOLD analysis project Ga0194123, IMG submission 155479) | Freshwater microbial communities from Lake Tanganyika, Tanzania - TA2015023 Mahale A surface | ecosystem: Environmental > Aquatic > Freshwater > Lake | place: Tanzania: Lake Tanganyika... | reverse complement strand
TCATCATTTTGTGCCACAGGGGTGTACAATCGTGATTGCACTTGCAGAAAGCCATGTTTCTTGCCATACTTGGCCTGAAAATGGGTGCTTAGCGGTGGATGTGTATACCTGTGGCAATGGAGATCCACGTTTGATTGCCTTAGAAATCTTAAAATACCTCAATTCGGACTCATATTCAATACGTGAAGTAAATCGTTAAATAGAAACAGGGAGATAGCAACCTCCTTTATAAAAGTTCTGTTTTTACACAAAAACAGGAGCTAAAATGTCTAATTTACCGACCGATAGAGACCCCAACTACATGAGAGAAATGTGGGGAACTTCTAAATTAATTACTGATTATGGTGTAGAACCTCAAAAAAGAGTTATTCAGGAAGTTATGCATGACTCTGCACCAAAACATGACTTTAAAAAACAATATGAACTGCATGAAAAAATCAGAAATGATGAAGATTATGATGATTGGAGTTATGGAACAGAACCAAACTATGGTTCTTTATAAAAATCATCATAAATAAGTAAAGAAATTAAATTAGAAATGGCAGTTACCAGGATATCAAGATCCTTTAAAGATATTAGTCTATCTTTTGATCCACATCCTGTGACAAAAGATTTGCCAGTTTTAATTAATGAAAGAGCGATTATTCGTTCTGTTCGCAATTTAGTTGAAACAATTCCAACTGAAAGATTTTTTAATTCTACACTTGGATCGAATGTAAGAAGCAGTTTATTTGAATTTGTTGATTATGCAACTGCTTCTGTCATTCAAGATCAAATTTATGAAGTAATTTCTAATTATGAAAAAAGAGTCAATAATGTAATTATTCAAGTTGATCCCATACCAGATCTTAATGAATTTGAAATTACAATTACATTTGATATTATTGGACAAGAAATACCAACACAACAGTTTTCATTCATATTAGAGGCAACAAGATAAAATGCCTTTTACTAAATTCACTAATCTAGATTTTGATCAAATAAGAACCTCAATCAAAGACTATCTTCGGGCAAATTCAAATTTCACGGATTTTGACTTTGAGGGGTCTAATTTTTCTGTTTTAATTGATACATTAGCATATAATACATATATTACTGCATTTAATTCAAACTTAATTGTTAATGAATCTTTCTTAGATTCTGCAACTGTTAGAGAAAATGTAGTTTCATTAGCAAGAAATATTGGATATGTACCAAAATCAAGAACATCTGCAAAAGCAATAGTTTCCATTAGTGCTCAAACAGATAATGTAACAAAAACTCTTACATTAAATGAAGGGTTAGTGTGTACTGGATCGGTAAGTGGAACATCATATATCTTTTCAATTCCAGATAATGTAACAGCGACAGTTTCGAATGGTGTTGCAAGTTTTAATAATCTTACAATTACACAGGGATCTTTCTTAAAAAAAGAATTCGTTGTAAATGGTTCTTTAGATCAAAAATTTGTTCTTGATAACTCATACATCGATACTTCTACAATTCGTGTATATGTAAAGGGTATTAATGATACTGGACTTGGAAAATTATACACATTAGTTGATAATATTTTCGAAATTAATTCAAATTCGGAGATTTATTTAATTCAAGAAATTAGAGATGAGAAATATCAAATTCTTTTTGGAGATGGTATATTTGGTAAAAAACTTGAAAATAATGCAGTAATTACGATCACATATATTATAAGTGATGGTAGAGAAGGTAATGGTGCAAGTTCATTTAGTTTTGCTGGTACGTTTAGAGATGAAAACAATGCAGTAATATCACCAACAGTCACACTCTCCACAATTCAAAGTTCTCAAAATGGATCTGAAATTGAAAGTATTGATTCTATTCGAAACTTTGCACCAAGATTATATTCTTCGCAATATAGAGCAGTTACTGCAAGAGACTATGAAGCAATTATAAAATCGCAAATATACCCAGAAACAGAGTCAATTTCTGTAGTTGGTGGAGAAGAACTTGATCCTCCTCAATTTGGGAAAGTTTTAATTAGTATTAAACCAAAAAATGGAACATATGTTTCAGATTTTAATAAACAACAAATAAAAAATAAACTGAAAAAGTATTCAGTATCCGGAATTACTGCAGATATTATAGATTTAAAAATATTGTATGTTGAGATTGATTCATCAGTTTACTATAATGCATCTACAGTTAGTAGTGTCGAAGATTTAAAAACAAATGTTACAAATTCTTTAAATTTATATTCACAATCCACTGACTTAAATTCTTTTGGCGGTAGATTTAAATACAGTAAAGTATTGCAAATAATTGACGGGACTGACACTTCAATTACTTCTAATATTACTAAAGTTAGAATTAGAAGAGACTTAAAGGCAAATATCAATTCTTTAACTCAATATGAACTTTGTTTTGGAAATAAGTTTCATATAAATCCAACTGGAAAAAATATAAAATCAACTGGATTTAAAATTTTTGGCGAAACCGATACAGTTTATTTTACAGATACTCCAAATAAAAATTTGGATGGATCTTTATCTGGCACAGGAGTAATATCAATTGTTAAAGAAACTTTAGTTTTGTTAAATTCTGAATTTACAACTTTAACAAATGTAATTGTAGCTCAATCAGCAGGAATTGTAAATTACAATACTGGCGAAATATTATTAAATTCAATAGTTATTACTTCAACTGAATTGGGACAAGATATCATTGAAATACAATCTTTTCCAGAATCAAATGACATTATAGGATTGAAAGACCTATATCTTTCTTTTGATATCTCTAAAAGTACAATAAATATGATTAGAGATGTAATTGCTTCTGGTGACGATATATCTGGAGTTGTTTTTTCCAGCGCAGATTACTATAGATCAAGTTATTCAAACGGGGAATTAAAGAGGTTATAATATGATACAGACGGGATTTGAATCCAGAATTAAAGTACAAAATATAATTGATAGTCAACTTCCAGAATTTATTTTAGATGAAAGTCCAAAAACATCTGAATTTTTAAAACAATATTATATTTCGCAAGAATATCAAGGTGGAACTGTTGATATTGCAGAAAATCTGGATCAATACTTAAAACTTGATAATTTAACTCCAGAAGTAATAGTTGGAATAACAACTTTATCGTTTGCAATCTCATTAGATGCAACTACAATTGAAGTTTCTACAACTAAAGGGTTTCCCCAAACTTATGGTTTGTTAAAAATTGATGATGAGATTATTACATATACTGGAATTACTACTAATACATTTACTGGGTGTATACGTGGATTTTCTGGTATTACAAATTATCATAAAAATTTAAGTAGAGAAGAATTAGTTTTTTCAACATCGGATGCGGCAAGTCACGTTGGATTAACTACGGTTACTAACTTAAGTTCTTTATTTTTACAAGAATTTTATAAAAAAATAAAGTATTCTTTATCACCAGAATTAGAAAATAAAACTTTTGTTTCTGATTTAAATGTAGGGAATTTCATTAAAGAAGCAAAAACTTTATATCAAACAAAGGGAACTGAAGAATCTTTTAGAATTCTTTTTAACGTATTATTTGGAGAAACTCCAAAAGTTATAGATTTAGAAAATTTCTTAATTAAACCTTCTTCAGCAGAATATGTTAGAAGAAAAATTGTTGTTGCTGAGGCAATTTCCGGAAATCCTTTTAACTTATCTGGACAAACAATTTTCAAGAATACTGATTTGAATACTTCAGCAGCAGTATCTGAAGTTGAAGTCATCAGTCGAAAAGGTAAAGTTTATTATAAGCTTATGCTTTTTGTTGGTTATGATGATGTATTTTCAACAATTACTGGAAATTTTCAAATTACTGGAAATACTAAAAATATAGATCATGTGAGTATAGGTAGTTCTATTATCACTGTAGATTCTACAATAGGATTTCCAAAATCTGGAACAATTTATTCTGAAGAAAATACAATCTTATATACTGACAAAAGTATTAATCAATTTTTTGGTTGTTCTGGTGTAACCTCAGAAATTGCAATATCCTCTAACATTTACTCAAATGAAACATATTATGGTTATGAAAACGGAGATACCTCTAAAAAGGTTGAATTAAGATTAACTGGAGTTCTATCAGATTATGAACCTTTAATAACCGATTCTCCCATTAAAGTTGGTGAGCAGATAAAAGTCAAACATCTTGGAGAAATCATCGAAAATCCTTCTTCCAATTTATCATACAAAGAAATTTTTGCAAACAGTTGGATTTATAATACAAGTTCAAGATATCAAGTAAAATCTTTAGATAGTCTTACACAAATTACATTAAAAAGTAATATTGATAAATCTAGTTTGAAAGTAGGAGATAAAATAGATATTTTAGTAAAAGGAACAGAAAATATAGTTTTATCAAACGTATTAGTTACTCTAATAAATGAAGTAACTAATCAAATTACGATTGGATCTACTTTTTCAGGATCTGCTGGATTAGAATATGATATTAGAAGAAAACTTAAAAAGGCAAGTAGTTCTACAATTCCATTTGAATTTGACTCAATAACTTCTGATGTTCAAAATGTTTATAATGAAAGTAATGAGTATATGTATGTTGCATCAAACTCTTTACCTTCATATAATATAACTAAGAGTTTATTTTCATACAATGCATCAAATGTAAGTGGTTATACTGAGAATGATAAATTATATTCAACGATAACATTTGCAAGTTCAATATCATTTAGAACAGGCGATGAAGTATATTACAAACCATCACATAATCCTATATCTGGATTAAATGAAGGAAAATATTATATTGAGGTTATCAGTAACACTGAAATTAAATTATACTATTCACGACAAGTTATTGGAACATCAAATTATTTAAAATTTGGGCAACTAACTTCAGGGTCACATAATTTTACTTTAAATTCTCAAAAAGAAAAAATATTATCACCTCAAAAAATATTAAGAAAATTTCCTCTTTCTGTAAATAATAACTCTAAAGAATTCGATAAAACAATACCAGGTCCAGTTGGATTATTAATTAATGGTGTTGAAATTTTAAATTACAAATCAAATAATAAAATTTACTATGGTCCTCTAAAAAAAGTAAACGTTTTAAATGGGGGAGTGGGTTATGATGTTATAAACCCACCTTTACTAACTGTTTCTTCTGGTTCTGCATTGGTTCAACCAGTTGTAAGTGGATCAGTTGAAAAAGTATTTGTAGATCCCCAAGATTTTGACATTGATGTAGTTGTTTCAGTGGCGATGAGTGGTGGGAATGGAAAAGGAGCATCTTTTGAACCAGTCATTGAACAAAAACGTAGAGAAATTGAGTTTGATGCACGTCAAACTCAATTTGGTGGTGGAGTAGATACAACATATGAAACAATCACATTCTTACAAAATCATAATTTATCAAATGGTCAAGAAATACTTTACTATTCTGGAAATAACTCACCATTAGGAATTACAACATTATTTGGAGGTCTTAATATTAGTAGTGGAGACACTTTAAAAAATTACTCAAGATATTATTCAAAGTATATAAACGATAGTACTATTCAACTTTATCAAACATTTTCTGATTATAATTCTGGAATAAACACCGTAGGATTTACAACCATTGGAACAAGTGGTATTCATAAATTTGCCACTAACCTAAAAAATACTTTAAAAGAAATAAAAGTTATTAATGGTGGTGATGGGTATACGAATAGAAAATTAAGAGTATCTCCAATTGGAGTTTCAACTACAAAAAATACACTATCATTTGAAAATCATGGATTTAATGATGGGGAAATAGTTACATACTCAACAACAAATACCTCAATTTCGGGATTATCAACATTAAATCAATACTACATCACTAAAATCAATAGCGATACTTTTAAATTATCAGATGCTGGTATTGGTGGAACAAGTGCATCTAATTATGAAAGAAAAAAATATGTAAGTTTTGGGTCAACTGGAAGTGGTTATCATATTTTTAATTATCCTGATATTTCTTTAAATGTAAATTATACTATTGTTGGTTTAGGAACAACACAAACTAAAGGTATAATAAATGCAACACCAATTGTAAGAGGAAAAATTATTGATACTTATGTTTATGAAGAAGGTGTTGATTATGGATCAACAATTTTAAATTATCATAAAAAACCATCAATTACTATAAAGAATGGAAAAAATGCTCAATTTAAACCAATAATTATTGATGGAAAAATAAATCGAGTAATTGTTCAATATGGGGGTGAAGAATTTTACTCTACTCCAGATGTAATAGTAAATGGAGATGGAGTCGGTGCTATCTTAAAACCAGTAATTTCAAATAATAAAATTTCTAATGTAGTTGTAGTTAATTCTGGATATGGATATACTGAAGAAAATACTTCAGTTACAGTAAAACCTGCTGGAAAAAATGCATTATTAGATCCTCAGGTAAGATCATTAACGGTAAATAATAATGTGTTTTATAATGATGAAATTACAAATTCTTTGGTTACAAATGAAATTGTAAGATCTTCTTATAATAATTTACAATATGTAATTTGTGGTTATTCAACAAGTATAATAGGTTCTCAACTTGGTGAGGGTAAGAGACCTCATTCTCCAATTATTGGTTGGGCATATGATGGTCATCCAATATACGGTTCTTATGGTTATGAAAATTCTAAAGATATTAATAGTGACGTTAAAAAACTACAGTCCGGATACACTTTAAATGTAAGTAATGTTATTGATAGACCACCTGGTTTCTCTAACGGTTATTTTGTTGAAGATTATAAATTTACTAACTCAGGTGATCTTGACGAATGTAATGGAAGATTTTGTGTAACTGATGAATTTCCAAACGGAATTTATGCCTACTTTGCAACATCTGAAATAGATGGAGAAGTTAATGATGTCGGAGTATTTCCATACTTTATTGGTGATAGATATAGATCAAAATTTGTTAGTGATAATAAAACTTTAAATCAATCATTTGATTTTAATAATTCAAATTTAATTCGTAATACATTCCCATATAAAGTTAATGAGGAATATGCAGATAATGATTTTATAATTGAATCAAATGAAGTTATAGATCAAATTACTATAGTAGAGTCTGTATCTAAGGATTCAATATTTGATTTTGAAATTATCAATTCTGGAGATAACTACAAAGTTAGAGATAGAGTTGAATTTGATGAAAGTGAATCCGGTGGAAGTGGTCTAATAATAGAAGTATCTGATCTTGAAGGTAAGGAGATAGTTGATTTACAAAGTTCAACCACATCTTATAATGATGTTATTTTTACTTGGGAAAATGGAAAACAAATAAAAGCAACACTAAACAGTGGATTTAATTTAAATAATCTGGATTATGTAAGTGTTTCTGGATTTTCCTCAACACTTAGTTTTTTAAATGGTGTTCATCAAATTGGTATAACCTCATACTCTTCAGTTCTCACAAAAGATATACCTTCTTCAGCAGGTATTGTAACTGACGTTTATTTATCTAACTTACCTAAAAATATATTATCTGGCAGTTCTATCACAATTGAGTCTGAAACTCTAACTGTTTTGAACGTTTTTGAGACTCAAAATGTACTTAGGGTTTTATCTACGGGCATAGCACACACTGCTACTACGCCAGTTTATTTTACCACAAATAATTTTACAGTTAATAAAAATTTAGATTATTTTAATTCTAAAGTCAATGATTTAGTTTACTTTAATCCAAATCAATCGGTTGGAGTTGCTACAACTTCGGGAATTGGAATTGCTGTTACTAATAATGTTGGTATACAGATAAACAATATTATATCAATTCCATCTCAATCAATTTATTTACCAAATCATCCGTTCCACACAAATCAATTAGTAACATTAGTTAAACCTTCAGCATCCAGTGCAATATCAGTAGCAAATACATCTACAAGTTTTGTATTTAATCTTCCATTGAGTGGAAATACTCAAGATGTTTATATTATTAGAAAATCTGTAGATCACATTGGAATAGTAACTCAGATTGGGTTAACTACTACTACTAACGGGTTGTTCTTTATAACAAATGGTTCTAATAATTATGAATATTACTTCAAATCAAATTATGAACAAGTCAAAGGTAATGTTCTAAAAAATTCTACAACTGTTTCAGTATCAACATCACATGGTCTTGTTTCTGGAGACACTGTTAATCTTACAGTTAAACCTAATCTCTCCGTTGGTATAGGCACATCTTCTGCGATAAGAATTGAAAGAGATTTAAATACAAATTATATTTTGGCAAATCCGATTGGATTTAGTTCTGTTGGAATTGATACGTCAAATAGCACTATCAATATTACTTCTCATAATTTAAATACTGGAGATAAAGTAAAATATAGTTCTGACTTAGTTGCTTCAGGATTAACGACTGATTTTTATTTTGTATATAAAATTGATAATAATAAAATTAAATTATCTGAAACCTATGAGGATTGTGTAAAAAATACACCTCCAGTAACTATTAGTATTGGAAGCACTGGAGGAACATCTCATAAATTGTCATTAGTCAACCCACAGTTTACTTTAGTTAGAAATAATAATGTTGTATTCGATTTATCAGATGCATCATTATCAAATTATAAATTTAAAATATTCCTTGATTCAAGTTTAAATAAGGAATTTATTTCAACTGGTTCAACTGAAACTTTTTCAATTAGTGGGGTTGGAACAATAGGTGTTTCAACAAACGCATCGGTAACAATTAATTACTCTGATGCGTTACCTACTGAGTTATTTTATGGTTTAGAAAAAAATGGAATAGTTCAAGATCCTGATATAGAGGTAAAAAATTATTGTAAAATAACCTTTGTGGATAGTTACTACAATAATTCTTACAAAATTTCTGGAGTTGGTACAACGACTTTCATTTTATCTTTATCAAACTCTCCGGAAAAAAATACATATCTTAATTCCGAATGTGAGTTATTAGAATACACGACAAATTCAATCTCTGCATCGGGTGGAATAAAGAAAGTTAGAACAATATCGTCGGGTCTTAATTATAATAATTTACCATCATTTTCTTCAGTAAATTCTGATTTAGGAAGTGGTGCATATATTGTTCCAAAATCTGATTCAATAGGAGGAATAAATGAAATTAGAATACTAAATGAAGGTTTTGAATATTCTTCTGATAAAACTTTAAAACCACAAGCTTTAGTATCTAAATTTGTAACTATTAAAAATTCAAATACAATTAAAAATATTTCTGTAACATTTGGAGGTAAAAATTATATTTCTGCTCCAAACTTGGTTATTATTGATACTGAAACTAATGAAGTAATTAATTCTGGAAATTTAGTAGCAAATTTAAATGCAAATTCTATCGAATCTGTAAAAATTGATGTTGCACCAAAAGGGTTATCAGAATCAATTCATACATTACGCACAATTAATAATACCAATGGTGTAAGAATAACTAAAGTTGAATCTTCAGTTTCTGGAATTATAACTTGCACACTCACCACACCATTGTCTGGATTTGGCACAGAACCATTTTCTGTAGGAGATAAAATTTTTGTAGAAGGAATTGAGAAATTTGACAATTCTGGAGATGGATTTAACTCTGAAAACTATGGTTATCAGTTTTTTACAATATCAAATTATAATACTGCAAATCCAAGAAAATTAGAATTTAATATTTCTGGTCTTACAACAAATCCAGGAATAGCAAAAACTTTAGATAATTTATATGGAACAATAGTAAACTATAAAAATTATCCACAATTTGAAGTTGAACAAGAATTTTTAAACTTTATTGTTGGTGAAAAATTAAAGGTAAAAGATCAATTAGGATTTTCTATTCAAGATTTACAAGTTACCGAATTCAACAAAAATTATATTAAAATTTCTGGTTTGTATAAGTTAGAAAAAGATCAAGTTATCATGGGATCTCAATCAGGATCAGTAGCAACGATTAATTCTATCAACGAAACAACTGGACAATTTACTATAGATTTCTCTTATACTAAGAGAATTGGATGGGAAGATAATATCGGCAAACTTAATGATGATATGCAAGTAATTCCTGATAATGATTATTATCAAAATTTATCATATTCAGTAAAAAGTAATCAGGTATGGGAAGACATTGTTAGTCCCGTTAATAGTTTATTACATCCTAGTGGACTTAAAAATTTCTCCGATACTCAAATTTTACAAAATACATCTGTGGGTATAGGGTCAACATCTAAATTAAGTATATTCTATGACATCATTAATGAAAATCGTGTTGACACTATTAATAATTTTGATTTAGTCCAAGATGTAGATATTTCTGATAATTCCTCTAAGTTTTTGAAATTTAAAAATAAAAAACTCTCCGATTACCTTGAGTGTAAGACGAATAGAGTTCTTCAAATAGATGATATAAGCTCAGAATTTTCAACACCAGATCAATCTGATGTTTTTGAACTTACTTATGATGGAACACCAATTTTTATGAAAGTTTTTGATCCTTCATCATCCAATACTGGTGTTGGTACTGTTAATTTATCCACAGGCGAGTTTACAATTGAAAATCATTTCTTTAGTAATGGAGAAGAGTTAATTTATAGACCAAATTCATCTACAGGAATTTCTTCTGCAGTTGGAATTGGATCTACTTTAAATTATGTTGGCGTGGTTACTGATATTCTACCAGACAGAGTATTTGTTATAAAAACAAACAATAATAAGTTTAAACTTTCTACAAGAAAGGAATACGCATCTTCAGGTATTGCTGTAACTTTTACGAATGTTGGTATAGGTGATGCTCATGAACTTGAGATGGATAAAAAGAATGAAAAAACGATAATTTCAATTAACAATGTAGTTCAATCTCCAATATCATATTCTTTAATTAGTTACACAATTAATAATGGTGGGCAAATATCTACGGCATCAACTATTTTTGGTTTAAGTGGAATTTCATCTATTTTGATTGGAGATTTATTAAAAATTGATAATGAATATATGAAAGTTACCAACGTTGGATTAGGAACAACTTATTCTGGTCCAATTTCTTTTGCTGGAACTTTCCCGTTAGTTCAAGTTCAAAGAGCATTTGTCGGTAGTTCATTAACAACACATAATAACTCTGGTATTGCTTCAGTATACAGAGGATCTTACAACATCGTAAATAGTGACATTTATTTTACAGAGTCTCCAGCGGGAAATATAGACATTAACAATACCACATTCATAACAAATGTTTCCGCAGCTGGATCGATTGGGGTTACTTCAACCTCAATCACTGGAATTAATACACTTAGTATTGAAATTGGGCAAACGATTAAAGTTATTAGTGGGTTAATTGCATCTGGAACTGTAGTTTCATCTATTGGAATTGGACCAATTCCTGGAATTGGTACAGTTTATCTTAATCAATCATCATTGAATTCTGTGGGTATAGACACTTATGTATTTGATTTTGGAGACCATGCAGATTACAATCTTCCAGAATTTAATTCATCTTTTGGTGGAAGAGTATTTTTAAGAAAAGATTATACAACAAATCAAGTCTATGATAATATTTCTGAAAGATTTACTGGAATTGGCCAAACATACACTTTAACTGTTGGTGGAGCAAATACTGTAGGTCTTGGTACAAGTGGTGGTAGTGGAATAGTTTTTATTAATGGAGTATATCAAACACCAACAACACAAAATAATCCAAATAACAACTTTACCGTTATTGAGTCTGTTGGGGTTAGTAGCATTGTATTTTCAGGAGTTACTACTTCTGGAGGTGTTTTTATATCTCAAAGTGATTTAAATCAAAATCAACTTCCAAGAGGTGGTGTAATAGTTTCTCTTGGTTCATCTGGTGGTTTAGGATATGCTCCACTTGTAGGAGCATCGGTTACTGCTATACTTTCTGGAGGAGTGATTACTTCTATTGGAATTGGATCTACTGGCAATTGGGGTTCTGGTTATAGAAACCCAGTATCTGTAGCAATTACTGAATCTGGACATTCAGGATCTGCATCTAATATTACTGCATCTGTAGGTGTTGGTGGAACTTTATCATTTACTATTGTTAATGGTGGATCAGGTTATATCAATCCAACTATTAATATATCACCACCAAGTTATAATAATTTATCAATTACTGGAGTTTCAAGGTTAGGAATAGGCACAACAACTGATTGTGGAACAGGTTTATTATTGAATATAGATGTTGGGGCAAGTTCAACTACCGGAATTGGTTCAACTTTATTTGAAGTAACTGGTTTTAATATTATAAGAAGTGGTTATCAATTTAAAAAAGGTGATGTAGTAAAACCTGTAGGTCTTGTAACGGATTACAATTTAACAACTCCAATATCAGAGTTTGAATTAACAATTCTTGATGTTTATTCAGATTCTTTCTCAGCAATACAATTTGGGGATTTAGATTACATTGACTCTATAAAAAATTATCAGGATGGTAGTAGAACAAGATTTCCATTATATTACAATTCTCAACTTATAAGTTTTGAAAAAAACTTAGAGGATCCAGATTCTCAACTTATAGAATTTGATAAATTACTTATTATATTTTTAAATGGAGTTTTACAGCAACCAGAAGTTTCTTATGAATTTGATGGTGGAACTTCATTCTCTTTTGTAGAACCACCAAAAATAGATGATAAAGTTGACATTTATTTCTACAAAGGAAGTTCTCAAGATAGTGAAATTAAAAATATCTACGAAACAGTAAAACCTGGTGATATTGTTCAGGTCTTTAGTAACAATGGAAATCTTTCTAATACAGTTACTCAAAATGAAAGAATCATTTTAAAAATTGATTCTATTGATGTTATTGAAACTAATTTATATAATGAACAAGGAATAGATGGAATTAATTATAAACCTGTTTATTGGACAAAACAAAAAAATGACCTCTTTATAAATGGAGAATTAGTTTCAAAAAGCAGAGATTTATTTGAACCTCAAATTTATCCAACTGCAAAAATAATTAAATCTGTAACATCTAGTGATTCTGAAATTTTTGTAGACAATGTTTCATTGTTTAAATACGAAGGGAATATTACTTTCGATAGTTTAATTATTCCCGAAAATACAGATCCTATTTCCGCTGCAGTTACTGCTATAGTCTCTTCTGCCGGAACAATTCAATCATTATCTATTAATAATGTTGGAAGTGGTTATACTGGATCTTCAGTAACTGTAAGTATATCAAATCCAAAAGCGTCAATTGTTGGATTTGGTACAACTTTATCTGTTGGTGTCGGAACAACAGCAACAGCATCTATTTCGGTAGTAAATGGTTCTCTGTCAGTTGTTACAATTACAAATCCAGGTTCTGGGTATACAATCACACAACCACCTCAAGTTCTTGTTCCATATCCAAAAGTTACTTATGAAGAAATTACAAGTATATCTGGTGTAGCAGGGACATCTGGAGGTATCATTGGTATTGGGACAACTGTTGGTATAGGAACTGATTTAGCATTGAAATTTACTCTTTCTGATGTGTATGGTTCTATTTTGAATTTAGATTTAGTTGGTTTGCAAACTGGATATCCAATTTATATTTTTAATACTTCTGTAGGAAGTGGTGTTACATCTATTGATACAGTAGATACTAATGTTGTTGGAATAGGAACTACATTTTTAGATAATATTTACTATATTGCTGCAAGAGATACTGCGACAGGAATTATTACTTGTAATATTCACTCACAATCATCAGTGGTTGGAATTGCAACTACTGGAAATGTTGGAAAATTCTCTTGGGGTAAATTTAGTGGTTTTACAAGATCGTCTAATCCAATATCAATAGCAATTTCTGGATATAATGTATCGTCTGGTCTCTCTACATTCCCATTTATTCAAAGAAGAGGATATGGTTTAAGATCTATAGGTGCAATTAAAAAATCTTAAACCCAGTATAAATATAAAAAAAAACTATATTCAAATGCCTGCAATAGTAACTGATCAATTTAGAATATTAAATGCTTCTAATTTTATAGATTCAGTTTTAGATTCTCCAAATTCTTATTATGTTTTTGTAGGGTTATCAAATCCTTCTACTTCTGGATTTGGTAGAAGTTCTGGATGGGACTCAAATACACCTAATCCAACTGATAACATTGATTATTTAAATCATAATGAGTCTACTGTGCTATTTGGTAAAAAAATTACAAGTGCAAATATAAGAAGAGTAGTTAGAAGAATAGATTGGATTTCTGGAAATAGGTATGAAATGTATAGACATGACTATAGTGCTGTCTATCCTTCTCCAATTAGTCAATCTATGAGATTATATGATGCAAGTTATTATGTGATGAATTCTGAGTATAAAGTTTATATTTGTATTGATAATGGATCAAGTGGAATTAATATAACGGGTAATGCTTCAGAGACAGAACCGACATTTACAGATTTAGAACCAGTAAAATTTAATGATGGTTACTCTTGGAAATATCTATTTTCAGTATCTCCAAATGATGTTATAAAATTTGATTCTACAGAATATATTGTTCTTCCTAATGATTGGAGCACTTCTACAGATTCACAAATACAAGCAGTTAGAGAGAATGGAAATTCAACATTAAATGATAATCAAATTAAAAAAGTATACATTGAAAATGTTGGTGCAGGTTATACGAATGGAGTTATTTCTTGTAATTTAGTTGGTGATGGATCTGGAGGTACAGTTTCTGTAGATATAGAATCTGAAAAAATTTCTGATGTGATAGTAACTTCAGGAGGAAAAAATTACACTTTTGCCTTAGTAGATTTAAAAACTACTAGTAATTCTGGAGTTACTACATTTGCAGAGTTAATACCAATAATCCCACCATCAAAAGGACATGGTTTTGATCTGTATCGTGAGTTGGGTGCTGACAAAATTTTAATTTATGCAAGATTTGACGATTCAACTAAAGATTTTCCAACTGATACTAAATTTGCACAAGTTGGAATTCTAAAAAACCCGACCATATATGATTCTACGGGAATAAACACGACAGTCTATACTCAAAATGAGTTTTCTGCTGTTCGTGCTATGCGTTTTGGTGAAGTAAGTGGTACAGTAAGTGTTGGAGATAAAATTAAACAAAATGTTACTGGAGGCATAGCATATGGATATGTGATTTCATATGATACTGAAACAAAAGTTTTAAAATACTATCAGGATAGATCATTGTATTATAATCAAGGAAATAATGGGACTAATCACCAAGATTTTATTGGTATTTCCTCTTTTTATTCATCAACTGGAAAAATTTTAGATTTTGAATATTCGGCAGCAAATAATGTAACTAATACTGGTAATTTTTCTAGCGTGATTACTGCATTTAGTGGAATTACTACAACAGTCGGTAATAAAATTATAAATCTTGGAGTTGAATTTACAAATGGACTTGCTGATCCAGAAATAAATACTAAGTCTGGAGAAATAGTTTATATTGATAATAGACCGACAGTAACAAGAGATTCTAGACAAAAAGAAGACATTAAAATTATCCTGGAATTCTAAAAAATGGCTCAAAAAACAAATTTAAACGTAAGTCCATATTTTGATGACTTTGCTCAACCTAATGTTGGAGCAAAAGATAAAAACTACCATAAAGTTTTATTTAATCCAGGAAGAGCAATTCAAGCTCGTGAATTAAACACTCTTCAATCAATATTACAAAATCAAGTTGAGCAATTTGGAAATCACTTTTTTAAAGATGGATCAGTGGTTATTCCAGGAAATATAGTATTTGATAATCAATTTACTGCAGTAAAACTAAACTCTCAACAATACGGCATCAATATCACATCTTACTTAAAAAATTTTGTAGGTAAAACTATAATTGGACAAATATCTGGAGTAAAGGCAGTAGTTCAACTGGTGCAATTACCAAATTCAGAGGTTATTGAACCGACTCTTTATGTAAAATACATAGGTTCAGATTCTAATTTTAAAATAAATCCATTCCAGGATAATGAACCATTATATTCAACAGAAACTGTAGAATCAATTACATCAGGAACTCCTTTTGCTACTACAGTATTAACAAATTCTACAGCAATTGGTTCTGCAGCATCTATTGGAGAAGGAGTATATTTTATCAGAGGAACTTTTGCTAAAGTAAATTTACAAACTATAGTTTTAGATTATTATACTAATACTCCATCATATAGAGTTGGTCTTAAAATAAGCGAAAATATAATTACTTCCAAAGATGATGATACACTTTATGATAATGCTAAGGGTTTTACTAATTATTCTGCTCCAGGAGCTGATAGATTTCAAATTTCTTTAACTCTGATTAAAAAACCAATAGATGATTTAAATGATACCGATTTTATTGAGTTACTTAGACTCAATGCTGGTGCTATTGAAAAAGTTCAAAATAAAACTCAATATTCTATTATTAGAGACTACTTTGCACAAAGAACTTATGATGAATCTGGAAATTATGTAGTAGATCCTTTCCAAGTTACTGTTAATAATTCTTTAAATGATAGACTTGGAAATGATGGATTATATTTTGATACTGAAAAAACTAGTAAACAAAATACGCCATCCGATGATTTAATGTGTGTTAAATTATCTCCAGGAAAAGCTTATGTGCAGGGATATGATATTGAAAAAGGTGGCGTTGAAATAATTGATTTAGCAAAACCGAGAACAACTCAAACTGTTTCTTCAGCAAATGTTCCTTTTGAGATGGGGAATAAGTTACAACTTAATAATGTGTCCGGAACACCGAAGAAAAAAACAATCGTTAATCTTCAAAATCAAAGAAAAGTAGATGGGGAGAATCCAGCGGGGTCAACAATTGGTGTAGCAAGAATTTATAATTTTAATTTAACCGATGCGGCATACAGTAATGCAGCGACAAATTGGGATTTATATTTGTATGATGTTCAAACATATACTGAACTGACATTAAATCAGGCAGTGACTGCAGATCAAATGCCAGCAACTTCATATATTCTTGGAAATAGCAGTGGAGCAAATGGTTATACAGTATCCGCTGGATCTGGGACAAGTCTTGCAACTATTAGACAAACTTCAGGATCATTTTCTGTTGGAGAGTCTATCACAATAAACGGTTCAACATCATTACCAAGAACGATACTTTCAATTAAATCTTATGGTTCTAATGATATAAAATCAGTTTATCAATCAACCGCAATTTCAGGATTTACTACTGCATTTTCTGCAGATTGTAAACTTGATTCCATCGTTAGAACAGGAACTCTTACAATTACTCCAGAAAGTAGTGGAATAAGTACAGCAACAATTACATCTCCTGCCACGTTTACTGGAATCTCATCTAATACAATTATTCGTTATCAAAGACCTGGTATTTCTATAGAAGTTTTTAATAGAGTTGTTTCAATCAATAGTTCTCTAAATTCAATAACTTTAGCATCAGTCCCCAATGTTTCTGGAGTTTGCGATGGTTCTTTACCTACAGGCATAACAACTTTACCTAATGGGTATGCTGTTGGAGATTCAAAAATTGTAGAAGATGAAAAATCATATCTCTATTCAATACTTCCAGACTCAAATGTTTCTTCAGTAAATCTAAGTAACTCTACTATTACATTTTCAGCACAATCTAAGACTTCATTTACAGCAGCTTCTAGTAGAGAAGTAGGTGTAGGTGATTTTGAAGTTGGTATAAGTTCTTCAACTGCAAAATTTGAAGCTTTTGATGAGGAGAGATATTCTATTTTTTATGAAGATGGTAGCATAGAACCTTTAACTTCAGACAAAGTTTCGTTGAGTGCAGGATCTGATAAAATTACTTTTTCAAATATTAGTAATACTAAAGCGATATCTGCAATTAATGCTACTTTTGTTAAAACTGGTATTCAAAGTAAATTAAAAAATTATAATCGTTCAAAAACATTAAACATAATATATTCTCAAAATCCACAGTCTGGAGTAGGAATTAATAGTACGTTTAATGATGGTTTAACATATAACAAATATTATGGATTACGAGTTCAAGATAAAGAAATAAGTCTTAATTATCCAGATGTTGCTAAGATAATTGCAATTTACGAATCTTTAACAACATCAGAACCAACATTAGATCAAGCTATATTTAATTCATCTGCTAACGTTACTAATAATTCAATTATTGGTGAGAATATAATAGGAAAAACAAGTAATGCAATTGCAAGAGTAGTTACAAAACCATCTATAGACAATTTAGGAATTGCATATTTAAATTCCAATAAATTTATTGCTGGAGAAACGGTATCTTTTGAAGAATCTAATATCAATACTCCGGTTAATCAAGTAACATCAGGTAGTTATCGTGATTTAACTAATAAATTTATCTTAGATAAAGGACAAAAAGAACAGTACTATGATTATTCAAAAATAATTAGAAAAAATGGAGAAACTTCTCCATCTAAACAATTGCTGATTATTTTTGATTATTATTCAGTTCCATCAAGTGATATAGGAGATGTATTCACTGCAAATAGTTATGATCAAGAGAGATTTTTATCAGATATTCCATTAATTGGTGGTTTTAATATTAGGGCAACTGATACTTTAGACTTTAGACCAAGAGTTTCTGTATTTACAGATACAAACAAGTCACCATTTGATTTTGATTCAAGATCTTTTGGCACTGAACCAAAAATTATGCTCTCTCCAAATGAAAGTACATTGATTGGGTATGATTTTTATCTTGGAAGAATAGATAAGGTTTATCTTGACAAACTTGGAAACTTCAGCGTCATTCAAGGAAATCCATCAATAAATCCACAAGAACCACTGACTCCATCTGATGCTATGGAGATAGCATCTATCACTCTTCCACCATATCTGTATAATCCTAAAGATGCAACTTTATCTTTAATAGATAATCGTAGATATACAATGCGTGATATTGGAAAGATAGAAGATAGAGTAGAAAATTTAGAAAGAATAACTTCATTATCATTACTTGAAGTTAATACTCAAACATTACAAATTCAAGATGCTGAGGGTATTAATAGATTTAAGAGTGGATTTTTTGTTGATGATTTTAAAAATGAAAATTTAATAGATAAATCATTATCACGGGTTCAAGTTGACACTAAAAATAATGAACTTACACCAATTATATCTAAAAATAGCATTAATTTAAGATTAACTTCAGCAACTACTATATCGGATGAAAGTTTAGATCTAAGTGATGATTTTGCTTTATTGGATTCTAATGTTCAAAAATCTAATGATATAGTGACATTAAAATATGAATCTATAGAGTGGATAAAACAACCTTTTGCAACTAGAGTAGAGAATGTTAATCCTTTTCATGTAATTTCATATAACGGAATTATAAAATTAAATCCACCAAGTGATAGTTGGACAAGAACAATTAGATTGGAAGATGTTAACATAATTGAAAATAAACAAGTACGAGAAAGAGTAACTGGTACTTTTAGAGTACTTAGGAGAGAAACAACAACTTCTGAAATTGATAAAGTAATTTCTTCTGGAAAAGAAGAATATATGAGATCTAGAAACGTTGAATTTAAAGCTTATGCATTAATTCCAGAAACAAGATTCTATCAATTTTTAGATGGAAATTCTGGTGTTGATTTTATACCAAAACTTTTAGAAATTTCGCCAGATTCTACATTACAGACGTATGGTTCTGTCGGGTCTTTTGTAGTTGGTGAAACTGTAGTTGGAACTTTTAATAATGAAAATATTATATCATTTAGAGTTGCAAAATCAAATCATAAAGAGGGACCATTTTCAAATCCATCTCTAGAATTTACAACCAATCCATATGCATCATCAGAAAATATTTCAGAAAATTATAGTGCTTCATCTAAAATTTTAAATATTGATGTTAGTGCTTTATCTGAACAAGTGCAAGGTAAATATTCTGGATACGTTACCAAAGGAACAAAATTAGTTGGTCAAACAAGTGGTGCGGTTGCTTATGTGAAAGATCTTCGTTTAACTTCAGATATTGCTGGATTTCTTTCCGGATCCTTCTTCCTTAGAAATCCATTATCTTCTCCACCTCCTGCGGTTAGAATTCAAACTGGATCTAAAGTTTACAGATTGAATACAAATTCTGATAACTTTTTACCATTACCTGGAAGTGAATTAATTTCATCAGCAGAGACAATATTTGTATCTACAGGAACTTGGGAGCAAAGACAGAGAACAATAACAACAACAAATACTTTATACTATGAGGATCCTCTTGCTCAATCTTTTGCAGTTGGTAATGTTGCAGATACTCAAAACGGAAACAAACCTAATGAAGACGCAAATGGTGCTTATTTGACTGCAGTAGATTTATACTTTGCATCTAAAGATACCAATAATGTTCCAGTAACGGTTCAGGTTAGAACTATTGAACTTAGTTCTGTAACTAAAACTGTTTTGGGAAAACCAGTAACTATTAATCCATCTCAAATCAATCTTCCAACAAAAATAATAAGAGATAGTGATGGTAAAGTTACTTATGCAGAACCAGTTCCTACAAAAGTAACTTTTGATTATCCAATTTACTTAGCACCAGGACAACAATATGCTATTGTACTTTTAGCACCACAAACTATAGGATATGAAGTCTTTATAGCACAAACTGGAGAAATAACTGTTGAAACTTTAGGTAAACCATTAGGAAGTCAAATACCATACAATAAAATATTTGCTATAGGAACTTTATATAAATCTCAAAATGGTGCTGAGTGGGTACAGAGCCCTGATCAGGACATGATGTTTAGATTGTATAAAGCAAAATTCACTTCAAGTTCTGGTAGCGTTTACTTTAATAATCCAACTTTAAATGAAAGTAATAGTTACGTTCCAAAATTAGGATCAAACCCAATTACAATTTTACCAAAACGTTTAAATTTAGGTATTACTACAACAACTAATTCTACAACTATTGGAATTTTAACTACTGGAAGAAAAGTTGGAGAAAGTAATAAAACTTACGTTTATGGAACCATAATTGGGACTGGGTGTTCAGCATCTTCGGTTGGAATTAGCACCGGAGGAACAAATTATGTAACTGATACAAATGTTTCAACTTACAATATTACTGGTAGTGGAAAAAATTTGACTTTAAATATAACTGCATCTGGAGGTATAATTGGAGAAGTGACTATCGTAAATCCTGGATCTGGTTATGCTATTGGTGATGTTGTGGGTATTGTAACCTCTTCAGTTTCAAGTAATAGTGGTAGAGATGCGAGAATAACAATTACAGGTAATAATAATGGTGTTGACACACTTTATCTGAGTAATGTTCAGGGTTCATTTACAACACCAGTATCTAGTTACAATTTAGTTTACTATGATGATTCTGGAACAAGAGTGTCTATGGCATCAACTACCATTACCTCAGTGGATACTTTTGGTGGAGTTTATAGTGGTCAATTCTTCAAAGTTAATCACTTTGATCATAACATGTACTCTAATGTAAATAAAATTTCAATTTCAAATGTTCAAAGTGATATTCCACCAACTACACTGTCGTCACCAATATTAGTTTCAGACACAACAATTAGTGTTGCATCTACATCTGTATTTTCAACTTTTGAAGGTGTTGCTTTTAATGGTTCTACTAATCCTGGTTTTATAAAAATTAATAATGAAATCATGAAGTACACAAATATTACTGCTGGTTCTCCAGGAACTTTGACAGTTGAAAGAGGAATAAATTTAACTAAAGTAGAAGAGCACAAAGTTGGTGATTTAGTATATAAGTATGAACTTGGTGATGTTTCTTTATTAAGAATTAATAAAGGTAATCATGATATAAGTGATACTGGGATAGATATTGATAGTTATTATATTGAAGTAGACAGAAGTGCTGATTCAAATATCATAAACAGATCTAATGATAATGATTTAGCAAATGCTCCAGAACTTTCATTTAATTCAGAGGCGTTATGTGGAGGAAATAATGTTTATTCTACCGAAAATATTCAATTTGATAATATTATTCCTCATATTTTACCTTTCAACCCATCATCTTCAGCAACAATAACTGGTCAAATTAGAACAGTCAGTGGAACTAGTGTAAGTGGAAATGAAACATCATTTATAGACCAGGGATATGAGGATGTTGAATTAGAAGGAGAAAATAAATTAGTATCTACAAGAATTATTGCATCAAATATAAATGAACAAACATATTTGGGTTCTCTTTTTAGAAATAAATCATTTACATTAAAACTTGACTTAACTACCAGTGATCCAAATATTTCTCCTGCTATTTTCTGGAGAGAAACATCTGTTGAATTGTTAAATAGTAGAATCAATAAACCAATAAGTGATTATTCTACAGACAATCGTGTTAATAGTATACTTGACGATCCTCATGCTGCAGTTTATGTTTCAAACACAGTTCAACTCACAAATCCAGCAAATTCTCTGAAAGTATTACTAAGTGCTTATAGACATTCCTCCGCAGATTTTAGAGTTTTATATAGTTTGATAAGACCTGATTCAAGTGAAGTTTTACAATCATTTGAATTATTCCCAGGTTATGATAATCTCACAACCGATAATAATGGAGATGGTTACTTAGATGTAATAGATCCATCTAAAAATAGTGGTCTACCTGATATATTTGTTCCACCAAGTTTGGAAAATCAATTTTTAGAATATGAGTTTACTGCAAGTAATCTTGGTATTTTTACCGGATACACAATTAAAATTGTTATGTCTGGAACTAATCAAGCATATGCTCCAAGATTTGGAGACCTAAGAACAATAGCAATACGATGATACCAGTAAAAGGACATCCAAATTTATATCGTGATGAACATACTGGAGCAATTGTAAATTGTGATACTAACTCGTATAATCAATATGTTAATATGAAAAATTCAAAAGACATGCAAAAATATGAACTTGATCAAATGAGGAAAGATATTGACGAAATAAAATCATTACTAAAGGAGTTATTAAATGGAACCAGGTGAAATTAATTTAGAATCTGTAAATAAATTATTTGAATATGAAAAACAGTCGCGTGTCATTGATACAATGAATGAAGAAGAACTAAGAACTTTTGCAAAATTGTATTGCAAATTATATTTGAAGCAACAAGAAGTTATATTAGACTTGAATTTTAAAATAGCGTAGTATAAATAAAAAGTGTAGAACATTCTAAAATAAATGGCAGCTGTATATGTCAGTAATATTGTAGTTAATTCTAATTCTAATTTTATACAATCATTCAATTTAGAATCTGTTGATACTAGCGCACCTTTAGATTTAACTGGATATACTGTCGCATCACAAATGCGTAAATATTCTGGAAGTAGCACTGCTGTTAATTTTTCTGTATCAATTACAGCACCAGCTTCTTCTGGAGAAATTGTAATTTCTTTAGGTTCTACTCAAACTTCTGATTTAAAACCAGGAAGATATGTATATGATGTTGTGATTGATAATGGATCTTCAAAAACTAAAGTAATTGAAGGAATGGTACTTGTAAGAGAAGGAGTTACTCGCTAATGGCAAAACCTGCAAGTAGACAAGAGTTAATAGATTACTGTTTAAGAAGATTAGGCGCTCCGGTTTTAGAAATAAATGTAGCAGATGATCAAATTGATGATCTGGTTGATGATGCACTACAATACTTTCACGAAAGGCACTTTGATGGTGTTGAAAGAATGTATTTAAAATATAAGATAACGCAACAAGATATTGACAGAGGTAAAGCTAATGGAACTAATGGAGTTGGTATTGTAACAACAACAGGATCTTCGAATATATCAGGAATAGGAACAACTTCTTTTAATTTTTACGAAACTGCTAATTATATTCAAGTTCCAGATTCAGTAATTGGTATTGAAAAAGTATTTAAATTTGATACCAGTTCTATTTCTGGAGGAATGTTTAGTATTAAATATCAATTATTTTTAAACGATCTTTACTATTTCAATTCTGTCGAACTTTTACAGTATACAATGGTAAAAAAATATTTGGAAGACATAGATTTTCTTTTGACTACTGATAAACAGATTAGATTTAATAAAAGACAAAATAGAATGTATCTTGATATTGAATGGGCAACTCAAAAAGCAGATTCTTTTATAGTTATTGATTGCTACAGAATTTTAAATCCTAATGATTTCACCAAAGTATATAATGATAGTTTCCTAAAAAAATACCTAACGTCATTAATAAAAAAACAATGGGGTCAAAATCTAATTAAATTTAGAGGTGTAAAACTTCCAGGTGGAATTGAATTAAATGGTAGAGAATTATATGAAGATGCAATAAGAGAATTGGAAGACATTAAACAAAGAATGGCAATGGATTATGAACTACCACCTTACGATTTTATTGGATAATGGCTTTAAATTCATTTTTTTTACAAGGTTCTCCAGATGAACAAAGACTCATACAAGAGTTAATTAATGAGCAATTAAGAATTTATGGAGTAGAGGTAATTTATATCCCTCGAAAATTTGTTAGAAAAGAAACTATTATAAAAGAAATATCATCCTCAAAATTTGACGATAATTTTGCAATAGAAGCATATGTCAATAATTATGATGGATATTCTGGTCAAGGAGATATATTGTCAAAGTTTGGTATGAATTTAAAAGATGAATTAGATTTAATAATATCAAGAGAACGATTTGAAGATTTTATATCTCCATTTTTAGAAACAATGGACTCTACTGAAATAGAAATATCCAATAGACCAAGAGAAGGAGATATAATTTATTTCCCATTAGGGCAAAGAATATTTGAAGTTAAATTTGTTGAACATGAGCAACCATTTTATCAATTAGGAAAACTTTATGTTTATGAACTCAAATGTGAATTATTTGAATATGAAGATGAGATGGGTGGATGGAACAATATTAATACTACAGTTGAAGAAATTGATAATGTATTAAAGGATCAAGGATATATTACTAATTTACAACTTATATCTTTTGGACAACAGGCAACAGGAACTGCTTCAACTTCTATAGGATACATTAGAAAAATTGTTCTCACAAATGACGGTTATGATTATACATCAGTACCAACTGTAGCAATTTCTTCAGCACCTTCTGGAGGTATGAATGCAACGGCAGTCGCTATTACAACTTCTGTAGGTGGAGTATATTCTCTTAAAGAAATTTTACTCTCTAATACTGGTGCAGGATACACTGTAGCACCTACAATTACTATTAGTGGTGGTGGGGGGACAGGAGCAGCAGCAACATGCGTTCTGGTAACCAATTATGTAGGAATTGCGAGTGTTGGAATTGCAACTACAGGAACTGGATATCCAAAATCCCCTATTGTTACATTTAGCACACCAACTGTTGGTGCAGCGATAACTGCTATTGGAAGGGTTTCAATCAGCACAACTGGTGGAGTTAATCAAATTTTACTTTCGGATGCTGGGATCGGATATACTTCAAATCCAATTGTTACAATAACAGCACCACCAGTTCTTACTGGAATTGGAACTTTTACTTTTAATGAGGTGATAACAGGATCGCTATCCAACGCTACTGCAAGAGTTAAAACTTGGAATAAACTTACTAATATTCTTAAAGTCGGAACTACTGATGGAACTTTTACGCCAGGAGATATAGTAGTTGGTCAAGATTCTGGTGCGACTTATTCACTAAAATCTATAGATGAAACAAAGTTTGAAGATAAATACGAGGATAATGATCAAATTGAAAAAGAGGCAGACCTCATTGTAGATTTTTCAGAAACAAATCCATTTGGTAATTACTAATGTTAGGAACTTATTACTATCATCAAATTATTAGAAAGACTATTATTTCTTTTGGAACACTTTTTAATCAAATTTACATTAAACACTTGGATGGTGAAGGAGATTCTTACAGTGAAATGAGAATTCCATTAGCTTATGGTCCAATTCAAAAATTTCTGGCCAGAATAGAGCAACAGTCTGAATTAAACAAACCAGTTGCAATTACTTTGCCAAGATTATCTTTTGAGATGACATCAATACAATATGATGCGACAAGAAAAGCAAATATAACTCAAACTTTCAAAGCATCTGATGGTACAAATTTAAAAAAAGTTTTTCTTCCCGTTCCATATAACATTGGATTTCAATTAAATTTAATGTCCAAATTAAATGATGATGCACTTCAAGTAGTTGAACAAATTTTACCATATTTTCAACCATCTTTTAACTTAACAGTTGATTTGATAGATTCTATTGGAGAAAAAAGAGACATACCTGTTGTTTTAGACAGTGTATCATTTACAGATGATTATGAAGGGGATTTTTCGACAAGAAGAATTTTAATTTACACGTTTAATTTTACTGCAAAAGTTTATCTGTTTGGTCCTATTGCAGAAAGCACTGATGGACTTATCCGCAAAGTTCAAGTGGATTATTATTCTGGAACTAACACCACAACCGCAAAGAGAGAGATGAGATATACAGTTACTCCAGATCCAATTGATGCTGGTCCAGAGGATAATTTTGGATTTACAGATTCACTTGAAATGCTTTTTGATGGTAGAGAATTTAGTCCAACTCAACAGAAAGACATTTAATTGTTATGAAAAATAATTATGAAAAATTAAATGAAACCTTGAATATTGAAAGTAGCATTGTTAAGGTAGATAAAGTCAAAGAAGAATTGTCAATATCTCCATTAAAATTTGATGATATAAAAAAAGATTATGAATACACTCGTGCTAATTTATATTCATTAATCGAAAAGGGGCAAGAAGCGATTAATGGAATTATGGAACTTGCTGGTGAAGGTGGTTCTCCCAGAGCATATGAAGTTGCCGGACAATTAATAAAAAGTGTTGGTGATGTTACAGATAAACTTATTGATTTGCAAAAAAAATTGAAAGAAGTTGAAGAAGATACAACTAAAACAACAAGTAATGTAACTAATAATGCAGTATTTGTTGGATCAACCTCAGACCTTTCAAAACTACTCAAACAAGGTTTCCTAAATAATAAAGAGTAGTTCTTATTTCTAATGAGTTGGTCTGACAAATATAAAAGATCAATAAACTGTGATAATCCTAGTGGATTTTCTCAAAAAGCTCATTGTGCTGCTCGTAAAAAAAGAGCAAAGGGTGAAGAGACTAAATCAAAATCACCTTTCAATGAAATGAACGATTCTCGTATTCCAAAGAAACCAGGACAACCAGATAAGTCTGATAAACACTCTGATCTCTATACAGATGAAGATCCAAAAGGAACAATTCACGGATTGGGATTTAAGGATGTTG
>Ga0194123_10002104_pt1 | contig 27142 bp, 19 predicted proteins | sample TA2MahsurfametaG_5_FD_155479 | JGI IMG/M metagenome (GOLD analysis project Ga0194123, IMG submission 155479) | Freshwater microbial communities from Lake Tanganyika, Tanzania - TA2015023 Mahale A surface | ecosystem: Environmental > Aquatic > Freshwater > Lake | place: Tanzania: Lake Tanganyika... | reverse complement strand
GCTGCTGAAGTTCGCCCCGCTCGCCACCGCCTGAGCCGCCGCCGACCATGGAACCGCTCCTCCACGACCTCCTCCTCTCGCCGGCCTGGTATTTCGCCGCGGCCCGCGGCCTGACGCTCATCCTGATCGTGATGACGATCGCCGGCTACAGCGTGCTCCTCGAGCGCAAGGCCTCCGCCTGGATCCAGGGCCGCATCGGCCCGAACCGCACCATCCACCCGCTCATCGGCTGGATCCCGTTCCTCGGGACGTTCCTGCAGAAGGGCGGCTTCATCCAGCCCGCGGCCGACGGCGGCAAGTTCCTCTTCAAGGAGGACGCCCTCCCGGGACACGTCCGCAAGTTCTACTACGTCCTCGCCCCGATCGTCGCGCTCGCGCCGGCGCTCGCCGTCCTCGCGATGCTGCCCTTCGGCGAGTTCTTCCATGAAGGGAAGCGCTACGCCGTCTCGCTCACCCAGGGCGCCGACGTCGGCGTGCTCCTGATGTTCGCCGTGAGCTCGCTCGGCGTCTACGGCATCGCCCTCGCCGGCTGGTCCGCCAACTCGAAGTTCCCCTTCCTCGGGGCCGTCCGCGGCGCCGCGCAGCTGATCTCGTACGAACTCGCGATGGGCCTCTCGGTGCTCACCGTCTTCCTCGCGACGTCCGCCCCGGGCCAGGACCACGGCCTGAGCCTCGTCGCGATGGTCGACGCCCAGGACGGCGCCTGGAACATCCTCTTCCACCCCGTCGCGGCGCTGGTCTTCCTGATCTGCGTGTTCGCCGAGACGAACCGCCACCCCTTCGACATGCCGGAATCCGAGACCGACCTCGTCGGCGGCTTCCACACCGAATACGGCGCGTTCAAGTTCGGCATCTTCTTCGTCGCCGAATACAGCCACATGGTCATCGGCTCCGCGCTCTTCATCCTGATGTTCCTCGGCGGCTGGCATGTCCTGCCCTGGCTGCCGACGATCGGCTCCGGCTGGGTCGCCTCGCTCATCGGCGTGGCCGCGTTCTTCCTCAAGCTGTGCTTCTTCCTGTTCTTCTTCGTCTGGGTGCGCTGGACCATCCCGCGCTTCCGGTATGACCAGGTGATGCGCATCGGCTGGCGCGTGCTCCTGCCCCTGGCCGTCCTCAACCTCCTCGCCTATTTCGTCTGGTACGCGATCAACGGATAAAAACCAAAATCATGGCCATCAAAGTCGTCGAACGCCGTCCGCTCACCCTCGCCGAGCGCACCTATCTCCCGCAGATCTTCGCGGGCCTCAAGGTCACCTGGGACAACATGGTGCGCCCGCCCGTGACGCTCCAGTATCCGGACGAACGTCCGGCCATCCCGCAGAACTACCGCGGCGTGCCCACGCTCGTCATGGACCCGAACGGCCGCGAGAAGTGCGTCTCCTGCCAGCTCTGCGAATTCGTCTGCCCGCCCAAGGCCATCCGCATCACCCCCGGCGAGATCGCCGACGACGCCCCGAACGCCCACGTCGAGAAGGCGCCGAAGGAGTTCGAGATCAACATGCTCCGCTGCATCTACTGCGGGCTGTGCCAGGAAGTCTGTCCCGAGGAAGCCATCTGGCTCCAGAGCCAGTATTCGATGACCGGCCTTTCGCGCGAAGCGATGGTCAACAACAAGGCCAAGCTCTACGAGCTCGGCGGCACCCTTCCCGACCACCACCACAAGTGGGACAAGAAGAAGGAAGAGGCCGAACGCCAGGCCCACGAGGGGCACTGAGCGTAGGGCTAGAGACAGGGCTAGGACTGGGGCTAGCAATGAAGGCAGGGACAGCACCACGTGCTGTCCTTTTTTGTTTGGTAGGGTCGCGGGTGTATCGAGGTAGGGGCAGCACCGCGTGCTGCCCTAGTAGATTTCATTTCCAGGTGGCGGGTGGCAGCCCCGGGTGGCAGGTGGCGGGATGATGCCCGCTCAAGAGGAAACCGGAGACCGGATGATTGGCCGGGCTGCCGGGCTCTCCGAGCCCGCCGTTATCCCGATCGAGGTCCGTATCTCTGTCGGCGAACGGACGGTTCGGAGAACCGTCCCTACCCAAGGTAAAACCGCCGCATCCTATCCGGTTCCCGGCCTCCCCTTGAGTGAAGAATTATCCCGATACAACTAGGGCAGCACGCGGTGCTGCCTCTACCAGACGCTGCGCTTACTTCGCCGCGGGATAATCCGTATAGCCCTTCGGGCCGGAGGCGTAGAAGGTGGCTTCGTCGGGGGTGTTGAGCGGGAGGTTCTCCTTCAGGCGGCGAGGCAGGTCAGGGTTGGCGAGGAAGGGCACGCCGTAGGCGACGGCATCCGCCCAGCCTTCGGCGATCGCCTGCTCGGCCTGGGCGCGGTCGAAGCCGCCGGCGGTGATGAGCACGCCGGGGAAATCTTTGCGCAGTTCCTTGGGGCCGACGCCGTCCTTGGCGCCATGCGCGATGTCCTGCGCGGTGACGCGCGTGACGTGCGCGTAAGCGAGCTCGAGCTTGGAGAGCTCGCGCAGGACGTAGCCGAAGGTCTCCTGCGGATTCGCGTCGGACATGTCATTGAACACGCCGCCGGGCGAGAGGCGGATGCCCACGCGGTCCGAGCCCCAGATCGAGACGACCGCGGCGGCGACCTCGAACGTCAGGCGGGCCCGGCCGGCCGGGGAGCCGCCGTAGCCGTCCTCGCGCTTGTTCGTGCCGCTGCGGAGGAACTGGTCGAGCAGGTAGCCGTTGGCGTTATGGATCTCGACGCCGTCGAAACCGGCCTCCTTGGCGAGGCGGGCGCCCCGGACGTATTCGGCGACGATGCCGGGAATCTCTTCGATACGCAGGGCGCGGGGGGTGACGTAGTCGGCCATCGCCTTGCCGGTCCAGACCTGGCCCTTGGGCCTGATGGCGGACGGCGCGACGGGCAGCTCGCCGTTCGGCTGGTAATCCGGGTGGGAGATGCGACCGACGTGCCACAGTTGCAGGAAGATGCGGCCGCCCTTGGCGTGCACGGCGGAAGTCACCTTCTTCCAGCCCGCGACCTGTTCGTCGGTATAGATGCCCGGGGTGTTCGGGTACCCATGGCCGCGAGGCGAGACCGTGGTGGCCTCGGCGATGATCAGGCCCGCGCCGGCGCGCTGGGCGTAATATTCGGCCATCAGGTCGGTCGGGACATTGGCCCCTTCGGCGCGGCAGCGGGTCAGCGGAGCCATCAGGACACGGTTCGGCAGCGTCAGGGCGCCGACTTGGAGAGGAGTGAAGAGGGAGGACATGGGGAAGCGAAGATTAGGGAGAGGGGTAGGGATAGAGGTGGGGGGAGGAAAGGCAAGGTGGTGAGCGAGGTGGTGGCGGTAAGCGGTTAGCGGTTGGCGGTTAGGGAGAGACAGGGGGAGGACTGAACTGAGGACAGCGTGGAGGACTGAGTGGAGTGCTGAATAGATGACTGCATCGATGACAAAGGACAGAGGGCAGATCGCCCGCCACCGGCCACCCGGAGCTGCCACCCGCCACCTGAAATGGGACGATGACGGAGCTCCCGTACCTGAACCTGGAGACCCGAACCAGGGGCCTGAGGGCCGAGACCCGGGACCTGAAATTGTCTCTGCCCAATCCGGTCTCCGGTTTCCCCTTGAGCTGACAGTCTCTGCCTCGGGTAGGGTTGAGCGCCCTCGCTCAACCGCGGCTGACCAAGGGTGGTCAGCCCTACCTCGAGCCACCTAGGGCAGCACGCGGTGCTGCCCCTACCAAGATTCCCTTCGCGCGAGACACCGGTTCGACGCCATTTCACAAAGCTTCAATTAGGCAGGGCAAAGGCGACCCAACCGCCAACCGCTAACCGCCCACCGCTTCCACCTATGTCATATGTCCTCTCCGGCTTCGCCCCATTAATCTTCCCTCCGCCGCCTCGGGCGCTTACAAACGCCTGACGCTCCCGCGTCGTCCGCCATGTCCGTCCCTCCTCCCCTGCCGCTGGCCCGTTCCGCCCAACCGACGTACATCATCGGCCACAAGAACCCGGACGCCGACGCGATCTGCTCCGCCCTCGCCTACGCCGCCTTCAAGGAAGCCTCCGGCCAGACCGGCTTCAAGCCCGCCCGCTGCGGCAACTCCAACGCGCGCATCGACGCGATCCTCGGCCGCTTCGGCGCCGCCCTCCCCGAATTCGTGGGCGACGTCATCCCGCGCATCGAGGACATCATGCACCGCGACCCGTTCAAGGTCAGCGTCGACGACACGTGCGCCCGCGCGCTCGAGCTCCTCGACCTCCATGACGTGCGCGCGCTCCCGGTCGTCGGCAAGGACGGCCGTCTCGAAGGCTACGTCTCCATCTTCAGCCTCGGCGACTACTTCATCCCGAAGCCCAAGCGCGCCACCTCGATGCGCAAGGTCACCAGCTCGATCAACGCCATCATCCGCTCGATCGGCGGCACCGAGGTCGTGGCCTACGACGCCGCGACGGTCGACGACCTGTACGTGCGCGTCGCCGCGATGGAGCTCGATTCGTTCGGCAAGTCCGCGACCGTCGAAGGCATCCCGACCAACAAGAGCGTCATCGTCGTCGGCGACCGCGCCGACGTCCACCTGCGCGCCATCGAGATGGGCGTGCGCATCATCATCGTGACCGGCGGTCACCGCATGCGGCCCGAGGTCCTCGAGCGCGCCAAGGCCGCCCGGGTCTCCGTCGCCTACGCCGACACCGACAGCGCGACGACCGCCTGGGCCGTGCGCGCCTCCACGCTCGTCGGCGGGCTCGTCCAGCGCGACGCCTTCACCTTCAAGCCGCAGGAGAAGCTCTCCGTGGCCCGCCGCCGCATCGTCCAGAACCCGGCCCTCATCTGCCACGTCATCGACGAGGACGGCCGCCTGGTCGGCGTCTTCACCAAGTCCGACATCATCAACCCGCCGCGCGCCAAGCTCGTGCTCGTCGACCACAACGAGCTCTCGCAGGCCGTCGACGGCGCCGCCGAGGTCGAGATCGCCGAGGTCGTCGACCACCACCGCCTGGGCAACGCGCCCACGCACCAGCCCATCCTCTTCATCAACCGGCCGCTCGGCTCGACGTGCTCGATCGTCGCGGACATGTTCCGCACCTCGGGCCTGCGCCCGACGCCCCAGCTCGCCGGCCTGATGATGTGCGGCATCATCTCGGACACCCTGCTCCTGCAGAGCCCGACCACCACGCCGCTCGACGCCGACCTCCTGCAGTGGCTCGCGCTCATCGCCGACGCCGACCCGCGCGGGCTGGCCGACATGATCTTCAACGCCGGCTCGGTGCTGGCCACGCTCAGCCCCGCCGCCGCCGTGCGCGCGGACTGCAAGCAATACCGCGAAGGCGAACGCCGCTTCTCCGTCTCGCAGGTCGAGGAGCTCGGTTTCACCAACTTCTGGAAGTGCGAGGACGCCCTCCTCGAGGCCCTCGAGAAGTACCGCATCGAGAACGGCCTCAGCTTCTCCTGCCTGCTCGTGACCGACATCGACACGCAGAGCTCGCTCCTGCTGGTCCGCGGCGACGCCGAGGTCGTGCAGGCCATCACCTACCCGCAGAAGCGTCCGCCGGACATCTTCGACCTGCCCGGCATCGTCAGCCGCAAGAAGCAGCTCATGCCCTACCTGGGCAGCCTGCTCGGAGGCTCGCAGGAAAGCGCATGAGCGCCGAAGAAGTCCTGCTGAAGTTCCTCGCCCGGCCCGGCTACAAGCCGATGCGCCTCGAGGCCATCGTGCAGGCCCTCGGCGGCACGCGCGAGGACCTGCGCCGCCTCAGCAAGACGATCCCGCGCCTCATCAAGGCCGGCGCCGTCGTGACCGTCAAAGGCCACCTGCTCGCCCTGCCCTTCGGCGGCGGCGCGGGCGCCCGCAAGGCCGAGGCCGAGCTCCTCGAAGGCACCATCCTCTTCCGTCCGAGCGGCTCGGCCCGCGTCGTCTTCGACGCCGTCCCGGGTTCGCCGCCGCGCGAGCAGCTGCACGTCGACGCCGACGACACGCACGTCGCCCTCCACGGGGACCGCGTGCTGGTGAAGCTCAACGCCCGCCGCCGCGACCGCGACGGCGACGACTGGGGCACCGGCACGGTCGTCCGCGTCGTCAGGCGGGCCCTGAGCCAGCTCACCGGCACGCTGGGCAACAACCGCCTGCAATGGTTCGTGGTCCCCGACGATCCCCGCGTCTCGCGCGAGATCATCGTCCGTGACCCCGCCCGCGCCGGCCTGACGCCCGCGCCGAAGCCCGGCGACAAGGTGGTCGTGCGCCTCGACGCCTGGGAACGCCGCAACCTCAGCCCGACGGGCACGATCACCGAGGTCCTCGGCGTCACCCACACGCCGATGGCCGAGTACCTCGCCATCCTCCGCCGCTACGGCCTCCGCCCGGAATTCCCGCCCGCCGTCGCCGCCGAAGCCAACGCCTTCGGCAAGGTCGTGACCAAGGCCGACTGCGCCGGCCGCGAGGACTTCCGCGCGACCCCGACCATCACCATCGACCCGGACGACGCGAAGGACTTCGACGACGCCCTGTCGGTGCAGCGCCTGCCGAACGGCAACGTCCGCGTCGGCATCCACATCGCCGACGTCTCCGCCTACGTGAAGCCCGGCTCGCCCCTCGACGTCGAGGCGCGCGAACGCGGCAACTCCACCTACCTCGTCGGCACGGTCATCCCGATGCTTCCGCACGCGCTCTCGAGCGGGCTCTGCTCGCTGGTCGAGGCCGAGGACCGCCTCGTGAAGACGGTGGTCTGCGAGTTCACGCCGGACGCCCGTCTGGTGAGGACGGAGTTCGCCAACTCGGTCATCCGCAGCGTCAAGCGCCTGACCTACAAGCAGGCCTACGGTTTCCTGCGGCGCCTCACCAAGGACCAGATCCGCGCCCTGCCCACGCCGCCGCCGCACCAGACCGGCTCGCCCGGCCGGCCGCTCGCCGAACTCACCGACGCCGAACTGGACCTGATCCAGGGCATGATCGACGACCTCTGGAACATCGCCAAGGTGCTCCGCGCCGAACGCTTCCGCGCCGGGTCGCTCGACCTGGAGATGAAGGAGATCAAGATCTACTGCGACCAGGACGGCTGGGCCGACCGCACCGAGGTCGTGCAGCACGACGAATCGCACCAGCTCATCGAGGAGTTCATGCTCCTGGCCAACGAGAGCGTCGCCACGGCCCTCGACAAGGCCGGCGTCCCGCACGTCAACCGCGTGCACGACGACCCCGACCCCGAGAAGCTGGCCGCCCTGCGCGAGGAGCTGGCCGGCAACGGCTTCAAGGTCGGGGACCTCACGCACCGTTCCGAGATGGTGAAGCTGCTCGCCAGCCTCAAGGACCGCGAGGACGGCTACTCCATCCGCATCCAGCTCCTGCGCTCGCTCAAGCAGGCCTGCTACCGGCCCTCGCCCGACGGCCACTTCGGCCTCGCGAAGCGCCACTACTCCCACTTCACGTCGCCGATCCGGCGCTATTCCGACCTGCTCGAGCACCGCATCTTCGACGCCTTCATCCAGAAGCAGGGCGTGCGCTCCGCGCCGAAGGAACCCCTGCGTTCCCCGGGCCTCGGCGAGCTGACGCGCTCCTGCGAGCACATCTCGATCACCGAGCGCAACAGCTCCGAAGCCGAGCGCGACTCGGTCAAGATCAAGCTCCTCGAGCTCTTCGAGCGCGAGGCCGCCCGTCCGGACAAGCGTCCGTTCGAGGCGACGATCACCGAGGTGAAGCCCCACGGCCTGATGGTCGAACTCAACGCATCGCAGGCCTACGGCCTCGTGCACATGTCGACGCTCACCGACGACTACTACCGCCTCAACGACCGCGGCAACATGCTCGTCGGCAGCCGCACGGGCCGGAAGTTCATGCCGGGCGGCGTGATCACCGTGACCGTCGACCGCGTCGACCGCTTCAAGCGCCAAGTCGATTTCCGCCTCTACGACGAACGGCAGAACGCCAAGACGCGCGGCCCTGAGCGGAGAAAAGGGCAGAGATAAGCACGGAGGACTGAATAGAGGGCTGCGTGGAGGTCTGAGCGGAGGTCTGAATTGATTGAGCGGCATCGGGCAGGGACAACACCACGTGCTGTCTTTTTTGTGGGCAAAGGTCGCAGTTGGGCAGGGTCGGGACCGCGTCACGACCTAGCTGTCGGGAGGTAGGGGCAGCACCGCGTGCTGCCCTAGTGGTATTCATTTTCAGGTGGCAGGTGGCAGCTCCGGGTGGCCGGTGGCGGGATGATGCCCTCTCAAAGGGGAACCGGAGACCAGTTGATTGGCTGGGGCAGAGACACTTTCAGGTCTCAGGTCTCGGCCATCAGGCTATCAGGCATTCAGGTGCAGGTACAGGTTCGGGAGCTCTGCCCTCCGTCATCGATGCAGTCATCGACTCTGCGCTCCATTCAGCCCTCCACGCTGTCCTCTATTCAGTCCTCAATTCTTCCCAACCAACCTCCCCCACGCCCGCGCGTAATCACCGGCGGCTTTGCCGAGGCGGATGCGGCCGGCGTCGTCGTCGGTCCAGCGGACGGGGATCTCGACGAGGCGGGCGCCGGCCCGGGCGAGGCGGACGAACGCTTCGGCGCCGAACGAGAACCCACGGGCCTCGGCCGGCATCTTCAGCGCGGCGAACACGGAGCGACGCACGAGCTTCAGCCCGCAGCCGGGATCCGTGAGACGCGCGCCGGGCAGCATCCGCCAGAAGAAAGACAGCGTCGCCGAGATGAGCGAGCGCTTCCAGGAACGTCCGATGACCTTTGATTCACGATGCCAGCGGGAGCCGGCCACGAGGTCGGCCTTGCCGGCGGCGATGAGCCGATAGCCGCGGACGAGCGCTTCGGGGTCCGTGGCCATGTCGGCGTCACAATAAGCCAGCACGTCATAGCCCTCCGGGGCCGACTCCCAGGCGGAGCAGATCGCGACCCCCTTGTCAGCGCGGTCGGTCGCCCGATGGTAGACGACGCGATAGGGAATCCGGGCGGCGGCGTCGATGGCCACGGCCCGCGTCCAGTCCGTGGACCCGTTATCCGAGACGACGATCAGCACATCCGGGCAATGCTGCCCTTGCAGGCTTTCCGCCAGACGGTCCAGCCCGGGCCCCAGGCGGCGCTCCTCATTGCGCACAGGAATGACAATTAAGAGGGGCATCGGGGAAGGGTCAAAATCCTCTCTTTTCCTAAATAACTCAACCCTTACCTCCTCACGATGCGATTGAGATGAGACTGAGACTCAGTTTCATATTTGACTGTTGAGACTGAATCTCATCTTTTGCTGACCTCATCCCTTTCCATGCGCGCCCACCTCCTCTTCCTCCTCGCTGCCAGCCAAGTCGCCCTGGCCCAATCGGCGCCCGCCGCCCCCAAGGCCAGCGAGCTGGCGCCCCTCACCGTGACCGGGATCGCCCCCGACGCCTTCATCCTCCCGGGCTCCGCGTCCGTCATCGAAGGCGACGAGTTCCGCTCCAAGGGCTACACGAACATCAAGCAGATCGCCGCCAACACCCCGGGCGTCTTCGTGCGCGACGAAGACGGCTTCGGCAATTTCCCCAACATCTCCATCCGCGGCGTCGACGGCACCCGCAGCGCCAAGGTCACGCTTATGGAGGACGGCATCCTCACCGCGCCCTCGCCCTATTCCTCCCCCAACGCCTATTATGCCCCGAAGTCGGGCCGCATGGCGGGCATCGAATTCCTCAAGGGCTCGAGCCAGGTCATGTACGGACCGCACACCACCGGCGGCGTCGTCAACTTCCTCTCCACGCCCATCCCGACCGAGGAGCGCCGCTTCTTCTCGCGCCTGACCGCCGGCAGCTACGGCAATTTCTTCAACCACACCTGGCTCGGCGGCACGCAGCAGACCGAGGCCGGCCGCGTCGGCGCGGTCGTCGAACTGCACACGCAGCTCACCGACGGCTTCCGCGTGATCGACGGAGTGGGCCGACGCAGCGGCTTCACCCTCACCGAGCCGATGGTCAAGCTGTCCTGGGAGCCGACGGGCGCGCTCCGCCAACGCTTCGAGCTGAAGGTCGGTCAGACGGACTTCGACGCCGACGAGACCTACGGCGGCCTGAGCGAGGCCGACCTGCGCGCGAACCCCGACCGACGCTACGCCTCGACCCGGTTCGACCACCACGTCGCCGAACAGTGGCGCACCTACCTCAAGTGGAGCGCGGAGCCGGACAAGTCCCTGCGCCTGGACAGCGCCCTCTACTTCAACCAGTTCGACCGCGACTGGGACAAGCTCGACGGGCTCAGCGGCGCGGGCCTCCGGACCAACGTCGCCGAAGCCCTCGCCCACGCCCCCTCCCTCGCGGTCCTGCGCGGCGACCTCTTCGCCGGCAACGACGGGGCTTTCGTGACCAACGACGCCGTGCGCAACCACGAGTCCTACGGCTGGCAAGGCTCGGCGCGGAAGCAGTTCCAGGTCGGCGACGTCCGGCATGAGCTCACGGGCGGCCTGCGCATCCACCGCGACACCGCCGGCGGCACCAACCAGCGCACCACCTACGCCGTCGACGACGGCGTGATCGGCGTCGGCACGCGGGCCGCGGTGACCTCCGCGGGCTTCCAGGAGACGCTGGCGGCGGCGGCCTTCGTCGAGGACGCGATCCGCCTCGGCGCGCTCACCCTGCGCCCCGGCCTTCGCTACGAATACCTCGACATGGCCAACACCACGTCGGCCGGAGCCTTCACGCCCGTCGACAGCGAGATGGCCATGGGCGGACTCGGCTTCACCTACGAGCTCGACGCCCGGAACACCGTCTTCGGCGGCGTCTACCGCGGCGGCTCGGCGGCGAACCCGTCGGGCTACGCCGCCGGCACCCGCTCCGAGGAAAGCCTCGGCAAGGAGCTGGGCCTGCGTCATCGCGACCGCGCGACCAGCTGGGAGCTCACGGCGTTCCACACCGATTTCCGCGACCTCATCGCGCCGGTCGTCGGCGTGGCCGGCGGCGGCCTGCTGGCGATGACCAACGGCGGCGCCGCGGAATCCTACGGTGTCGAGGCGCTCGTCCGCCACGACCTCGCCCGCGGCGAAGGCCGGGGCTACGCCCTGCCCGTCTACGCCGGCCTGACCTGGACGCGCGCGCGTTTCACCGAGATCGAAGGCAGCCGCCTCGGCAACGGCGCGGGCCTGTTCGCCGGCGCCGAGAGCGGGAACGAGATCCCTTACGTGCCGGAATGGAAGCTCGCGGCCGGCGTCGGCTTCGAACAAGGCCCGTGGGGCGGCTCGCTCGACCTGAGCTACTACTCGGCGACCTGGGGCACGGGCTACAACGGCGACCCGCGGCTCGTCGACGGCTCCGGCGCCCTCGCCAATCCCTCGACGATCGACGGCAAGGTCGACGGCCTCCTCACCGTGGACCTCAACCTCCGTTACCAGCTGACGAAGGCCTTCCGGCTCGTCGGCGGCGTCCAGAACCTCCTCGACCGGCGCGCCATCATCAGCCGCGCCCCGCTCGGACCGCGCGCCAACGCCCCGCGGACGCTCTTCTTCGGCGGCGAAGTCGCCTTCTGAGCCCCGGACGCGACTTGCCACCGCCGGGCCGCGCACGCATCGTCACCTCCCCCGCGCATGCGCCCCGCGTCCGTCCCATCTGACTCCGCCCGCCTCCTCGACTTCGTCGCGGTCGCGGTCGCGGTCGTGGCGCTGGCGGTCTCGGTGAGCGGCCTGACCCAGGCGCCCCCGCGGCTCGAACCGGCGACACTCCCGCCCGCCAAGGCCAAGCCGGCGTTGGTGAAGCTCGATCCTACCAAGCTCCGCACCGCGCCCGCCGCGAACGCGGACAGCGCCGCGGTCGCCCCGGACGCCGCCTTGGCGCCCGCGCCCCTCGCCCCGATCACCTCGCTCCCCGACGTCCGCCTGCCGTCCCTCCCGCAGGTCCCCGCCGCGACCGTCCGCCGGACGACGCCGCCCGCCGTCCCCGCCGCCGGCAAGACCGGAGCGACGGGCGGCGCCCGCGGCGGCGTGACGGCCGGACCGATCGTGCTCGACGTGACCGAGATGGCCGGCCGCCAGCCCTGGCCCGAATACCCTTACGAATGCCTGCGCCGCCGCGAGAGCGGCGTCGTCCGCGTCGAGTTCGAGGTCGGCGAGAACGGCGCCGTACGCCGCGCCCGCGCGGTCGACTCCTCCGGCTGCCATCGCCTCGACGAGGCCGCGACCGAGACCATCCTGCGCCGCTGGGAATTCCCCGCGGGCGAAGTCCGCCTCTACGAGATCTCCATCCACTTCCAACTCCAGTGACCATGCCCCTCGCCAACGTCCTCGTCGAGACCTTCCTCAAGGGAGGACCCATCATGTGGCCGATCCTCGTGTGCCTGATCGTGGCCCTCGCGACCGTGGCCGAACGCCTGCTCTACTGGCGCAACGTCCGCCGGCTCCGCGCCGACCAGGCCTTCCGCGAAGCCCTCTGGGAAGTCCGGCTCGGCCAGTACGGTCCGGCCTGGCAGCGCACGCACGGCGCGACCTCGCCCTTCCTCGTGGCCTTGCGCTCCGGCCTGGCCAACGGCCGCACCGAACCCGTGACCGCCATGCAGCTGCGCGCCGAGGAGACGCTCGAGGAGGCCGGCGCCCGCCAGTGGCTGCTGAGCACCATCGTCACGCTCGCCCCGCTGCTCGGCCTGCTCGGCACGGTCGTCGGCATCATGGGCAGCTTCCAGTTCATCGGCTCCGAGCAGCTCGCGGTCGCCAAGGTCAGCGGCGGCGTCGGCGAGGCCCTCATCGCGACGGCCGCCGGCCTCGGCATCGCCATCTTCTGCCTGATCCCGCACAACTTCTTCCACCGCCGCGCGCAGTCGCTGCGGCACGACCTCGAGCAGGCCATCAACCAGGCCGAGATCGCGCTGAAGAGCGCCGCGGCCGCCGGCCAGCCGGTGAGCGAATTCCAACCCGCGCCCGACGAAGCCGGGCGCCGTCGCTGAGATGGCCGTCCGCCTCCGCCGGCCGAAGGACGAAGAGACGGGCGCGCGCATCGAGATCGTGCCGCTCATCGACATCATGTTCTTCCTGCTCGCCACCTTCATCCTCGCCACGCTCGGCCTGACCCAGAGCCAGGCGCTCGCGCCCGTGCGCCTGCCCGCCTCGGCGGCCGCCACGGCCTCCGCCGAGCGCGACCTCGTCGTCGCCGTCGACGCCGCGGGCACGCTCTCCCTCGAAGGCCGCGCGCTCGGCCGCAACGAGCTCGTCGCCGAGCTCCGCCGCCGCGCCGCCGCCGCGCCCGGCCGGCCCGCCCTCGTGCAGGGCGACGCCCGCACGCCGTTCGCCGCCATGACCCGCGCCCTCGAGGCCGTCGGCGAAGCGGGGATCACCGAAGTGCGCTTCGCCGCCGAACCCGTCGAAAGCAGATGAGCCTGCGCGCCGTCCAGTTCGCCTTGATCGGCCTGCTCGTCGTCGTCGCCGGCTGGCAGTGGCGGCGCGACCTCGGCCTGCGCGCGGACTACGCGGCCGAAGGCGCCACCCGCGCCAGGCTGACGGCCGACCTGGCCCAGGCCCGCGCGGAGAACGAAGGCCTGAAGCAGGACCTCGCCGAACTCCGGACGCAGCTCGACCGGACGCGCGCCCAACGCGCCGAAGCCGAGGCGGAGAACCGGAAGCAGACCGCCGAATTCGTCGCCCGCACCAAGGACTGGCAGACGGCGCTCCGCGGCTGGGAAGACGCCGTGAAGGCCCGCGACGCCCGGATCGCCGCCCTGCAGGAACGGGAGAAACTCATCCTCACCCGGCTCAACGAGGCCGTGAAGCACGCCGAAGACGCGACCGCCCGCGCGGAAGAGATGCGGAAGCAGCTCGAGGCGGGGAAGAAGTGACGGGCAGGATGGAGGACTGAATTGAGGGCTGAATGGAGGGCTGAGTCGATGACTGCATCGATGACAGAGGACAGAAGTTTCGAGGACCTGAGGGCAGGAGGACTCGAGGGCCAGAGGATTCAGTGGAGGACTGAATAGAGGACTGCGTGGAGGTCTGAATAGAGGGCTGAGTCGATGAACGCATCGATGACAGAGAACAGAGATCCCGATCCTGTACCTGAACCTGAAAACCCGGACCTGAGTCCTGATGGCCGAGACCAGAGACCTGAAAGTGTTCCTGCCCCGGCCAATCATCCGGTCTCCGGTTTCCCTTTGAACGGATGGTTTTTGCCTCGGGTAGGGCGGCCATTGCCATGGCCGCCGTTCGCAGGCGCAAGTACGCATCACCGGGCAATGTCACCGAACATCCCCATGTCATTCCGCCCACGGACGTGATGGCAATCACGTCCCTACCTCGAGACACCTAGGTCGTGACGCGGTCCCGACCCTGCCTTATTTGGCTTCTCAACCAACCGCCAACCGCTGGCCGCCAACCGCTTCCACCTCTTGCTTCAGCCCAGCTTCGCCCGGATCGCCGCGAGCATCTGGTCGGGAGCGAGTCCGTGGGCGGCGCGCAGGGTCTTCACGTCGGTGGCGTGGCCGACGAAACGGTCGGGCCAGCCGAGGCGGAGCACCGGCGTCGCGACGCCGTGTTCGGCGAGCGTCTCGAGGGCGCCCGTGCCGAAGCCGCCGGTGACGGCGCCGTCCTCGAGCGTGACGATGAGCCTGGCGGCCTTGGCCTGCGCGACGAGCAAGGCGGCGTCGATGGGCTTGGCGAAGCGCGCGTTGACCACGCCGACGGACCGGCCGGTCGCCGCGGCGAGCTTCTCGGCGAGCGCCTGCGCTTCGGGCACCATCGTGCCGAGGGCCCACAGCTGGACGTCGGCGCCGGGGCGCAGGACCTCGGCCTGGCCCAGCGGGATGAGCGCGGGCTGCGCCTTGACCGCCTGGCCGGCGGCGGCGCCGCGCGGATAGCGGATGAACATCGGCGCGCCGGACTTCAGCGCGGTGTGCAGCATGTCCGCGAACTCGTCCTCGTCCTTCGGCTGCATCAGCGTCACGTTCGGGACGCAGCGCAGGTAGGCGATGTCGAAGAGGCCGTGGTGCGTCGGGCCGTCGCTGGGCGAGACGCCGGCGCGGTCCATGCAGAAGGTGACCGGCAGGCGCTGCAGGCAGACGTCATGGATGACCATGTCGTAGGCGCGCTGCATGAACGTGGAGTAGATCGCGCAGACCGGGCGGAGGTCGCGGGCGGCGATGCCGGCGGCGAAGAGCGCGGCGTGCTCCTCGGCGATGCCGACGTCGTGATACTGCGCGGGCAGCTCCTTCTTCAGCTGGTTGAGGCCCGTGCCCGAGGGCATCGCGGCGGTGATGCCGACCACGCGGGAGTCGGCCTTGGCCTCGCGGAGCAGCAGGGCGCCGAAGACATCCTGCCAGGCCTTGGGGGCGCCGGCGGCGCCGGAGGCGAGCGAGTCGCCCGTCTCGGGATCGAAGGCGCCCGTGCCGTGGAACTTCTCCGGATTCCGGAGCGCGGCGCCGAGGCCGCGGCCTTTCTCCGTGCGGACGTGCAGGAGGATCGGACCTTGGGAACCCTTGCAGAAATTCAGGTAGCGCTCGAGCGCGCCGAGGTCATGGCCGTCGATCGGGCCGACGTAACGCACGCCGTACTGCTCGAAGAGCGAGGAGCTGTGCGTGAACCAGTTCTTCACGTGGCGCTTGAAGCTGCGGCCGAAGTCGAGGACCTTGGTGCCGAGGCGGGTCTTGCCGAGGAAACGCTTCAGGCCCTGCTGGGAGTTGTTATAAGGACGCGTGACGATCAGGCGGCTCAGGATGTCGGCGACCGCGCCGACGTTGCGGTCGATGGACCACTCGTTGTCGTTGAGCACGATGACCAGGCGCTTGGCCGACTTCGCGGCGTTGTTGAGCGCCTCCATCGTGACGCCGCAGGTGAGGGCCGCGTCGCCGATGAGGGCGACCACGTGCGAATCCTCGCCGAGGCGGTCGCGGGCGTTGGCGAGACCGACGGCGGCGGAGAGCGCCGTGCCGGCGTGGCCCGCGCCGAAGACGTCGTGCAGGCTCTCCTCGCGGCTGAGGAAGCCGCTCAGGCCGCCCGTGGTGCGGATGCCGTCGAAATCGGCGCCGTTGCGGCCGGTGAGGAGCTTGTGGACGTAGCCCTGGTGGGCCACGTCGAAGACGAACTTGTCGCGGGGCGTGCCGAAGACGCGGTGCAGGGCGATCGAGAGCTCGACCACGCCGAGGTTGGGACCGACGTGGCCGCCGTTCTTCGCCGTGACGGCCACGAGGCGCTCGCGGATCTCCCGCGCGAGGAGCGGGAGCTGCTCGGGCGCGAGGGCCTTGACGTCGGCCGGGCCGCGGATGGACGCGAGGAGCGACATCAGCCCTGCGCGTCTTCGCCGCGCTTGCCCAGCTGCTCGATGCGCAGTTCGGCGGCCTCGAGCGATTTCTGGCAGGACTTCAGGAGGCGCATGCCTTCCTCATACTTCGCCACGAGCGCGTCGAGCGAGACGTCGCCGGACTCGAGGGACTCGACGAGCTGCTCGAGCTGCTTGAGTTCGGCCTCGAAGCCTTCCTTGCCGGAAGCCGAGGCGGGTTTCTTGTCCGCGCACATGGGCCTACTGTCGGCGGAGCCCCCTCCCCTCTCAAGCGGATTGTGCGATTTCAGCCGAGAAGGCGCGCCCAGGCCTGCGCGGCCGTGAGGCCCCGGAGCCCGACGACCTTGGCGGGCGGGGCGGCCACGCGGACCTTCAAGGCTTCGCCCGGCCGGCCGACGATCTCGGTGCGCGACGCGCCCGGGACGGCCTTCACCCTGAGCCGGGCGGAGGCGCGTTCACAGGTACTGCGTCAGCGACCGGACGGTCGGCGCGTCGAGCCGGCGGACGAGCGCCACGGCGAGATCCACGCAGGCCTGCAGGTCGGCGACGTCGACGACCGCGTTGTGCGTGTGGATGTAGCGGGCCGGCACGCCGAGCACGATGACCGGGAGGCCGAGCTCGTGGGCCTGGAAGGAACGCGCGTCGGTGCCGCCCGTGCGGCGGACCGCCAGCTGGCACGGGATGCCCTGCTCCGCCGCGACCTGCAGCGTCAGGTCGACGAGGCGCGGGTTCATGATCGCCGTCGGATCGTAGGCGCGCACCTGGACGCCGGCGCCGAGGGCTCCTTGGTGCTCCCCGTGCGGGGCGAGACCGGGCAGGTCGTCGGCCGGCGGGCCTTCGAGGACGACGACCACGTCGGGCTTCGCGAGGCGGGCGGCGACGACCGCGCCGCGGCAGCCGACCTCTTCCTGGACGGTCGCGACCGCGAGGAGATCGGCGACGGGCGGCGCGGCGTCGAGCGCGCGCGTGGCGAGCGTGAGCGCGGCCATGCCGACGCGGTTGTCGAAGGCCTTGGCGACGTAGAGGCCGGGCTCGGCGAGGGCGGTGAAGGGACCTTCCGGCACGACCGGGTCGCCCGGACGGATGCCGAGACGCGCGACGGCGTCGGCCGAACGCGCGCCGATGTCGACGAGGACCTTGTCGGCGGAAGCGGCCTGGGCGCCGCCCTGATGGGGCGGGAGCGCGGCGACGACGCCGAGGAATTCCTTGCGCGCGGCGCGCGACCAGACGCGGAGACGCTGCGCGGCGAGCACGCCGTCGGGCCAGCCGCCGACGGGCACGAGACGCAGGAAGCCGTCGTGGGTCACCGCCTGCACGAGGAAGCCGATCTCGTCCATGTGCGCCGTCAGCACCACGCGGGGGCCGCCCTGCTCCTTGACGGGCGCGGCGAGCACGCCGCCGAGGCCGTCGGCGCTGAACGCGCGGCCGCGCAGTTCGCGGACGAAGATCGCGCGGACCGCGTCCTCGTGGCCGGACGTGCCGTGGGCCTGCGTGTAATCTTCGAGCAGGCGGAGGACTTCAGGGAGACGGGTCGACATGGGAGGAAGCGATCTAGGATGAAAGATGAGGGGTGGACGATGGAGGACTCGAGTCACGAGGACACGAGGGCCGGAGGACTCGAGGTCAATACAGGGTCAACGAAACATACGATGCAGGAGAGATTCGTGCAAGCAAGGCCTCGGAAACAAGAGGCTATCAACCGCGGAGGACATGTGCTCTTGTCCTCTTGTCCTCGTGTCCTCCTGCCTCCGGCCCTCGTGTCCTCGTGCCCTGTGTCCTCGAAACCTCGCGTCTCAGCGCGGCTGACGGGTCTGCAGGCGCGGCTTCAGGCCGGCCTTGGCGGCGGCGTCGAGCGCGCCGACCGCGGCGCCCGTGAGCGAACGTTCGTCGGCGACGATGATGACCTCGGTGCCGGGAGATTTCAGCGCATGGTCGACGAGGGCCTTGGCGAGCGCGTCGGCGGCGACGGGCCTGCCTTCGAGGTAGAGCTTGCCGTCGCGGTCGACGCCGACGACGAGCGAAGTGGCTTCGGCGCCGGCCGTGCCCGCGGAAGCCGCGGGCGGCACGATGGCGAGCGCGCGGGTCTGCTCGAAGCGGCCGCTCAGGAGCAGGAAGAACACCAGCACCACCATCACGTCGATGAGCGGCACGACGTTGATGTCGGCGCGACGGCGGCGGGCGACGACGAGGCTCATCGGCGGCGGGCTTCGAGCGCCTCGACGAGGACGTCGAGCCGCGAGGAGAGGATCTCGAGCCGCCGCGCGAGCCAGTTCGCGGCGAGGAGCGCGGGGATCGCGACGCAGAGGCCGATCATCGTCGTGCTGAGCGCGAGGCCGACGCCGCGCGTGAGCGTCGGCGCGTCGGGGAGCCCCTGTTCCGGGAAGAGCGTGGCGAGGCCGGCGACCGTGCCGAGCAGGCCGAGCAAGGGCGCGCCGGCCACGATGCTGTCGAGGAGATGCAGGCCGCGCTGCAGGCGGATCAGCTCATGCCGGGCCCAGGCTTTGAGGACCTCTCCCGAGGCGCCGTCCTTCCAGCGCTGCACCAACCGGCCGGCGACGGACTCGCCGTCCGCGGGGCCGACCTGGTCCAGTTGGCCGACGAGGACCGCCTTGACCACGGCCTCAGGGGCGACCCGGGAGACCCGCAGGGCCAAGGAGCGTTCGATGATGAGATAGACCGCCAGGAAGGAGCAGAAGCCGAGCGGCCAGATGAAAGCGCCAGCGCCTTGGATGAGGGTTTGCACATCCCTAAGGTCGGGAAACCCCTAGAGGTCGCAAGCCCGCCCTTTAAATTGCGATTATTTGTGATTTATATGATTTTAAATGAAGCTATATGATTTTATTCAATCCTTTGGAACAAATGTGTAAAACCTATCCTTTGACTTAGCCCTAGGGGGGTTTACTGTGATTTTACCCCAATTTTCCCATGAGACTCAATCGCTCAGGTTTCTCCCTCGTACTCTCGCTGACCGTCATGGCGGCGATGGTCATGCTGGTGATCGTCCTCGCCTCTTTCCTGCAGGTGGAAAGCCGTCTGGCGCAGAGCCATTCCGGCTACCTTCGGGCGCGTTACAACGCCCTCGCATCGGCCCGCATCGCGGTGGCCCAGCTGCAGCAGCTCGCCGGTCCCGACCAGCGCGTGACCATGCGCGCCGACATGTTCGCCAACAACGACGTCGCCGTCGGCAACAACGACGGCGCGACGATCGCCCCCGTCCGCAACCGCACCGACCGCGCGAACAACAACGCGCCCGCCGGCGGCCGTCTCTCCCACCAGAAGCGTTACCTCACCGGCGTGTGGTCGACCGGCGGCGCCGACGCCACGCGGGCGCGCGACTGGGACGTAAGCAACCCGGCGGATACGCGCCTGTTCCTCGGCTGGCTGGCCTCGCCTTTCGACGTCAATCCGGACCCGGAGCTTTCGGGCACGACACCCAACTTCGTCCCTAACAACACCTACTTCACGACGAACGCCAACCTGCGCGTCATCGCCCCGGCCCGGGCGGCGGAAGCCCAAGCCCTGATCGACGACCTCGGCAACCCGATCGACCTCGACGCGACCCGGCTCGTCCCGCTGGTCTCCTACGGCACGCTCAATCTGCCCGCCGGCCTCTCCGGCCTGCAGCGCAACTACATGGGCGCCATCGACGCCCGCCCGCAGCCGATGCCGGGCCCGACCTACGCCGACGCGACGACGCTCGGCGCCAACGGACGGTACGCCTTCTGGATCGGCGACGAAGGGGTGAAGGCCAAGGTGAACCTCCCCGACCACTACGCCTCGACCGGCGCCGGCACCTGGCTCTCGAACGAGAACTGGGACCGCGGCTTCGCGGGCTCGGCGAACCAGCGCAACGGCATCGGCGCGATCGGCGGCGCCGGCGACATCATCCGCGAGGGCGTCAACCCCAAGGGCGCCCTGCCCTCCGGCTTCAATTTCGACGCCTGGCGCGCGCAGGACATCACGGCCGCTTCGGGCAATCCGCAGGCCTTCCAGCTCGCCAAGGCCGTGGGCATCTCCGGCCTCGCGGCCTGGGCGGAGCGGCAGGCCGGCCCGGCCGCCGGCCAGGCGATGTCCGACGCGGCGCGCCTGCTATGGCACGACATCACCACCTATTCCTTCTCCACGCTCACCGACACCTACAACGGCGGCGTGAAGACCGACCTCTCGAGCGCGTTCGAACTCCCGTACGCCATGTTCCGCGGGATCGAGGTCTACCCCGGCCAGAAGGATCCGCTGATCACCCCCGACGGCCGCCTGCGCAAGGCCTCGCTCTTCCACGGCGCGCCCAACGCGCACCCGACGACGCCGGGACTCGGCGCCGCGGGCATGGCCGTCGACCTCGACTACAACCGCCCCAACCTGGTCGACAAGCTGGGTTCGCCCGCGGACCTGCTCATGGCGTCGCCGCGCGCGTCGGAATGGTCCCCGCGCTACCTGCGCTCGCTGCTGGGCAACTCCTATAACCTGATCCTGGCGCGCAACGGCGGCACGGGCGCCGCGCCCGGGCCCTTCAGCGAAACCCCCGAGCGCCTCGGCTTCGTCTACGAAGCCCCGCTCCGCTCGGCGTTCTTCGACACGAACCGCCTGCTCGCGACCTCCGAACGCAGTCCGAGCGCCACCGAGAACCGCGTCGGCCAGACGATCTACGTGACCAGCGCCTCGAACACCCTGACGTCGCGCGTCAACGCGCTGCCTTGGTCCGAACTGCCCGACACCCATCCCGAGAACATGATCGGGCGCATCATCCGCGGCCCGACCTGGGACCTGTACCGCAACTACTACCGCATGTACAAACGCGAGATCGAGCAGGCCGGCCAGACCTCGGGCGCCCTGCGCGGCCAGCCCGCGGCCCCGGCGGACGCCGTCGTGGCCCGCGGCGTCGAGCCGCTGACCTACGCCAACGGCAACCGCAACGAACCCGTGCAACGCAGCCGGCAGGTCAATCCCAGCGGCTCCGCGGCCCCCTGGGCCCTCGCCCCGCGGCCCGATCAGTTCTACGCGGCCGGCGGCCAGCTGAACGCCAACCGTTACTTCTACCGCAACAACCTCTCGGCGCCGAGCGACACTCCCAGTTTCCAGGCCGAGCAGCGCCTGCGCTACCCGAACATCCTGGCGCACAACTACGTCAACACCCAGTTCGGCGCGAACGTGATCACCAACTTCGACCGCATGGGCCTCGCCTCGCCCCGGCCGGCCAACGGTGACGCCTACTTCAACCTGAGCGGCAACTTCCCCGACGTCAGCACGCGCACCTGGCCCACCTCGATGAGCCTCGCGCCGAGCATCGTGCGCTTCTCGATGATCTTCTCCGGCGTCTTCTCCGACGCGAACAGCACCGACCTCAACGGCACCCTCGGGGTGACCGTCGACCCGGTGGTGATGGTCCACAACCCCTACGACGTCGCCATCGAGTTCGAAGGCCTCGCCATGGTGACCAACGGAGAATCCCTGCCTTACATCTTCGACGTCCAGATCCAGCAGTGGGACTTCGCCGACACGCACTGGCAGTATTTCGACCCGAACCCGGGCTCGCCCACCCGCAACGGCTCGATGACGGAACCGCGGCCCCGGAGCCTCACCGACCCGCTCTGGATCGGCGAACGCGTCCAGCGCGACCTCACCATCGGCGAGGTCGCCCTCGGCGACGGCGCCTACGAGAACCGCTCCTTCTCCTTCCGCCTCGTGAGCCCGGGACGCAAGTTCCGCCTCGAGCCCGGCGAGATCAAGACGATCAGCACCAAGTTCATCGGCGGGGACTACCGGTCCAACCGCGCGAGCAACACCGTGATCGCGACCAACGACTTCGGCTACGACCTCGGCAGCAACGCGGTCTACAAGATGACGCCCTTCTACAACGTGCGCCACCGCCGCGGCGGCGACGTGACGACCCAGCTCGAGGAAGGCTCGGCGGCGGACCTCACCCGCCCCGACGGACGCCTCTGGACCTGGGGCTTCATGCCGCAGCGACGCAGCGACAGCAAGATGTACGTGCTGCCCGCCCCCACCGGCGCCGGCCAGGCGCCCGCCCACGGCTTCTTCGGCGGCTACTGCTACAACTCCGGCCCGGACAATCCGGCCGCCTTCCGCAGCGCCCTGGACCTGTGGAACGACGTCAAGAACTCCCGCCGCCTCCGCGACGCCTTCGGCGTCGACTGGGACGGCACCGCACGACGACTGAAGACGCTCCTCCAGTTCGCCTCCCCGCCCAACCAGAACAAGAGCGTCCGCTTCGTCGTGCGTAATTCCGGCTGGGTGAACTACGACAACCGCGTGGTCGGCGAAGAAGGCACCCCGAACACCCCCGGCTACGTCTTCCCGCGCCTGCGCAACGGGACCACCGCGGTCGGCGGCCACCAGCACTGGAACTTCTACCTGATCAACAACCGCAGCATCGACGGCCAGGCCCTCAACCCCAACCGCCGTTGGTTCGGTTCGCCCACGACCGACAACCCCACCTACAATCCTTCCGCGCGGACCGTCAGCAACTTCGTCTACGAAGGCGCCGCGACCGCCCCGGGCCAGCACCTCGTCGACGAATCCCTGCTCCTGAACTTCCAGGCGCTCACCGCCGGCTGGCCGCTCTACGGCAACGACAACGGCCACTGGAGCAACATCATCCAGTACAACGAGGAATGGCTCCGCAGCGTCGTCGGCGGCAATCCGCGCACGCCGGACTACCGCATCGCCACCGGGCGCAATCCGGTGAACACGCACACCGGCCTCACCTGGCGCGGCGACCCCAACGTGATCGGCCAGCAGGTCACCTTCGGTCCCGAGAACGGCGACCCCGAATTCGGCCGTCCCGAGATCACCTCGGGCCGCGCCGGCTCGCTGAACGGACGCGTCGTGGCGGCCATCCGGGCCGACCGCGGCGACGACAAGCAGCCCTTCTTCATGACCGACTTCCTCCTGAGGTCGGCCGAGATGACGGGCCAGACGCGCGACATCTGGTACCCCGCGGACAATAATTCCGCCTTCTCCAACTTCCGCATCAACACGGACAACAACCGCCGCCTCGTCACCCCGCCGGAGATCTTCAACGCCCCCATGTCGCCGTTCTTCCTGAGCATGCGCCCGCAGCAGGCTCACCTGTACGGCTACGACGGCAAGGCCCACACGCCGATCGGCTGGGTCCTCTCCCAACGCGGGCTCGACGCCGAGCCGCAGATGGCCCTGAGCGCGAACAACACCAACGCCTACTGGGGCGCGAGCGTGAACCCCACGCTCAGCCAGCGTTCGGACACGGTGCTCTTCCCGATTCCGCGCCGCCCGTTGCTCTCCCTGGCCCAGCTGGGCTCGGCGGGCATCGCCCAGGTCAACACCGACGCGGACCTCACCGTCGGCGCGTCGTTCGCCCATCCGGGCATCATGGACCTGACCAAGGTCACCGACTGGCCCGGACCCAAGGCCGAGAGCGGCGCCGACCGGGCCATCCCGGAGAACGGCTACGTCGGCATCCACGAAGGCACGCGCATGATCCGCAACGTCGCCAACGTCCGCACGGACCACGCCTTCCTCGCGAACCTGGCCCTGTGGGACTCCTACTACTTCAGCGGGCTCAACCTGCAGGCCAACTCCTACTCCCTGCCGGGCGAGCGCAACCAGTTCCCGGGCGGCCCGGACCTGCCGACGGACACGGACGTGGCCGCCGAGCAGGCCTCGGCCCTGCGCCGCGCGGCCGGCAACGTCAGCGGCTTCGACGCCGCGTCCTTCACGGACGTGAAGCTCGCGCTCGAGGCGGGCTACAACCCGCTCGCGAACAAGCGCGTGGTCTTCCAGCCCGACGCGCGGCCGGCGGTCGCCAACCTGGCGTTCCCGGCGGCGAACGAGTTCCCGCACCCGACCTACCTCGCGCGTAATTCGCTCTACGACGGCGGCTTCAACGTCAACTCGACGTCCAAGTCCGCCTGGAAGGCCGTCCTCGCCGGCATGCGCGGCCAGCGCCTGCCCGACGGCACCACGGTGAGCGGCACCGTCCTCACGCGGTTCGCCCGCTCCTTCCGTCCGCCGGGCGGCGACATCAACGCGTGGAACAACTTCCGCGAACTGACCGACGCCGAGATCGACCAGCTCGCGGCCGAGATCGTCAAGGAAGTCCGCGACCGCGGTCCGTTCATGTCGCTGGCCGACTTCGTCAACCGTCGCCTGCTCGATTCCAACGACCTGAACCTCCGTCAGCACGGCCTCAAGGGCGCGCTCCAGGCGGCGATCGACCGCTCGGGCATCAACAACAACGCGATCCGCGACGCGGGCGGCAACCTCTCCGGCGGGACCTTCGCCGCGCCGGCCGCCCCCAACCTGACGACGTCCTTCACGGACCCGAACGGCAACATCGGCCGCGGCGGCCCGAACTTCACGGACAAGAACGTGGACGGAGCCGGCGTCTGGGGCGTGCTCCGTAAGGCGGACAACCCCACCGCCCCGCGCTTCCCGAACATCGCCTCGATGAGCCAGCAGGCCGGCTCCAACGCCGACCAGAACGTGACCGCCGGCCTCGGCGCGCCGCAGGTGGTGACCCAGATGGACGTGCTGAACACCGTCGGACCCAACCTGACGCCGCGCTCGGACACCTTCACCATCCGCGCCTACGGCGAAGCCCTCGACAACGCGGGCAACACCATCGGCCGCGCCTGGGTCGAGGTCGTCGTGCAGCGCGGGACCCAGATGATGATCCCCGCCGCCCGCGGACCGGCCTACGAGGAGATCAACCGGCGCCGGCTCGGCTACCGGGTGAACAGCTCGCTCACCAACGAGTACGACTTCATCCCGATGCTGGACCCCTACGAAAGCAACTTCGCGGGCTCCGGCTCCTACCGCCTGCCCGCCAACGCCACCGCGATCGAGCGCGAGAACTGGAACATCAACCGACTGCTCGGGCGCCGCTTCAAGGCGACCTCGATCCGCTGGCTCAACGCGAACGAAATCTGATCCCATGACCTTCAGGACATTCCTGGCGGGGCTGCTGCTCTCCGCCCTCACCCTTGACGTCGCCGCCGTCGACCCCGAACCGCGTCCCGCGGCGCAGGACAAGCCGGCCGGCGGGGGCAAGGGCAAGGCCCGCGGCCAGGCCGAGCGGACCTGCGCGCTCACCATCACCTGGTGGGAAGATCCGGTCCTCCCGGAAGGCGAGACCTTGGAACTCGGCGTGCAAGGCGACCGGGAGGTCACGCCGATCCACCCCAGCGCGATGAATCCGGGCGGCACCTTCCTCTACGAAGGTCCGGCCAAAGTCACGGTCGTGCGGAAAACCCTGGTGCCGAACCCGAACGGTAAGCCGGACGCCAAGCCCGTCGACGGCTGGCTGCCTTACGCGCAGTTCACCCTCGGCGACGGCGACCAGGAGACGCTCGCTATCATGTTCGCGGCCGAAGGCGCCCAGAAAGCGATGGTGAGGTCCTTCAACATCGACGCCGCCAGCTTCCCGTTCGGCGGCTTCGACGTGCTGAACTTCAGCAAGTCCCGCCTGCTTTGCAGCATGGGCGGCAAGGTCTTCTTCGCCGAGCCCGGCAAGCGGGTCCGCAGCCCCCTGGTGATCGCGAAGCGCGAGGTGGTGAACTTCTTCATGGGCGTGACCGACGCCGACGGCGTGCAGAAACTCATCTACCGCGCGCCGCTGATCCTGTCGGAGAAGAACCGGCGCCTCTATTTCGTGCTCGATAACCCGGATCCCGCCGCGCCGAACCGGTTCATCGCCCATACGATGATCCAGCACGTGGCGGGCCACCGCACCATCGAAACCCTGCGCGGGCAGGGCGGAGCCCCCCGCCGGGAAGAGACGGCGCCGGTCCCGAGCCCGGAAGCGGCCCCGGAGGCCCCGAAGAAGGGCGCGCCCAAGGCCAAGGCCGCCTGACGCGGTCAGAGGCCGGCCGCGGCCTCCCGGTCCGCCAGCCAGGTGACGCGGGGCGCGAAGGCGCGCAGCGTCTGGCCGGGATGCACGGAGGGGTCGAATTCGCCGCAGGCGATCGCGCGCAGGGCGGGCGCCTTGGCGGCGCCGCCGACGAGCACGACGATCGACGCGCACTGCGCGAGGCCGGCTTCGGTGATGGTCAGACGCCAGCCGCGCCCGGGCCATTCCGTGGCGACGAAGCGCGGACCGGCGGCGCGGCCGATGAGCGGGCACCGCGGCCAGAGCGAAGCGATGTGACTGTCGTCCCCGAGACCGAGGACGCACAGGTCGAAGGCCTTGGCGGGCGAGCGCGCGGCCCAGGCGGCCTCGTAGGCGGCGGCGGCCTCGGCCGGAGGGAGTTCGACCGGCCAGGGAAAGCGGCGGGCGGCGGGCACGCCGAGCGCGTCGAGCATGCCGCGGGCGGCATGACCGAAATTGGAGTCATCGGACAGGAGCGGCACGCACCGCTCATCGCTCACGTGCCAGTCGATCCGGGCCAAGGCCTCGGCCGTGAGCGCACCGGCGCGGACCACCCAGGCGTAGAAGGCCTTGGGAGTGGAACCGCCGCTGAGGCCGACGGAAGCCGGGCCGCGGGCCGCGAGGGCGTTGATGCGGCGGGCGAGCTCGGCGAACGATTCCTCGCGGGTGAGGATCTCGACCGTACCGGCGGAAGTGGCGAGGGAGGACATAAGGACGAGGATAGCGGAGCGGAGTATGGAGTATCGAGTATAGAGTATGGGGCGAAGCGGGCGATCGCGGTTGGCGGTTAGCGCTTGGGCACTCAAAGGGAAACCGGAGACCGGGAAATTGGCGGGGGCTACAGAACCGCAGCATCCGATCCCGTTTCCGGTCGCACTTTGAGTTGCGGCGCAGCCGGGTAGGGACGTGATTGCCATCACGTCCGTGGGCGGACGGACGTCAGGATGGTCGGCGATCTTGCCCGGCGATACGCACGTTCCGCGACGAACGGCGGTCATGGCAATGACCGCCCTACCCTAGGAAGAGCTCCTCATCCGATCCCGTTTCCGGTGTCCCTTGTGTCGAGAAGGAACCGGCAACCAGGGCAGCACGCGGTGCTGCCCCCACCCCAACAAGAAGGGCGTCCTTGCGGAC
>Ga0194123_10002102_pt1 | contig 27150 bp, 24 predicted proteins | sample TA2MahsurfametaG_5_FD_155479 | JGI IMG/M metagenome (GOLD analysis project Ga0194123, IMG submission 155479) | Freshwater microbial communities from Lake Tanganyika, Tanzania - TA2015023 Mahale A surface | ecosystem: Environmental > Aquatic > Freshwater > Lake | place: Tanzania: Lake Tanganyika... | reverse complement strand
CTTAGTTCCCATGCACACATTTGGTCATCCATCTGATCTTGAGCAACTCTTGGCAATTGCAAGAGACTTCAATCTAGTCCTAGTAGAAGATGCAGCAGAATCTCTCGGAAGCTTTTATAAAGGACAACACACCGGAACCTTTGGCCTACTTAGCGCTTTGAGTTTCAATGGAAACAAGACAATTACTACAGGCGGTGGTGGTGCGATACTCACCAATGATGAAGCACTGGCTAGGCGTGCAAAGCATCTAACAACTACTGCCAAAATTGCTCATAAGTGGGAATTTGATCATGATGAAATTGGCTATAACTATCGAATGCCTAATATCAATGCTGCGCTTGGCTGCGCACAGATGGAGAAGCTTCCAGAAAAGATAAGTTCAAAGCGAAAACTATTTAATAGATATAAAGAGGAATTTCAGTTAATTTCTGGGGCCTCAATCTTCGAAGAACCCCAAAATTGTCAGAGTAATTACTGGCTCCAAACGCTTTTATTGCAAGACGACAATTTAGACTTGAGAGACTCTGTTTTGGAGGCCAGTAACAAAGAGGGAATCATGGCAAGGCCTGCCTGGAAACTCATGAGCAATCTAGCTCCTTATCGAAATTTGCCAGCTATGTCGCTAAAGGGTGCCAATTCGCTTTATCGACGAGTAATTAACTTACCCAGTAGCCCTGTCTTATCCTTGGGAACATGATGAGGAAGAAATTAATATTGATTGGCGCTGGAGGGCATGCCCGTTCTTGTATCGATGTAATTGAGCAAGAAGGCAAATTCAAAATTATTGGCATAGTGGGACTTGAAAGTGAGCTGGGTTTGCAGGTAAACGGATATGAAGTCATAGCGACGGACAAGGATCTCGCGACCTTGGTTGGTGAAGCTCAATTTGTATTAATTGCTTTGGGGCAGATTTCCTCTCCCGATGCAAGGATCAGTCTTTATCAGAGAGCTTCAAAAGCTAGATTTGACCTTGCCAACGTTGTATCTCCTTCAGCCTATGTCTCGCCGTCTGCCCAAATTGGTAGCGGAACAATTGTCATGCATGGAGCAATCATCAATTCTGGTGTGAAGGTTGGCAGTAACTGCATCATTAATAGTAGAACGCTTCTGGAACACGACACCCAAGTCTTAGATAACTGTCATATTTCTACGGGTGCAATACTTAACGGTGGTGTTTTTGTTGAAGAAGGGTGTTTTATCGGTAGTGGAACGATTGTCAAAGAGGGAGTTTCGATAGGAGAGCGCTCTGTAGTTGGAATGGGTTCCTTATTGTGTTCTAATTTGACTGCAAAGAGTAGGTTTCTTGGGGAGTCATTGAAATGAAAACCATGATTATTGCAGAAGCTGGAGTGAACCATGACGGGGAATTAGAGTTAGCCAAGAAACTAATTCAAGTAGCAGCCAAATCAGGTGCAGACTTTGTAAAGTTTCAAACTTTCAATGCCGATCGACTGGTGACCAAAAAAGCACTTAAGGCGCAATATCAGATGCAAAATTCTGAATCTAGTGAATCTCAATTTGCGATGTTGAAACGCCTAGAGCTCACTGAAATGATGCACCGAGAATTAATCAAAGAGTCAAGAGCTCAAGGTATTGGTTTTATCTCCACTGCTTTTGATGTTGAAAGTGCGAACATGCTACTCTCTTTTGGTCAAGACATCTTTAAAATTCCCTCTGGTGAGATTACAAATCTTCCTTATTTGCGCCATATAGGAAGTTTTGGAAAAAGGATTATCCTTTCATCAGGAATGTCAAATCTGCAGGAAGTCAAAGATGCACTTAAAGCATTAGAAAACGCAGGTGTCCCTAAATCTCAAATCACAGTCCTTCACTGTGCAAGTGCCTATCCAGCCCCAGTTATTGATGTGAACTTATTAGCTATGCGGACAATCAAAGAAAATCTAAATGTGGAAGTCGGATATTCGGATCACACCCTTGGCATTGAGGTATCGATTGCAGCAGTTGCCCTAGGAGCAACAGTGATCGAGAAACACTTTACTCTCGACAGAAATCTTCCTGGTCCTGATCATAAGGCGAGTCTTGAACCTGATGAGTTGAAGTCAATGGTTACTCAGATACGAAATATAGAGCAGGCACTTGGTGATGGAGTGAAACGCCCCATGCCTAGCGAGTCGGAAAATATAGATTTAGTTAGAAGGTCGATAGTGGCAAAGTGTTCAATTAGACAAGGCGAGATCTTTTCTGAGTTGAATCTGTCAACGAAGAGACCAGGAATTGGCATATCTCCAATGGCTTGGGATCGCTTAATTGGTAGCAAGGCAAGTCGAGACTTTGATGCAGATGAGTTAATTGATGAATCGTAAAATTTGTGTAGTCACTGGCAGTAGAGCGGATTATGGGTTACTAAGACTGGTAATGAAGGGTATAGTTGCAGAACCAAGCCTAACCCTTCAAATCATTACCACTGGAATGCATCTATCACCCACCTTTGGACTTACATATAAGGAGATTGAGGGCGATGGCTTTAAAATAGATCAAAAGGTTGAATGCCTATCTTCATCTGATTCACCAGTTGCGATTGCGGAAGCTACAGGAAAAGCATTATCAGGATGCGCTAAGGCATTTGATGAACTCAAGCCTGACTTAGTTCTAGTTCTAGGAGATCGTTTTGAAATTTTTGCTGCATGTTCGGCAGCACTTCTAGCTAGAATCCCTATCGCACATATTCATGGCGGAGAGGTGACCGCAGGAGCGTATGACGAAGCATTCCGTCACTCAATTACAAAGATGTCTAGCTTCCACTTTGTAGCTACCGAAGACTACAAGAAACGTGTTATTCAACTGGGAGAGCACCCGAGCACTGTTCATTTAGTTGGAGGTTTAGGAGTTGATGCCATCAAGGAACTAGAGCTGCTAAGCAAAGATGAAATTGAGCAAATTCTTGGCATTGAGTTTTTAGATACGAGCTTGCTAGTGACTTTTCATCCTGCAACGCTTGCAGACCAAGCTCCTGCTGAACAAATGAGTGAGCTCTTGGCAGCTCTATCCGATAGGCCAGACACAACACTAATATTTACTATGCCAAATGCGGATACCGGTGGACTTGAGATTATGAGGCAAATAAAAGGCTTTGTGAATGATAATGACAATGCTTATGTATTCGAATCTCTTGGCCAACTAAATTACTTGTCCTGTTTGGCGATAGTGGACGGAGTGGTTGGAAATTCTTCTAGCGGAATATTAGAGGCCCCAACTCTTAAGGTTGGAACCGTAAACATTGGAAGCAGACAGTTGGGAAGATCACAATCAACGAGTGTGATAAATGCTCTAGCCAACAAAGAGTCGATAGAAAAAGCCATAAATAAGGTTTTCTCTGCAGAATTTAAATCAAATTTAAGCACCTGCATAAGTCCGTTTGGTGAAGGTGGCGCTAGTAAAAAAGTCCTCAAAATACTTAGCGATTTCAATCTTGAGAAAAATCCTGAAAAGTCTTTCTATGACCTATCATGAGTACGTGAGGGTGGTTGATACTCGTGATTGAAGAAGTTTTCTGGAAAAAAGCTCTGTTGCAGCCGAATGCTCTCATGAAGGATGCGATCGTGGTGTTAAGTGAATCATCTTTAAGAATAGTGCTTATCGTTGATGAAAACATAACCCTATTAGGAACTGTCACGGATGGAGATATTCGAAGGGGACTCCTTAAGGGCCTAACTCTCAATGATCCGATTTCAGAGGTGGTTAACCAAAAACCAATTGTTGTCCCTAGAAATTTTCCCAAAGAGGAAGTTTTGAAAATTATGTCAGCGAATAAGGTATTCCAAGTACCAGTTATTGACGAAGATCTAAGGTTGGTTGACTTGTTTCTTTGGGAAGAATTGAGTTCTCCTGCCGCTCGAGATAACACTATGGTAATTATGGCTGGCGGAAAAGGATCAAGACTTTTGCCAAAGACAGAGAAAATCCCAAAACCAATGTTGCGCTTAGGGGAAAAACCAATTTTAGAGCACATAATTGAACGAGCAAAAAAGGAGGGATTTAGCCGTTTTATTCTGGCAATACATCACCTTGGAGAAGTGATTGAAGAGTATTTTGGTGATGGAAAGACTTTAGGGGTGAATATTTCCTATGTTAAGGAGAAAACCCCCCTAGGAACTGCGGGAGCATTGAGTTTTATTGAGCCAAGGCCATCAAGGCCAATAATCGTTACAAATGGAGACGTACTAACGGATATAAAGTATGGAGAAATTCTTGATTTTCACAACTATAGTGATGGAATTGCTACCATGGCGGTTCAAACTAGAGAATGGCAAAATCCTTACGGAGTAGTTAATACCGATGGAGTCGAGATTACGAGCTACGAAGAAAAGCCAATCACTAGGACTCTGATAAATGCGGGAGTTTATGTCATTGATCCTTTGATGCTTGAACTTCTTACAGGTGTCACTTCGTGCGATATGCCTCAATTATTCGAGTTAGCTCGAGGAAAGGGTATGAAAACTGTAGCTTACTTTGCGCACGAGTCATGGATGGACATCGGCACTCATGAAGACTTTGAGTCGGCTTCAGGACAAACCAAAAAAAAGAATAGCTATGACTAAATTAGTACGCAGTATGAATCAAGTTCAACATGTTTCTTAAGTGAATTCTTACGCAGACAAGAGGTAAATTGGTGGTTGAGCAAGGAGGAACAAATGATTGATGGGAAAAAAATCATTGCAATAGTTCCTGCTCGTCAAGGTTCAAAAGGATTGGCCAAAAAGAATATAATCGATTTTCTTGGTAAGCCTCTATTAGTCTGGAGTATTGAGGCAGCTCTCCAGAGCAAATATGTTGACAGAATCATAGTTAGTACAGATTCCACGGAAATTGCAGGCGTTGGTGAAAAATTTGGGGCTGATATACCTTTTATTCGACCCAGCTACTTATCGGAGGACAACTCCACGTCAGTAGACGTTATTTGCCATGCCATAGAATTTATGAGTGAAGAACTCGGTGAAAACTTTGATTTTGTAATTCTACTAGAACCTACCTCGCCACTTAGAACTTCTGAAGACGTTGACTTAGCCTTGGAAAAGTTGATAGGTAGTCCTGATGCTAGGTCACTTGTCAGTGTAGGAGAATCTGAATCTCAACATAATAAATTGCAATTCAACATCACGGAGAGTGAATTTATTTCAGTGGAACCATCAAGTAAGAAGTTTGTACATGTGAGAAGACAGGATCTAGCTAGGTCCTATTTCTTAGATGGCAGTATTTATCTCTCATATATCCATACTCTGTTTGAGATTGCGAGTTTTGTGCATGGGAAAACCTTGACTCTATCCTTGCCAAAGTGGAAAAACATAGAAATTGATGACGAGTATGATTACCTTATGGCTTTGGCGTTGGGTCGAAAGTACTTGAAGTGAACTATACAAGACGCTTACAGCGCGTTATTCCAGGCGGTGCTCACACTTATTCAAAAGGTAGCGATCAGTTTCCCTCTAACGCACCTCAAATTTTTGAGCGTGGAGAGGGGGTGTATCTATTCGATGCAGAAGGAAAAAAATTCTTGGATTTTGGAATGGGGCTCCGTTCTGTATTGATTGGGTACGCAGAAGAACAAATAGACTCGAAAGCCATTGAATACTTAAAAAAGGGAATGAACTTAACTAGACCTTCTCTTATTGAGCTTGAAGCAGCTGAACTAATGACTGATTTAATCCCAAGTGCCGACATGGTCAAATTCACAAAGAATGGCTCCACCGCTGTAACGGCGGCAGTGAAACTCGCGCGTGCCTATACAGGCCGTAAAAAAGTTGCAATTTGTGCGGATCATCCATTCTTTTCATATGACGACTGGTTCATTGGCACCACACCCATGTCTAAAGGTGTTCTAGAAGAGGATTCAAATTTCACAAAGACTTTCAAATACAACGATATTGGATCTCTTGAAAAGCTAATTTCTGAAAATACTGGTGAACTAGCTTGTGTGATCCTCGAGCCTCTTGCAGTTGATTGCCCAAGTGTTGCGCAAGCTCAAGGAGGGTGTTGCGGCCAAAGCATTTGTTCAAGGGCTATAAACTCCAATTACACTTTTCTACACAAAGTTCAGGAATTGTGTAATAAAAACGGAATAGTCTTCATTTTGGATGAAATGATTACCGGATTTCGTTGGGGATTGGCGGGGGCACAGGGCAAGTTCAATCTGAATCCAGACTTAAGTACCTTTGGCAAAGCAATGGCTAACGGTTTTCCTCTCGCATGCGTGGTAGGAAAACGAGAGATAATGAGCCAAGGATCAATCGAAGAATTGGGTAAGGAGAGATTGTTTCTTGTTTCCACTACACATGGGGCAGATATGGCAAGTTTGGGGGCATTTGTTGCAAATGTCGCATTTATGAAAAGTGAGCCAGTCGAAGAGAGAGTTTGGAGCTTTGGATCTCAGCTAATTGCCAAAATGAATCAGCGTGCAGTCAATCGTGGTCTGGAAAAATACTTACAAGTTTTTGGCCCAGCTTGTTCTCCTAGATTTGTCACTTTAGATCGCAACGAGAAAACTTCTCTAGAGTTTCGTACCCTATTTTTGCAAGAAATGCTTAAAAGAGGAATTCTCATGCCCTGGATTTCAATCTCATATCGACATACCGAGTCGCTACTATCAGAAATAGAGCACGCCCTTGACGAGACGTTTGAGATTTATGCTCAAGCTCTCGAGACAGGCCCGAGAGGATTTGTTCAAGGTGACTATTTAAAGCCTGTGTTTAGACAGTTTAACTGATGAGAATTGCTCTAGTTTCTTTTGAGCCAGAACAAGGCGATATTCCGGGTAATCTGGAAAAATGTAGAGATTTACTGAACAGAATCCAGGGAATGCATGTAGACCTCTGCGTTTTTCCTGAAACTACTCTAACCGGATTCTCTTTCCCGAATGGTGACTTTGTGGAATCGAGAGAAAATTCTTTAGCCTTAGATTTCTTTAGATCAGAGGCCAAACGAAGAGGCATCTCTATAATTTTTGGTCTTTTTCTTAACGATCAAAATAGAATATATAATTCGGCATTTGCATTTAGTAAAAGTGGTGAGTTAATTTCAAGATATGACAAAATTCATCTTTTCTCTCCTGGGGGAGAAAACAAATATAATGTTGCAGGCAATTCTCCTTCAACCGGTGAACTAGAAGATGTTAGGTTTGGATTGACGATTTGTTACGATTTGAGGTTTCCAGAGCTTTTTACTTCACTTGCTCTTACGAGTAAACTGATAGTAAATATCGCAAATTGGCCGTTAAAAAGGGAGTCTCACTGGTTAAATTTGCTCAAATCCAGAGCAATTGAAAATCAAGTATTCATCATTGGAGTAAATAGATCAGGCCATGACTCCACAGGAGAATCATTCGCAGGAAATTCACTAATTTACGATCCATGGGGCGAGGAAGTTGTCCCTGAATCGAGCGACGGAATTGTCTCAGTCTTTACAGTAGATATTGACCAGGTTGAAAAAATTAGAAGTTTTTTTCCAATTAGCCAAGATCGCAGATTCAAAATTTCACTATCCTGAATAAGCAACCGAAATAAGCGAATACGAGAGGGAGTCCAAGTGTCTGAAACAGAATTTGATTTTACTGGAAAGAATTTGATTGTTCTTGGTGCTGCAGGTCATCTAGGAAGGAATCTATGTGCACGTCTTACTTCTCTCGGCGCAAACTTAGTACTCATAGACAAGAATAAAGTCGGATTAGATGAACTCAAATCTTCCCTCTCTGGTAGCGAATCTCCTTACATTAGAACTATAGGGTGTGACTTAGAGGAGGAAGGGCATAGAACTGAAGTATTTTCTGATCTAATCAAGATGTATTCAGAAGTCCATGGCCTTATTAACTGTGCTTCATTTGTCGGAGACTCTAAATTACCAGGCTGGAATGTGGTATTCGAGAATCAATCAATCGACACATGGAGACGAGCTATTGAAGTTAACCTAACCTCTATGTTTGAAATTTGCCAAATTCTCACTCCCTCCCTAAAAAAAGCAAAAGGTGCCAGCATTGTTAATATTGCGTCAATATATGGCGAAAAAGGGCCGCGATGGGATTTGTATACTGGAACTTCACTCGGCAATCCAGCAGCTTATTCTGTTTCAAAAGGTGGCTTAATCCAACTAACTAGGTGGCTAGCCACAACTCTTGCTCCATCGATTAGAGTCAATTCGATTATTGCAGGAGGAATAGAAAGAGATCAACCTGAGGATTTCAAGGCAAAGTACTGCAGAGACGTTCCATTAGGCCGCATGGCAACCGAAACAGACTTGATCGGACCGATTACTTTTCTTTTGTCGTCGGCATCCTCTTATGTGACGGGAGAGGCTTTACATGTGGACGGAGGCCGTGGAATCTGGTGAAGGATTGGTTAATCACTTTCTAGTCACAAGATTTAATGTTTCTTTCAGGGTTCAATTCTTTGGAAGAAAACACAATATACTTCGGGTGGTTTCCACCCCCAATCGATTCTGTGCCCAAGTCAATTGTCGAAGGAGCTTAGCGTGATTGATGTAAAGCTTGATTTTTTTCGAAGGTGTTTGCGATGTGGACTCCCAGAAACTTATGAAACTCTAGAGTTTGATGATGCTGGCGTATGTAATATCTGTCGTTCTGCTGAATTCAAGCGCGATAATATAAATTGGGCAGAAAGAAGAAATCTTCTGAGCAACATAATTGAAAAGAATCGAGGGAAATACGAGTATGACTGCATTGTTCCATTTTCGGGTGGAAAAGACAGCACTTTCACATTGCTGTATCTGATAAAAGAATTCAACATTAAGCCACTTGTTGTCCGTTTCAACCATGGATTCTACCGACCAAAAGTGCTTAGTAATTCCAATAAGACAGTGAGAAAGCTCGGAGTAGATTTCCTTGAGTTTACTCCAAATTGGCACATCGTAAAACAACTAATGCGTGAATCTTTTGACCGAAAGACTGATTTTTGTTGGCATTGTCATTGTGGCATATACAGCTACCCATTAAGGGTTGCTCTTATGTACAAAGTACCGTTAGTTTTTTGGGGAGAGCCACAGTCAGAAATCACTCACTACTACGATTATGTTAATGATGAAATCGAAAGTGAAGATTGGGAAAGATTTAACAAAATCAGAAACCTGGGGATTAACTCTGCCGATATGTATGAAATGCTAAAGTCTCGAGGTATTCCAATCGAGGAGAGACAATTACTGCCCTATTCATTCCCTGATGAGAATTCCTTAAAAGGAATAGGGTATTTATCTGTGCCCTTGGGCAGTTTCATTCCTTGGAATTACCAGGCTAATTCTGAGTTGATAAAGAAGGAATTAGGATGGGAAGTAGATGAACTCGAAGGCGTCCCAATTAGTTTAAATTCTCATGGCGAAAAAATTGAGTGTTTTATGCAGGGAACACGAGATTACATCAAATTCCTTAAAAGAGGATATGGAAGATCGATGCAGATCTCCGCGTTTAAGGCACGATCTGGGGAAATTAGCCAACCTGAGGCGGTAGCAAATAGCTTAGAAAATGATGGAAAAATTCCTCCTTCACTCGAGCTATTTTTAGGCTATGTGGGACTAAGCATTGAGGAATTTCACGAAATTGTCGAAGAATCAGTTATCACCCCATGGACCGCAGAAAAGTGGCCCACAGAAACTTCTAAACAACTAGAAGACTTTGATCAATGGTTTCGAGAATAAAACATGATCGGCGTAATAAATTATGAAATCAATAACTTAAGATCTATCACCAATTTCTTACAGGAGCACCACTTAGATTTCTTGATAGTAAACGATCCAAAAATGCTCAACAATTGCGACAGGTTGATTTTGCCAGGGGTAGGTTCTTTTGGTCGTGGAATGCAAAGTTTAGATAAACAAGGATTGTCCAGTGAAATAGTCGCCTTTGCGAAATCCGGTAAGCCTGTATTAGGAATTTGCCTAGGGATGCAATTGCTTTTCGAAACTTCAGAAGAGTTTGGTCAATCAAGCGGGCTTGGATTGATTAATGGAAAGGTTGTTTCCATTGCAACGCCAGGCTTTCCAAAAGTACATATGGGCTGGAATAATATTTCTATAACCAAGAAATCTAAGTTGATAAAGACAGAGAACTTATTGCTGGATTTGTACTTTGCCCACTCATTCCATTGTAAACCGAAAGATAAAAGCGATGTAAGCGCAATCAGTGAATTTGGCATTGATATTACTGCTGCAGTTGAAAAAGATAATATCTTTGGAGTTCAGTTTCATCCTGAAAAGAGTCAAGTTTTTGGTAAAAAGATTTTACTAGAATTTGCAAATTTAGCATGATTAAGAAGCTGTTGATTCCATTAATGTTATCAAGCGGTGATGTCTTGGTAAAAGGCAAGAATTTTGGCCAACACCGTGTAGTCGGAAGAATGGAAAGTATGTTACAAATCTGGAGTGATCAAGAGATTGATGAATTGTTACTCTTAGATATTAGTAGTGAAGACGATAGTTCGTCTTTCCTAAAGAAAGTTGATCTTGCTTGTTCGGTTGTTAACTTCCCCTTAACTGTTGGAGGTAAAATAGGAAATCTTGAGTACGCGAGAGAATTATTGAGGTCAGGTGCGGACAAAATTTCAATTTGTTCTAAAGCGACAGAAGATTTATCTTTTGTGAAAAATTTAGCCAGCGAGTTTGGAAGCCAAGCGGTCGTTGTAATTGTGGACTACAAGTGGGTCAATGGAAGCCCTGAGATTTACGCGAAAAATGCGTCGGTTCAAATCCTGATGGACATGCGTAAGTACATAACAGAATTACAGGATTTCGGAGCAGGGGAAATTATTCTGCAAAATATAGAGCAGGAAGGGTCAAAAAGAGGCCTCGATGAGCGTATCGTTTCCTTTGTTGAAGATTTAATTGTAGTGCCTCTAATTCTATCGGGTGGCGCTGGTAATTTTGATCATCTAAAAGGGGCGTTACAGCATGAGTCAGTTAGTGGAGTTGCTTGTGGAAGCCTCTTTTATTTTGGCGACAACTCACCTATTAGAGCTCGATCATATCTACGAAATTCTGGCATTGCTATGAGAAAAGCGAGATGATTTCAAGGTGTTAGAAAAGTTACTTTCTGAATTCATAAGTCGGACCAATGCACTGGTTCTATCTCAGTTTCCCCCCTCAGATTTAGTGGCGAAGGGGGCATACCTTCCTTCGATACAAAGCTATGAAAGCGCTGTCTTGGAATGGGATAGAGCAAGGACCGAAATTGATTTAAAGTACTGGAATGACTGGAATAAACCCTTGCCCAATGAGTATAACTCTGACCACATGACTCTATTTCTTTATCTTCTTTCCAGAGCAGAGGCTCAAAGGGGGAAACATGAATCTGCAGACAGGATTTCATACTTAAATAAAATTAGAAATGGCATAGACCTTTGGCACAGTGTATCTCTACCTTTAAGGACGGTTTTTGTGCATTCGGTAGGTACGGTTTTGGGAAGAGCAAAATACGGCACTAGTTTAATTTGCTATCAAAACGTAACTGTAGGGGGCTCAAAGGGAAGCTATCCAGAGTTCCATGGAAGCTGTCTCCTTTATTCGAATGTTTCAGTTTTGGGAAAAAGTAGCATAGGAACAAATGTGATTATCGGAGCTGGCACTATATTGGCCGACAAGGAAATTCCTGATTCCAGTACAGTGTTGGGCCGCGGGAATGACTTGGTAATAAAGCCAAACCCCAAAGATCTAAATAGAGAGTTCTTCAAAACCCACAATTAAAGTATTTAGAGATTTTTCTTCTTGGGCCTAAAGAATCACATCACTCTTCACTCAATTTATTCATAAATTCATCACCTAGCCATAGATCTGAGCATCATTAAAAGAGACTAGGCGAGCATTTGAAAAACTGCGCCTATAATCTGGCCTACACTATAATCGTAAAACGAGTTAATCGATAGGGGTCTTGTGCCAGCCATTGTTTTACTTGGTGCTCAATGGGGCGATGAGGGTAAGGGAAAAGCCACAGATCTTTTCGGTGATCGAGTCAAATATGTAGTCCGCTATCAGGGCGGCAATAACGCTGGGCACACAGTTGTAATTGGCAATCAAAAGTATGCGCTCCATCTTCTTCCTTCAGGAATTCTCACCCCCAATTGCATTCCAGTTATTGGAAATGGTGTTGTAATAGATCCAGCGGTATTACTTGAAGAGATTGCTGGTTTAAATGAGCGCGGGGTTGATACCTCAAATCTAAAGATTTCAACTAATGCTCATCTAATTACTCCTTATCACCGCACGATAGATAAGGTCTCGGAGAGATTTTTAGGAAAGTCAAAGATTGGAACAACAGGGCGAGGAATAGGCCCTGCCTATGCCGATAAAATAAATCGTATTGGAATTAGAGTCCAAGATCTCTTTGATGCCTCAATTCTTAGACAGAAAATAGATGGCGCTCTTAGGGATAAGAATCAGGTATTGATTAAAGTCTTTAATCGCAAAGGTTTAGAAGTTGATGAAGTTTTAAACGAGTATTTCCAATATGCAGAGATCCTAAAACCATACGTTACGGATACCTCACTTCTATTAAATCAAGCACTTGATAGGGCAGAGAATGTTTTATTAGAGGGCTCGCAAGGAACTCTGCTTGATGTTGATCATGGTACCTATCCTTTTGTTACCTCATCTAATCCAACTGCAGGAGGAGCATCTACTGGTTCTGGAATTGGACCAACCCGGATTTCAAGAGTGATTGGAATTGTTAAGGCCTACACAACTCGTGTTGGCTCAGGTCCTTTTCCAACTGAGCTCTTTGATGAAGATGGCGAGAAACTACGCTCAATTGGAGGCGAATTTGGCACAACAACTGGGCGCTCAAGAAGATGCGGCTGGTATGACGCTCCAATTGCAAGATATGCGGTTCGTATCAATGGCATCACAGACTTCTTCTTAACCAAGCTTGATGTATTAACTGGCTGGGAGAAGATTCCAGTCTGTGTTGCCTATGAGATCGATGGACAGAGAGTTGAAGAGCTTCCAGCCTCCCAAACAGATTTTCATCATGCAAAGCCGATATATGAATACCTTTCAGGCTGGAGCGAAGATATCGCTAAAGCACGTGAGATATCTGATCTACCAAAAAACGCTCAGAGCTATATTAAGTTTCTAGAAGAAATCTCAGGAGCGCCTATGAGCGCTATTGGGGTAGGACCTGGACGATATGAAACAATCTCTATAAGGGAGATGATCTAATTGAAGAAGATTCTTGTTGTTGGAGGCGCTGGATATATCGGCGCTCATGTTGCCTATCTTCTTCAAGAAAATGGCTTTTGGGTAAGAATCTATGATGATTTTTCAAATGGCCTCAAATCTCGAATTGAAGGCAAGTTTAGTAATGTAGTAATTGGAGATATGTTAGATAGACACTCTCTAACAAGTGCCTGCGAAGGAATTGATGCAGTAATTCACCTAGCTGCAAAAAAGGCAGTAGGAGAATCTGTTGATAACCCTTTAAAGTATTATGAAAACAATGTCGGTGGGACCCTAAATCTTCTTGCAGCTATGAGTCTAAAAGGTGTGAAGAAAATAGTTTTCTCATCCACAGCCGCTGTCTATGCGCCAAGTGAGAAGTTATCAATTGCAGAAAGTGATTTGACCGAGCCGCTCTCGCCCTATGGCCAGACAAAGCTTCTTTCTGAGAAGCTAATAAGCGCTGTTGCTAAAGCGGAAAATCTATCTGCTATCTCATTAAGGTATTTCAATGTTGTTGGAGCGCTTAGAGATGAGTTTGCTGATAACGCTAAAGATAACCTCGTTCCTAAGGTTTTTGCCGCTCTAAAGGCAGGAAAAAACCCTGAGATATATGGCAGTGATTACCCCACAAAAGATGGCAGCTGCATCAGGGATTACATTCATATTTCAGATGTAGCCACGGCTCATCTAGTAGCTCTAGAGAAAGTTTTTGCAACTACCGCTGATGAGGTCTATAACGTTGGTTCTGGAACTGGATACTCAGTTACTGAAATGATTAATCAGATTGCAGAGAGTATTGGCAAGGCAATTACTCCAACCCTAAGTCCCAGAAGGCCAGGAGATACTGCTCAACTAATAGCTTCAATTGCAAAGATAGAGAGAGATCTAGGCTGGAAGCCAGAGCGAAGCTTAAAAGAGATGATTGATTCTGCCTGGCAGGCAGAGTCAAAGGTGAGCTAATGAGCATTGTTGGAAAGCGTTATGCAAGCTCTCAGATGCAAAATATCTGGTCTGCAGAGACAAAGGTATTGAAAGAGCGAGAGCTATGGATTGCGGTAATGAGAGCTCAAGCAAAACTTGGTCTAGATATCTCAAGTGAGGTAATTGCTGCCTATGAGAGCGTAAAGACAAAAATAGATTTAAGCAGTATTGAAAGACGTGAAGCAGAGCTGAAGCATGATGTTAAAGCGCGTATAGAGGAATTTAACGCTCTTGCAGGCCATCAGAAGATTCACCTAGGACTAACGAGTCGAGATGTCACAGAAAATATCGAAGGCTGGCAAATTAAAAAGTCCTTAGAACTTACTCTTTCTTCCTCTTTTCAGCTACTTGGAGAGCTAGCTAAAAAGATTGAGAGCTACTCTGATTTTGCGATTGTAGGAAGAACTCATAACGTCCCAGCTCAATTAACCACTCTGGGAAGGCGTTTTGCCTCTTGGAGCGAAGAGTTTCTAATCGCTCTTGAAAACCTTGAAACACTTCACAAAAACTGTCGAATCAAGGGCATCAAGGGAGCTATTGGAACCGGATCAGATCTAATAGCGCTTCATGGTGATAATTGGCTAGAAATTGAGAGAGCTCTGGCAGATGAGTTAGGGACAAAAAAGACTCTTATTGCTCCATCCCAGATTTATCCAAGATCTCTAGACTTTCAAGTGGTTGCAAGCCTTTATCAACTAGCAGCTCCAATTGCTTCAATCGCGATAAACATTCGCCTAATGGCAGGTCTTGGTCTTCTTAGTGAAGGCAATGCAATCGGCCAGGTGGGATCTTCTGCAATGCCCCATAAAAATAACCCAAGGCTTAGTGAGCGTGTAAATGGGCTATTTATTTTGCTTAAGGGATATCTAACAATGGTTAGTGAGATCTCTGGTAATCAATGGAATGAAGGCGATGTTTCAGAGAGCGTTGTCAGAAGAGTAGCTCTAGCTGATTCTTTCTATACTATCGATGCCATCTTAAGAAGTATGAAGAAAATTCTTTCAGAGCTTCAAGTTAATGCCAGCGCTATATCAAGAGAGCTTGATAGAGAACTTGAATATCTTTTAAGTAGCAAAGTTCTTCTATGGGCAGTTGAAAAGGGAATAGGTAGAGAGTCTGCCCATAGCCTGATTCTTGAATCTGCAACAGAATCAAGATCTAGCTCTACTGAGACCTTCTTTGAACTTCTAGCAAAAAACAAAGAACTCGGTTTATCTCTCTCCGAGCTCGAGGCTCTAAAGTTCAATCCAAGAGAGCATCTCGGCGATGCTCCAAAGCAGGCCCAACAAGTCCTTGTTCTAGTAAGAACTCAAATTTCTGCCCTTAAAAATTTTGGAAATCAGAGCCTTGATGAAATCTCCAATTAGAGTTGGGCTATGGCTAAGAAGAAGGTAGCTCCATCACGGCTAGCTAAAGAGCGAAAGGCTCAAGTAAGAGGGCTTTTAGCCTTCTCTCTAACAGTGTTTTTTATCAAGATTTTGTGGCTCTCTTCCAAAGTGGGCAGAGGCCTACTGGGAGCAGATGGCGAGAACTATGTAGAAGCATTGACCGGACTTCTCTCTGAGGGGTTCTTTTCAGAGCAAGGAAAACTTTCTTACTGGCCAGCTGGATACCCGATTTTAATGTGGCCGATAGCAGCCATTAGTGAAAGTAATCTCGCTTTTATCGTTGGAATTATCCAATCACTCATTTTTGCTCTATCAGTCTGGTTTTTTGCTAGCGAGTTAAGCGCTTCTTCGCTCAAGCGCTTTACTTGGCCAGCTGCCATAATTCTTAGCTTCTCACCAACACTTTCGCTTAATTCAGTTGCGATTGGCTATGAAGTTACTTCAGCAAGTTTATTACTTCTAGCTATTTCACTATTTCTCAGGCAGGTCAGATTAAGAAAGAGCTCAATTCTTAATTGGGAGAATTCACTTGCATCATTTGCTATTGCAATCTCCTGCTTCATGCAGCCAAGAATTCTGCTATTAGCACTTGGAATCATTATTCCCTTTTCCATCTATCACTTTAGGGGAAGAGCAATCCCGATATTTCTTGCGTTCACTCTTTCGATCGTAGCTATTGCTCCTGCGATTATGATTCTCCGAAATATTGAGGCAAATGGCTATGCTGCAACTTCAACAAATCTTGGCGTGACAATGAACATTGGGGCTGGGCCTGGGTCAACAGGTGGCTATACAAATAAAGCAACTGGAGTTCCCTGTGAGGCAATAGCGGGAAATGCTGCTGAGCAAGATAGCCATAGGGTTGGTTGCGTTCTCAAGTGGTATTTAGAAAATCCTGGAAAATCTCCCAAGTTATTTCTAAACAAGTTTCTCTATCACTGGTCACCTTGGTTTGGCCCGCTTGCAAATGGCACGATGGCAAGAAATCCTTGGCTTCAATTCCACCCCTTTGCAGAGAGTGCAAAAACACAGGAAGGCTTTGAGATAGTTAACGGCGGACTTGGCAAGACAATCTCCTGGGCCTGGGTTTTGGGTTCTCTTGCTCTTCTTGTATATGGCTTTATCGCCCTTAGAAGGCGAGGCGGGGTCTCAACTCTTCTTGCCTGGTACCTCTTTATCCCAGTTCTGCTAAATACAGGCTCCTCCATGGGAACCATCGGTGATCACCGCTTTCGCATCCCAACCTTGACTCTAAGCATCCTTCTCCAGCTATTTGGCCTTCATGCCATCTTTGAGAGAAAATTATTTAAGAGGGAGCTAGATGGCAAGGTCAGGCTAGCCCAGGGCTTAAATTGGAAGGGCAGGGGGCAAGGAGATAAAATCTGCAGCCCTGACAGAGGAAAACGAGTTAAGGAGGTCTCGCTATGGGGCGTGGCCGTTCAAAGGCAAAACAGACAAAAGTAGCAAGAGATTTGAAATATAGCTCGCAAGATATTGATATCGAGAAATTATCTAAAGAGCTCCATGGCGAGGTTGATAAGGGCGATGATGATGACTTTGATCCCTACGCTGAAGGCAGCTACATACCACGTAAGTGAGTTGCCTTAAGTGCGACCAACTCCCTATGTTGCATCGCTGCGAGTTTATGAGCCGTTAAGTAGTTTTCCTGCTGCCGATCAACTCCGTTGGTCAAGTATTCCCATCCAGAGCTATACCGGACGTGATGAAGAGTTAAGGGCCCTTACTCGCACAATTATCCTCGAGCCACCATCTTTAAAAGCAGATGGCGCCCACATCATCGAGTATGGCGATAAACTCTATGTCTCACCTTGGTCTACTGCGAGAAGATGTTGGGCGGCACTTGAGGAGTTTAGAAATTCTCTGCCAAGTAGCGTTATTCCTTTCTTTCTCTCTGATGAATTTGCAGAGAAGCTCAATGAGGATGGAGCTCTAGTCGATCAGAGAATTCCTCATATTATCTCTGAGACTTGGATTATTCCTCCAAGATGGTTTTCACTTTTTACTCCTGAGGAGAGACTTAGAGGAGAAAATAGCGATGGGGTATTTACCTTAATGCGAACAGATATCTCATCTGCTAAAAAAAGATGCCAACAAGCACATCAGATTGTCTATAAAGCATTTGGCTCAGGACCTGTTGAAGATGATCTTGCACAGCTACTTAACTGGCTTAGTGTTTTTCATCCAGAGTCAATCCTGGAATGTGATTATGGCGGCCTTGCTAGATATATGGAGAAATCACTACAAGATCAGGGCTTTGACGGTCTTGAAGCTGATACATCTATCGAAGATCTACTTCTCTCCCTTCAAGGGCTAGATCTTGGCGATGGAGCATTGGCGGGTAAGGGATACGAATCACTGACCAAGAGATGGCGCAGCGTGGCATCTTTTGAGCAGGCGATGTGAGGACTGTTTAAAGAAATTGAGTATTATGTGCTATTTTTCATCTTATATCAGGTGAAAAAGGACAGGAGGCTCCATGAGTATGTATCGTCCAGCAGAGCAAGAGGTTCTGCTTACTCCAGCAGAGGTTGCAAAGTTATTTAGAGTAGATCCCAAGACAGTCACACGATGGTCTAAAGCTGGAAAGCTAACAGCGATTAGAACTCTTGGTGGCCACCGTCGCTATAGACAATCTGAAGTGCAAAACCTCCTAAATGTAAAACCCCAAAACTAGGAGAAAAGAAGAAGATGAGCACACCAGAAAATTCAGATGATATGAAAGCTAAGTTTAGAAAAGCTCTAGCAAAAAAGAAGGGCGGCGGTTCAAAAAAAGGTGAAGCAACAGAAGAGAAGTCAAAGATTAGAGATGCGGATGCCCGTGGCAATACTCCAAGAATGTACCGAAGAAAATCTGGATCTGCTTAGAGCAATGTAGAAAAAAACTCCTAACCCTCTTATGCGCACTCTATCTCTTAGCGACTTCTTCCTTTTAGGAGCGCTATCACTTATCACCGTAGGTCTACTCACTCCAATCATGAGATCTCTCGCAAGACGCTATGGAGTAGTCGATGCTCCATCTGAGAGCCATAAGACTCATAAAAACCCAGTGCCATATCTAGGCGGGGTGGCAATTGCGCTTGGAGTTGTAATTGTTACCTACATTGCTTCACTTACTTCAGATTTTTCTAGGGAGACATTCTTTCTTGCCTCAAGTGTGTTAATCCCAGCAATTATTATGGGAACGGTAGGCCTAATTGATGACCTTAGAAAATTGAGTCCTTGGCCAAGATTTAGCATTCAGAGCCTATTTGGTCTCGCTATTTCAGCGCTTTTAGTATCTACAAATACACTAGGAAGTCCCTTTGGAAATAACTGGATAGATATTCCAATTACCACCCTTTTTATAGTAGGAGTCACCAACTCCATTAACTTCTTCGACAATATCGATGGCGGAGCGTCAGGAGCCCTTGCAATAGCTGCGGCTTTTCTCTTTATCCTATCGTTCCAAAGCGGTCAGTTTCTTATTGCAGCTCTCGCAATAGTATTAGCAGGGGCAACTCTGGGCTTTTTACTCTGGAATAAACCTCCAGCTCGCATATACATGGGAGATGCCGGAGCGTTATTTTTAGGAATCTTGATTGCATCTCTTGCGGTTAGATTTGATCCAAACCCAATAGATCGAATTGCAAGCTTTTCTATTCCCTTACTTCTGCTGGCAATACCAATCCTTGATACTAGCGTTGCGGTTGCATCAAGAATTAAAAGAAAGATCTCTCCTTTTCAAGGAGGAAGAGATCATCTCTCTCATAGGCTTATGCGCTTGGGCTTTAATAAGAGACAATCTGTTCTGTTTCTCTGGGCTGGATCGATTCTCTTCGCATCCATTGCTGTAGCGATTTCTAGTGCCAGCCATTCAATAGAGCAGGCACTTACCATATTTTCAGGATTTCTGTGGCTCGTACTATTTTTTGGATTCCTGAGAACTTTAGATAACTAAACTAAAGGGGAGTTCTTGTGGCTGGGGACGGGATCGAACCGTCGACCTCACGATTTTCAGTCGCACGCTCGTACCATCTGAGCTACCCAGCCAATCGACTAAACTCGCGACCCAGACGGGACTTGAACCCGCGACCTCCGCCGTGACAGGGCGGCGCGCTAACCAACTGCGCTACTGGGCCGAACTTGTGCGTCCCCAACGGGATTTGAACCCGTGTTACCGCCGTGAAAGGGCGATGTCCTAGGCCCCTAGACGATGGGGACCAGGGACCCAGAATCCTATCCAAAATTTACACAAGTGTAAATTCTAGTAGGACCAGCTAATTTTGGGTCATCTCGCGTGTAAATTTTGTCCGATAGGAACTTCAAAAAAATCGTATGCTTTCGCTCCGAAACATTATAAAAAACTAGTGGGGTACGGTGCTTAGGTTTAGAGAAAAATTAACAAATTTTTTTTCTTTGTCAAAAAGTGAAAGAAATTTTAAAGATCTTGCACGGACACTTCAAAAAAAATACAATAGGAGTGATGGAGTAATTCTTGTCGAAAAGAGATATTGGGCATTTGACATTTTGAGTTTGCTACATTTTTTGCCTTTTGCCTTATCCTTTTATAATGCTCGCCCAATTACCTATGAAATCTTAACCAATAAGCCATTTCTTCGATTGAAAAATTGGATCAGGCATAAATTTTCAACGCAAAATGCAATTTCTTCTTCAGCCTATTTGTTAGTGGCAACAGAAAGATTTATAAAGTTAGAACATAATGAGATTGCGTGCGAAATTACTTCTATGCATATGTCAAAGAAAGAATTTGAGAAATTTGAGTATAAAGGAATAAGGATTGGAGACTTAATCTATGATGAGTTTCTGAGAAAGAAAACTCACGTAACTCTAGATTTTGATTCTCAAGATTTCCTAAACTTAGTAATAAGCTTTCTTCAATTTTGTGACAAATTTATGGCGATATTTGCAAAAAAAGAGATCAAAGCAGTTATCGTCAGTCACCCCGTATACAGATATGCCTTACCTGCTAGAATTGCAAATCAATTAGGAATAGATGCTTTTTTAGTAGATCAAACGAATTTAGTCAAACTAAATAGCACATACCAATATGGAGGAATGAATTTATTCAGTGAATTATCAGACGAACACAAACAGTTCTCTAAAGGTGAAATAATTCAAAATAGGCATGTAGCTAGAGATCGCCTTCGTAATAGAGTTGAGGGCAACACAGTTGACCTAGGATTACCCGAGAGAGAGACAGCTGGTGCAGAAGACCTTAGAGTGCAATTAAAAAATCTTAAGGAAAAGGAATTTGCGTTAATCGCTCTTCATGACTTTCATGATGCTGCACATTCTTATGGTGGGAATTTTTATCCAGATTTTTCTATTTGGATGGAAAGCGTTGGACGTTGCACAATGGGGTCCAACTTTATATTCCTGATTAAGCCCCACCCATTTGCACGAGCAACAACTGATCATTACATGAAAGATTTGTTAGGTAAATTCCCACATTTTATGGAGATATCTTCATTTTTGAATATCAAAGACATCGCCAGCGTTGGCGTTAAATACTGTCTGACAGTATTTGGAAGTATTGCTCATGAAGCTCCTGCCTTAGGCATAACGGTGATAAATGCATCTATCAATAATCCACACAAAGATTTTAACTTTAGCTATACGCCGAAGGATGTGACAGAATATGAATTGATTCTGAGATCCCTATCGGACTTTGATTACAAACATAATCTTGACTCACTTTATGACTATTATTTTTTGCGCTTTGTGAACAGGCCTGTAAGCTGGTTCTTACCTGACTATGCTGATTTTATTAAAAGTGTAGGTACTCCTTGGGGCAGTGGGACAGCAGAAACACTCAATTACTTTATTGATACTAAGAAAAAATTGAAGTGGAATGAACTTGAGGCGGCGATTCTGCGTTTTCTTTCTTCTGAAAAGCTTTTCTTTAACATGAATCAACATTTGGAAGACCCGAATACATCCCTAATGGAGTAAAGCTAAAACAGAAGAAGTATATGAATTTCTCAACAACTTATGACTCGTGTAGGCTTTCCAAGTAAATACGGTAGTCTCAGACGAAGGGCCTTTAGCTCAGTCGGTAGAGCAACGGACTTTTAATCCGTGGGTCGTCGGTTCGATCCCGACAGGGCCCACCCGGAACCACGACGAAATTTAAAAAGTTTGCTGGTTCCTCTAGGCTTACCCCATGCGAAGCGCTCAATTAAGTCCTTCAAAAATGGCATTGGTAGGAACTCCGATTTTAGCGACACTTGCTATTGCCCCAGGTCTAACCTATGACCCCATTAATCTACCAAAAGCTCTAGTTGTGATTACAGGCGCTTCACTTCTGATGACTTCTTTGATGGTAAATTTTCCAAAATTGTTTCAAATCAACAAACTAATTCTTTTTTTTGCAATAATTTTTATTTCCTCACTTCTATTTTCACTTGCGTTTAATGAGGCGCCAATTTCGCAACAGTTATGGGGAGTGTGGGGGCGATCTACTGGGGTTTTGACTTATTTAGCACTCATGATTTTTCTGTTGGCCTCTGCAATTGAAGGAGAAAAGAAAGATCAAATTTCACTCAGGCGTGGCTTTGAAAAGCTTTCATACGTCATTTCCATTTACACCCTAGCACAGGCAGGAGATATTGATCCGATAAATTGGTCTCAGAAGTTTATGGTTGCCACCCTTGGAAACATAAATTTCATGTCTAGTTTTTTGGGTCTAGCTACGATTTCGATGCTATCTAGGATCATCATTGAAAAACTCTCAGTAATATCAAAAATATTTTATGGATTAATAGCTGTGCTTAATCTATTTTTAATTTGGATTTCGGGTTCTATTCAAGGAATTGCTGTTGTAGCAGCAGGATTTAGTATCGTGATCATGCTCAAGGCTCGTAGAGAAAGGGGATTGAGGGCTTCTTTCGTTTGGATCTCCTCAGTCACGCCATTTGGCATCCTAATTTTGTTGGGAACAGCCGGAGTTGGTCCCTTAAATGCACTTAAGCAAGAGACCGTCATTTTCCGCATGGATTATTGGTTAGCTGGAGTAAGAATGACCAAGGAAAATTGGCTAAACGGCATTGGCGTGGATTCTTTCGGAGATTATTACGAGCAATATCGTGACCTCGCTGCCGTTGAAAGGACGGGGCCTCAGCGCATCACAAATACAGCACATAATATTTTTCTTGATGTGTCATCGGGGGCAGGCATATTTGCAGGGGTGGCATTTGTTGCAATCTTTCTCCTTGCCTTGAGTTCAGTCGTTCAGATGACATTCTCAGCTAAATTCTCTGACACCGATGCAGCATTTGCTGGAATGTTTTTGGGTTTCTTAGTTTTTGCCATGATAAGCATTAATCAGATTGGAGTTGGTATATGGGGATTTGTATTTACGGGATCCCTTATAGGGTCCTCTGCCAGGCAAAGAATAGGTGTAAAACAAAGCGAGATCGGAAACATTCAGGCTCGTACCTCGAGTTCGAAAAGCTCTAGAGTTGCTGATACTCGAACTAACACTTCTTTGCTACTTTCAATAATTATAGGTACGACAGTTTTCATCGTAGGGCTCCAACCAATTATCACTGATGCAAAGATGCTCCGTGCTGTTCAAAATAGTGACTTTCAGTCAATGAAAGAATTAGTTTCTAGATCAACAGCAACTTCATTCCATAAAAGTAAGTTTCAGACCCTCCTCGTTCAAGAAGGCAGAGAATCAGAGGCCTTGAGCTTCGCCCGAGAGGAGGTGGCGCAATATCCAAGAAGTGAAACTTCCCTACGAATAGTGGCTTTCAGCGAAACTGCTTTGAAGAGCGAACGCGTCAGGGCAGCTGCACTATTAAAGGCTCGGGATCCTTTCAATTTTGAGCTCCAACGCATTCTTGATGAAATGCTTGAGACTATCCAATAATAGGATTTGTCCCATTTGTACCATATTCGAGACAACTTCACATCTAATTCGTAGATGGGAGTAGAGGCGGCGACGGCTGACTCTGTAGTACAAACCGGTATAGAAATAAGGGGCTCTTTAAGTGTCACTGCGTAAGAAATCTGCCTCCGCAGGTCTAAAGGTCTGGACCGTAGCGGAGCTTGGTGCTTTCTACACAGAGCACCGTAGTGAGCTCATCACCCATGCCTCACGTATATTGAAAGACAGCGCCAAAGCTGAAGAAGTAGTCCAAGATGCCCTGATCAAGGTCATGCTCGCCGCACCTGAGCTTGAGTCTAAAAATCATGCACTTGGCTATATGCACAGAACAATCGAAAACCTCTGTATCGATATCTTCCGTATCGAGGGTCGTCGTCCAAACCTTGTAGTTCTAGATGACGTCTCAGCAGAGCTTGAATCAACCTGGGTCGATAATAAAGATCATGTCGATGTAATTGCTGCTGCAGATGATGCTGCAATTGTTAGACAGGCACTTGCCATGCTCTCACCTGCAGAGCGAGCAGCCCTTGTGATGTGGGAGATGGAAGGAAGATCAACTTCAGAGATCGCTGCGGAGCTTGGTATCAAAGAATCTGCCGTTAGACATACTGTTTCAAGAGCTCGAGCATCTCTACGCAAGGTAATGAGCGAGCTAATTGTTGATAGCGAGCGTGGTTTAACTGCCCTAGATTTGCTCTCAACGACTTATAAAAAGGCAGCAAGCGCTGCTAAGAAATCAAGCAAAGCAGCTCTTTCACTAATTTTAGTTTTCTTCGCCTTACTTGGATTTAATGCAATGCCAACAGATAGTGATCTTCCGGTTGTTACAACTCAGGAAAGTATCTCTTCAACTAAAGCTGCAAGCGAAGTTGAAGTAGCGACAGCACCTACTATTGAAGCTTCAGCTATTCCTGTGATCACCCCAGCTGCGATTGCGAAAGCACAAGCTGCTGTTGAAAATGCCAAGGCATCCACGTTTAACTTTGCTGGCCTTGATAAAGCTGGAATCCCAAGTGGATTTAGCGTTACTGATTCAACAGGCTCTCTTGGATCTCTCTACAGAACTAGCGGCCAGCCAGTTCTCTCAGAAACCGAGCTGATCATCTCTCAGATCGTCAAGACCGATTCTGGAGCTGCCAATATCTTTCTAAACCAGCAGCTGGTAAGCGACTCAACTGGCTTTTCCTACCTTCCCTCCCTCTCTTATGGGCGAAATGGAGCCTGGATCCCCCTAAATACCACCCTAACCATGCTTGATTCTGAGCGTCTTCTAAGCGGCGATTACCTAGTCACAGCCATTATTAAAGTAGAATCTGAGGTTCAAACCTCCATTGTGATCCCTGCGACCGCCTCCGGTCGGGATCTAACTCAAGCTCCAAAGCAGGTCATAACCCGCTTGGTGCTTAACCCAGGAAAAACAGAGATTTTATCGCAAGCGATTTATGTAGTTGAAAAAGGAGCTAAGTAAATGAGCCCTTATTCCAAGTTTCTCCGCCGCGTCCGGATACTCGGCAGAGAATGTGGTGCAGTAGCACGTGCATTGCGCCACAAGATAGAGGCAAGCCCTCTATCAGCCGCAGATAAGAAAGTCTTATCTACGACAAATGAAAGGAAAGTAATGTCAAAAACGACATTCTTTAAACGTATTGCTTTAACAGCAATTGCTGCGCTGGGCTTCGGAATGCTTTCCGTTGCTCCATCAAATGCAACTGTTGCTTCACATACGTTAACGATTGATGCTGCAACAGATGCAATCGAAATTGGCGAGACAGCAACAGCTGTTTTGACTCATGATTTCGTCAACCTTGGCAGTATCTACGACTCTGTAACAGTCCAAGCGATTATCACTTCGTCAAATGCAGGCTCTGCTGGAACTATCAAGATGAATATCACTGATAGCTACACAAGCATTGCAAACGACGGAACTTTGGCAAATTCACCAAAATATTTTGTTGCTCCTTTGAATGGGCGAAATGACGGAGGTTTTGAAACAGATACCGTGATTCGTGGTGTCCATGCAGGAACAACTGGTGTTGGCGCTGGAGCACTCTCATCGGCGCTTCAATCTGCAGGCGTTGCAGTAGATTCCTTTACTGTTGGATTTACTCAGTCAGCTAATAGAAATATCGGAACGCAAGCGACTCTTCGACTCATTGCTCCAACGGTAGCTGGAACTTATGTAGTTTCTGTTTTCACCCTAGAAAGCAATGGTGGCGCAGCAGCAACTGCTGCCACACCAAAGGTTACTTGGACAGTTACTGTCTCAGCTGCTACGACAACTTCAGCAACTTCAGCATCATCTGTCACTCTTCGTAACGGAAATGTGAGTGCTGCGGCTGGTACATACTTTGGTGGAACTGCAGAAGGCACAGATAGCCAGACTCTGGCTTCACGTGTCACATCTACAACTTCTACTTCACCTACTTTCCAGCTTTATGTAAAGCAGAAAGATGGAACTGCTTCTAATACAGCCAAAGAGTCATACACCGTTCAAGTAACTGGAGAGGCATTCGTAACGAAAGCAACTGCAGATGCAACTGGTGCATACTCTGATTCCACAGCTGCCAGACCTACCTACCAAGGTACCAATGGTGTAACAGGAACTAAATACCTAAGAATGGGCACCCCAGTTGCTGACTCGGCAACCATTGTTAACGTATGGTCAACTGGAACAGCTGGAACTGCAACCATCACTGTTACAACTGATGGTGGAGTAGTTATTGGAACTAAGACTGTAACTTTCCATGGTCCTGCTACTGCCTTGGCGGTAACAACGACTACAAAGAAGGTTCTACAGGCTGGTAGTGCAACTGCAATTACTTCAGTTCTTTCTGTAACAGCAACTGACGCTCTTGGATACAAGGTTACAGGCGTAAGCCCAGCCATCGTTTCCTCTAACCTCAGCGCTGTTTCAACAGGATCTTGTACTGATGCTTCAGGCCTAGTAACTGATGGTGTTTACTCATGTTCAGTGAATCCAGTTGTGACTTCAACTTCTGGAATGGCTGCAACTCTCACCATTCGTATCGCAGATCCAGCAGTAACAACTGCTACAGCTGCTGCTGGTCCATACCTAAGCACTACCTATGATGTAACGATGGGTGGAGCTGTTAGCACACTCGTTCTAACAACAGATAAAGCTACTTACGAACCAGGTACCGCAATGGTCGTAACAGCAACTGCTAAGGACTCATCAGGTAACACACCTTATGATGGACAAGATGGTCCAACCTTGCGTGCTAACAAGCAACTAGGTGGTACTGCAGCTGGTACAACTATCACAATGAACGCTTACTATGATGGTGTTTCTACATCACAGACACGTTCATCTGTTGTACGTACCATGTCTGCAACTACAACTCTCTATGCACCTGCTGCATCTGGAGCCTTCACAGTCTCTGGTCTTGATGGTCAGACAACTGCTGTTGAGGTAAAGGTCACTGCAACTGTTTCTGACGATGGAGCAACCGCTGCTGCTAACGCCGCTACCGATGCTGCTGCTGAAGCTATCGATGCTGCTAACGCCGCTACCGATGCTGCAAACCTTGCTGCTGAAGCCGCTGATGCTGCAACAGTTGCTGCTGAAGAGGCACGCGATGCCGCTGATGCTGCAACCGCTGCTGTTGAGGCTCTAGCAACTGAGGTTGCAACTCTGATGGCTGCCCTAAAGGCACAGATCACAACTCTTGCCAACACAGTTGCCAA
>Ga0194123_10002100_pt1 | contig 27155 bp, 28 predicted proteins | sample TA2MahsurfametaG_5_FD_155479 | JGI IMG/M metagenome (GOLD analysis project Ga0194123, IMG submission 155479) | Freshwater microbial communities from Lake Tanganyika, Tanzania - TA2015023 Mahale A surface | ecosystem: Environmental > Aquatic > Freshwater > Lake | place: Tanzania: Lake Tanganyika... | reverse complement strand
ATCACCCCCGTCTTTGCCCGCCAGGTGGAAATTTTCCGGGGACCCGCCACTCTGCTCTACGGCAGCAGCGCCAGCGGTGGACTGGTGAATGTGGTGGATGATCGCATCCTCGACTTCCTGCCCGAACGGGCTGCCGGCGAGTTCTATTCCCACTACGACACGGCGAGCGAAGGCAAGACCAATGCGCTGATGGTCGAAACCGGCTTGGGCTCGAACTTCGCCCTGCATCTGGACGCGCTCAAGGAGGATGCCGAAAGCTACGAGATTCCGGGCGCCGGCTCGCGCACACCCGATGTGGACGAGCGTCGAGGCCGGTTGACCAACAGCCAAGGCGACCATGAAAACTTTGCCGGAGGATTGTCCTGGATAGGCAGCGAAGGCTTCCTTGGTGTGTCGGTGCAGCGCATGAACCGCGAATACGGTGTGCCGGGTGGGCACGGGCATCACGGTCATGAACACGAGGATGAGCACGATCACGAGGAGGATCATGCTGAAGCACAGGAGCTTTTCGAGACGGGCATGCCGGAGGAGGGCGGTGTGACGGTCGACCAGCGACAGACCCGCTTCGATGTGAAAGGCGAATGGCGGAATCCCCTGCCGGGCCTGACCGCGGCGCGCACGCGCTGGGGCTTCAACGATCACGACCATGCCGAGATCGAGGGTAACGGCGAAGTCGGCACCCAGCTCGTCAACACCGCACACGACGGTCGCTTTGAACTGCAGCATCAACCTCTGGCGGGATTCACCGGGGTCTTTGGCGTGCAACTGCAGGACCGGAATTTCGATGGGCTGGGTGAAGAAGCCTTCGTGCCGGAATCCAGCCAGCAGTCAGTGGCGGGGTTTCTGGTTGAGGAGCGCGACTTTGGCCCCTTCCACGCCGAGTTTGGCCTGCGCTTCGAACACAACGAGGCGGAGGATCTCGAACGTGGACTGAGTGCGGATTTCGATGTGCATGCAGTCTCCGGGGGGCTCAATTACACCTGGTTGGCCGGACATGAGGTCGGGCTCTTGGTCACACATGCAGGGCGTGCGCCGAGCATCGAGGAGTTGTTCGCGGGTGGCGCGCATCTCGCGACCAATACCTACGAAATCGGACGTACTGATCTCGATGTGGAAACCTCCACCAATCTGGACGTGTACCTGCGTCGCGATGTGGGTGGCTGGCAGTTGAACCTCGGTTTCTTCTACAACGATATCGCCGACTACATCTACGCTGCGGAGAAGGATCTCAACGGTGATGGGGTAGCCGATCGCGTGGAGGAAGATTACGGCGAAACCGGCGAGATCGTGGACGAGGACGATGCGCTTCTACTGGTGGTGCAGGACCAGCGCGACGCCCGCTTCTGGGGCTTCGAACTCGAGTCCCGGTACACGATGTTCGATGACGCTCGCGGTGCGCTCCAATGGCGGGTGTGGAGTGATTATGTGGAAGCACGTTTCCGCAACGGCGACCGCATTCCGCGCATTCCCGCGCTGCGCTTCGGCACCGGTCTCGAATGGCAGCGTGAAGCCTGGAGTGCGGACCTCCGATTGACTCGCGTCGCGGATCAGGACCGCACGGCCGCGCTTGAAACTTCCACCGATGGCTACACCGTGCTCGACCTCGGGCTTGAATACACCCTGCCGCTGGCGGGCGAGCGCGCACTGGTGCTGTTTGCTCGTGGCAACAACCTGCTCGACGAGGAGATTCGACGCCACACCTCGTTCCTGAAGGATCAGGCACCCATGCCTGGCGCCAGCGGGATGCTGGGTTTCAGGTGCCTTTTCTGAGGGACTGATCCATGCGCCCGAGGATTTCGTCGAGAATCCCGGGCGCAGTCGCAAAGTTGAGCCGCACGAACCCCCGGCCTTCCTCACCGAAGGCCGGCCCTTCCGACAGCGCCACCTTGGCGTGCTTCAGAAAATACCGCTGAGGCTCCTCACTGAGGCCGAGATCGCGAAAATCCAGCCAGGAGAGATAAGTGGCTTCTGGCGGGGTGTGCCGGACTCGCGGCCAGTGGGCGGCGACGAAGCTCGCCACCCGATCACGGTTGGCGCGCAACTGGGTCAGCATTTCCGCAAGCCAGTCATCGCCCTCGGTCCAGGCCGCACGGGCGGCTGCGATCCCGAGCGCGCTGCGACCGCCGCGGACATGGGCAGGCAGATGATTGAAGGCCCGGGCCAGCGCCGGACTGCCAAAGACCGCGGCGGCAAGACACAGTCCCGCCACATTGAAGGGCTTGCTGGGCGAGGTGAGGGTGAGGGTGCGCGCGGCGATTTCGGTCGAGAGCGAGGCGAAAGGAATATGCGGCCTTGGATCCAGCATCAGATCCGCGTGAATCTCATCCGAGATCACGCGCAGGTCATCGCGCAGGACCAGTTCCGCCAGCCCCTCCAGTTCTTCACGGGTATAGGCCCGTCCCGTGGGGTTGTGGGGATGGCACAGCAGCAGGATGCGGGTGCGAGCGTCGATTGCCTGCGCCATCGCTGCCAGATCCATGCGATAGCCGGCAGAGGTCTGCGTGAGCGGGCAGTGTACCTGTCTGCGCCCCGTTTCCTCCACGGCCGACAGGAAAGGCGGATAGATGGGCGTCTGGATGATCACCCCATCGCCGGGTTCGCAGAGGGTGAGCAGCGCGAGATGGATGGTCTGCACCACGTCACTGAAAAATTCCACCTGATCAGGTTTGATCGACCAGCCGTACTGGCGCAGGGCGCGCGCGCAGAACACCTCATTGAGGCCCGCCTCCGCATAGGACTGTGGATAGCCGAGATCGCCACGGTCTATGACCGCCTCCATTGCGCTGCGGATGCAGGGCGCAACCGCGAAATCCATGTCGGCAATCCAGGCGGGAATCACATCCGCCGGATAGGCACGCCACTTGATGCTCTGGCGTTGCCGCAGGCGGTCCAGGGTAGGGCTCTCGGTGTGCATGCGGACGGTAACTCCCGGTTTCATTGACGATAGGTCCAGCGCAGCAGGGCATCGCCCAGTGCATGCCCCGCATGGGTGGGGCCATTCAGGAAGAACACCACCACGAATCTACGGCCACTGGTGGCCCGAACATAGCCGGCGACTGCCGAGACGTTGTTGAGGTGCCCACTCTTGAGGTGCATCCAACCTTGTTCCGGAGTGCCCCGCAAGCGTTTGCGCAAGGTCCCGTCCAGCCCGGCAATGGACAGTGAGGCGACGAACTCCGGCATGTACCGGCTGTGCCAGGCGTGAATCAGGAGTTGCGACAGGGTGTGGGCAGTGATCCGGCTTTCACGCGACAGCCCGGAGCCGTTCTCGAGCACCAGTCCCTGCGTCGAGATCCCGTGTTCGGCGAGGTAGTCGTGTGCCGCCTGCGCGCCATGGGCCATGGTGAGCGGTGGCTGGCCCGCCTTGCTGCCCATGCTCAGGAACAAGGCATCGGCCATGGCGTTGTTGCTCCACTTGTTCAGTGGCCGGATCACTTCCGCGAGCGGCGGCGAAAAGCCGACAGTCAGCCGCCGCGCACCGGGAGGTTTCGCCGCTTTCCTCACGCCTCCCTTGAAGCTGCCGCCCCATTGCGACCACAGACGGCTGAACAGTGCGTGGGCATGGCCTTCGGGTGTCATGAAGCTGCGTGGGAGGTGCTGCACGCCACAGGCCCGCGCATAGTCACCCTCCAGCACCACGGTGTCCGCCATGGTGGGGTCCGGCACCGTGATCCGGATGGCATTCACGCCCTTGCACGCGCCGTCGGTCAGTCTCACCAGGTTCTCGAGTCGCAAGGTCGGCAGGGCAGGCAGGGAACTCACGCGAACGCTGTCCTCGCCCGGCGCGAACACCAGAGTCGTCGCCTTGAAATTCACCAGAGCGGCGGTTGCCGGCACGTTGTAGAGACGCCAGGGCTGATCATCAAAGTCGCCGGCTCCGCGCTGGGGAGGTGCAAAATACGTCTCGTCGATGATCAGATCCCCGCGGATATCCTGAAGCCCTGTGTCACGCAACTGGCCAAGCAATTTCCAGAAGTTTTCCTCGGTGAGCCAAGGGTCACCGTAACCCTTCAGCAGCAGATCTCCCTGCAGCACGCCGGCGCTAACCGGCCCCAGGGCATACAGCTCCGTGCGCCAGACATGGGTTGGGCCCAGCGTATCGAGGGCGATGAAAGTCGTGAGCAGCTTGACGGTGGAGGCGGGATTGCGGGGCGTGAGGGGATTGAGGGCGAATAGAGGCGTCTTTGCACCGACCTCCTGCACGACCGCACTCAGGGTGTTTTCAGGGGTGTCGTAGCGTTGGGCCAGCGCTGCCAGGGGATGGGTGACAGGCGCAGGCGCGGCGGGGGCGGCTTGCAGTGCGACCGGCATCCAGCAGAGGAGGCCGGCGCAGCGGAGGAGCACTCGGGGCCAGCGCCGTGCAGACATGGGGCTGACGGGCTGGCTGCAGTGGCGCTCAGCGATGCCGGCTGTGGTATTCCGGATTGGGCTGCATGTTCGTCGCGCTCGCCACCCGATTGGTCATGTTGTAGAAGCCTGCAACATTGGCGATGTCCCAGATGTCCTTGTCATTGAAGCCAACGTCCCGCAGCGCCTGGCGATCACCTTCGCCGATGGTATAGCTGGCGGTGGTCATCTTGACCGCAAAGTCGAGCATCGCCCGTTGTCTCGGCGACAGATCCGCAGCCCGGTAGTTCATCACCATCAGTTCGCCGAGCTTGGGATCGCCCGAGTACTCGCGCACGCTCGCACCGTGTGCCACCTGGCAGTAAAAGCACTGGTTGGTGGACGACACCGCCACCGCGATCATCTCGCGCTCGAGCTCGGACAGCCCGGAATCACCAAACATCAAGGTGTTGTAGAAGCGCGAGAACGTGCGCAGCTGTTCGACGTTGTGGCTGTAGGCGGCCAGCACATTGGGCAGCATGCCGAGCTTCTGGTCGCACTTGGAAAAATATTTCTGGATGTCCTCGGGCAGCTCTTCACGGCTGGGCAGGGGAATGTCGAGGGCGGTGACGTAGGTGTGCTGTGACATGGGAAGCTCCGGAAAGGTGAAGAACAGCCCGCAAGCAGTCGGGCAGCTTCATGATAGAAACTCGCTCGCCAACCTGCCACCCTGCGGACGCCGGCGAGAATCCCGCCGGCGCCACGAAGGCAGGGCGTCAGACGATGCCGGAGGCCTTGAGTCGCGCAAGCTCTGCGGCATCCATGCCGAGGACTTGGGAATAGACCTCCTCGTTGTGTGCACCGAGCATGGCACCGGGCCAGTCGGTCTGGCCGGGAGTGTCCACCAGACGCGGGATGATGGCTGGAATCTTCAGCGGCCCGAAGCCGGTCTGCACTTCCTCGAACAGGCCGCGCGCCTGGTACTGCGGGTCGGCGAACATGTCGACCACGCTGTAGATGGGACCGGACGCCACGCCCGCTTCTTCCAGCCTGGCGAGCACTTCGGCCTGATCCAGCGAACGCGTCCAGGCGCTGATGCGATCTTCCAGTTCGCGCTGGTTTTCCACGCGGTTGATGTTCTCCTTGAATTTCGGATCCTGGGCAATGCCCGGATCACCCATCAGCTCGCACAGGCGCTGGAACATGGAATTGGTGTTGGCCCCGATGATGATGGTCTTGCCGTCACGCGTCGGGTAATTGTTCGAGGGCACGATGCCCGTGATGGCGGAGCCCGAAGGTTCACGCACCACGCCCGCGCCATCGTATTCCGGCACCACCGCTTCCATCAGGTTGTAGATGGATTCGAAGATCGACACATCCACCACCTGCCCCTTGCCCCCGGTCGCGCGATCCCGGCCGATGTAGGCAAGCAGGATGCCGAGCGCCGCGTGAATACCGGAGAGGGTGTCCCCGATACTGAGGTTGGGACGGACGGAGGCTTCGCCAGGAAAGCCGTTCACATAGCGGAAGCCACCAAAGCCTTCGCAGACCGAGGCGAAACCGGGACGCGGCGCGTAGGGGCCGGTCTGCCCATAGCCCGAGATGCGGGTATAGATGAGACCGGGATTGCTGGCCTTGAAGTCCTCCGGGCCGAGATTCCATTTCTCCATCGTTCCGGGACGGAAGTTTTCGATGTAGACATCGGACTGGTTCACGAGCTTGCGCATGATCTCGCGCCCCTCGGGCGTGCGCAGATCGAGCGTCACGCATTTCTTGTTGCGCGCGAGGCTGTACCACCACAGCGATGTGTCGTCCTTGACGATGCGCCAGCGGCGAATCGGATCCCCGCCCTCGGGCGGCTCGACCTTGATCACCTCGGCGCCGAAATAGCCGAGGATGGTGGCGGCGAAGGGGCCGGCGAGCAGCTGGCCCGCCTCGATGACGCGCAGCCCGTCCAGGGGGCGCGGTGCGCGCGGCGCGGATTCCATGATGTGTTTCCTCTCTCGTTACGTTGATTCTTGATTGTGCGGGGCGGTAGTGACGGGATCCAGTTCAGGCGAGTGCATAGTGCGTCGCCACTCCGACAAAGAGGCAGAGCCCGAACCACTGGTTGTGCAGGAAGGCGCGAAAGCAGGCGGCAGGCTCCCGTGCGCGGATGAGCCACTGCTGCCAACAGAGCAGGGCCGCGCCCACGAGCAAGGCGAGCGACCAGGGCCAGCCCAGCTCCGCCTGACGGCCGATGAGCCACAGATCGAGCAGCAGCAGCACTTGCAGGATGCCGATGATCACCCGGTCCAGATCGGCAAAGAGAATGGCTGTCGACTTGATGCCGATTTCAAGATCATCGGCGCGATCGACCATTGCGTATTCCGTGTCATAGACCAGTACCCACAGCACCACGGCACTGAAGATGAGCCAGGCAATCGGGGGCACCGTGCCGGTGATGGCGGCGAATGCCATGGGCACCGACCAGCCGAATGCCGCGCCCAGATAGACCTGTGGCAGATAGGTATGTCGCTTCATGAACGGGTAAAGCACGGCAAGCCCCACGGCCGCGAGCGACAGCAGCATGGTTTGCAGATTCAGGGTCAGGACCAGCAAAGCCGAGGCACGCCACAGCACGCCGAAGAGGATCAGCGCCTGGCGTTCAGTTACTTCCCGCATCACGAGCGGACGATCCCGGGTGCGGGTGACATGTCCGTCGAAATGCCGGTCAGCGTAATCGTTGATGACACAGCCGGCTGAACGCATGAGCACGGTGCCCAGCAGGAATACGCCGAGTACCCAGGGATCCGGCACGCCCTCGGCTGCAATCCACAAGGCCCACAGGGTCGGCCACAGCAGCAGCAGGATTCCGATCGGTCGATGCAGTCGCATCAGCCGGGCCCAGGCGCCCCAGCTGTTGCGACGAAAGGGCAGTGAGGCTGCGTTCATACCTTTGCGTAGTCCAGTTTTTGCGCCAGCCAGCGCCGGATCAGCCGATCACCCAGCGCGGGCTGCTCGCGCAGGATGCGATCGGCGAGGGCGCGCACTGCCGGCAGCAGATCGCGGTCACGACTCAAATCGGCGATGCGGAAGGATGCCGCACCCGTCTGTCGCGTACCGAGTACCTCGCCCGGGCCCCGCAAGGCCAGATCGCGCTCCGCGATGATGAAGCCATCATTGGTTTCCCGCATCGTCTGCAGGCGGGCGCGCGCAGTGTCGCCGAGTGGGGCTTTGTACAGCAAGATGCAGATCGACTGGGCCTCGCCGCGTCCCACCCGGCCGCGCAGCTGATGCAACTGTGCAAGACCCAGCCGCTCGGCGTTCTCGATGATCATGAGGCTGGCATTGGGCACATCCACGCCCACTTCGATGACCGTGGTGGCCACCAGCAGATCGAGCGTGTGCTGCATGAAGGCCTGCATGACCGCGCTCTTCTCTTGCTCCTTCAGTCGTCCGTGAATCAGGCCGATGCGCAGGTGGGGTAGTGCTGCCATGAGCTGTTCAGCCGTGTCCGTCGCGGCCTGGGAATCGAGCACCTCGGATTCGTCGATCAGCGGGCACACCCAGTAGGCCTGACGGCCGGAGGCACACGCGGTGCTGATTCTGGCCACGATGTCCTCGCGACGGGTCTCGGCCAGCACCTTGGTGGCCACCGGAGTGCGGTTGGGCGGCAGCTCATCGAGGATGGAGACATCCAGATCCGCGTAGGCCGTCATCGCCAAGGTGCGTGGAATGGGGGTGGCCGTCATGATGAGCTGGTGCGGGCGCAGATTGCCTTGCGCACCTTTTTCCAGCAACGCAAGTCGCTGATCAACTCCAAAGCGGTGCTGCTCATCCATGATCACAAGCCCCAGCCGGCCGAAGCGGACGTCTTCCTGGAACAGGGCATGTGTGCCGATGATGATACGGGGAGTGGCTTCCGCCACCTGTGCATGCAGGCGTCGGCGCACGGCGGGCGTGGCGCGCCCGGTGAGGCTCACCACCTCCACGCCACAGGACGCGAACCAGCGGGTGAAGTTGCGCCCGTGCTGCTCGGCCAGCAATTCCGTGGGTGCCATCAAGGCCACCTGATAGCCATTGGCGAGGGCAAGGCTTGCGCAGAGCGCGGCAACGGCGGTCTTGCCGGCACCGACATCACCCTGCAGGAGACGCAGCATCGGCAGGCCCTTGCCGAGATCCTGCGCCACTTCAGCCACCACGCGTTGCTGGGCGCCGGTAAGCGTGAAGCCCAGCGCCGCAAGCAGGGTCTGGTGCATTTCCTCACCACCGCGCAGCACCGGCGCACTGCGCTTGCGGGTTGCCTGACGCAGCTTGCGCAGGCTGATCTGATGCGCGAGGAGCTCCTCGATCGAGAGCCTTATCTGCGCCGGGTGCGTGCCATTGAAGAGCGGGTCCAAGGGCATGTCGGGCGGTGGCCGGTGCACCAGGCGCAGCGCCTCATGCAAGGGCGGCAAGCGTCCTGACTGCGCGACGGCGGTTTCAATCAGGGCATCGAGTTCGGCACTGTCCTCGCGGTTCATGCGCAGCACTTCCAAGGCCTGGCTGGTGAGCTTGCGCAGCATCGCTTGGTGCAGGCCGTCAGTCGCGGGATAGACCGGTGTCAAGGCGGATTCAAGTGACTGCGGCTGGTAGTCGTCCACCACCTGACATTCCGGATGCACCATCTCGAGTTGCTGGGGGCCTCGCCGCGCTTCGCCGAAACAGCGCACACGCCGACCATTGGCAAGGCGCAGCTGCTGCTCGCGGCTGAAGTGGAAGAAGCGCAGCGCGATGCTGCCGGTGTCATCCTCGACCTTCACCAGCAGCGAGCGGCGACGTCCGAATTGGATCTGACTGGCAATCACGACGCCTTCCACCACGACTTCCATCCGGGGATAGACGGTGCGCAAGGGGGTGATGCGGGTGCGATCCTGATAGCGGGACGGCAGGTGATAGACCACATCCCGGATGGTGGTGAGTCCGAGCTTCTGCAATTTCTCGCGCACACGCGGTCCCACGCCCGAGAGGCGCTCAACCGGGTCTTCGAGTCCCAGAGCGGCCACCGCGTGGCGGGGAATCAGAGGCCGACGATGGCGTCGATTTCCACCAGCGCCCCGCGCGGGAGGGCCGCCACCTGGACAGTGGCACGCGCCGGATACGGCGGCGTGAAATAGCTGGCCATCACCTCGTTGACGATGGGGAAGTGGGCAAGGTCGACCACATAGATGGTGAGCTTGAGTGCCTGTTGCAGGGTCGCGCCGCCGGCTTCTGCCACGGCCTTCAGATTCTCGAACACCCGGGTTACCTGGTCCCGGATGTCTCCGCTCACGATTTCCATGGAGCTGGGCACCAGCGGAATCTGTCCGGAAAGATAGAGGGTGTTGCCGTGGCGCACGGCCTGCGAGTAGGTGCCGATGGCAGCGGGGGCTGCCGGGGTCTCGATGACGACCTTGCTCATGGATGCTCCGTTGGGCGCCGAGCGCCGGGTTTCAGGTTTTCTTGCGCTGGATGCGGACCACGGTCTGCACACGACGGGTGGCGCGGATGACATCCGCGAGGTGCTTGCGATCGCGCAGGCCAATCACGAGGCGGATGCTGGAATGCCGCGCATTGCGCTCGCTGATTTCCACTTCCTCGATGTTCGCATTGGCATCGGCGACTGCGGCGGCGATGGTGGCGAGGGTGCCGCGACGATTGATCACATCGAGCGCCAGCTCCACGCTGAATTCGCGGTCGATGTCACGCGCCCATTCCACGTCTATCCATTTGTCGGGCGCGCTGCGGTAATCCGTGATATTGGGGCAGGTGGGCTGGTGCACCACGATGCCGCGTCCCGCAGTGAGATAACCGATGATGGCATCCCCGGGAATCGGGTAGCAGCACTTGGGAAACGACACCACCATGCCCTCGGTGCCGCGAATCACCAGTGGCGAGGCTGATTCATCAGCCCGTGCTTGAAGCTTGCGACGCTTGCTGCCGGACTCGGGCTCCACCTTCTCTTGGGCGAGATTGCGGGCAACCAGCGGAGCAAGTCTCTGGCCGAGACCAATCTCGGCGTAGAGCCCATCCAGGCTTTCCAGCTTGAAGCTCGCCAATACCGCTTCCAACCGCGCCGGGTCCAACCTGTCGCTGGAAGTCTCGAGCATGGAAAGTTCGCGTTCCAGCATGCGCTTGCCAAGGGCACGGGCCTCGTCCAGCTGGAGGTTCTTGAGGTAGTGACGAATGGTCGCACGCGCCTTGCCGGTGACCACGAAGGTCAGCCAGGCAGGATTGGGGCGGGCGCCGGGTGCGGTCACCACCTCCACCGTCTGGCCGGTTTCAAGCGGTGTACGCAAGGGTGAAAGGCGGCGATTGATGCGGCACGCCACACAGGCGTTGCCGAGATCCGAATGAATGGCATACGCAAAGTCCACCGCCGTCGAGCCGCGGGGCAGGGTCAGGATCTTGCCCTTGGGCGTGAAGACATAGACCTCGTCCGGGAAGAGATCGATCTTCACGTTCTCGAGGAATTCTTCCGAGTTACCCGCCTGCTGCTGCATTTCCAGGATGTTGCGCAGCCACTCGCGCGCGCGCTTCTGGGCACTGCGGGCCGCCGAGTCGCCGGTCTTGTACAGCCAATGGGCCGCGATGCCGGCCTCCGCCACCTGATCCATCTCATGGGTGCGGATCTGCACTTCCAGCGGCACCCCATAAGGGCCGAACAACACGGTATGCAGCGACTGGTAGCCGTTGGCCTTGGGGATTGCGATGTAGTCCTTGAAGCGTCCCGGCACCGGCTTGTACAGGCTGTGCATCACGCCCAGTGCGCGGTAGCAGTTGTCCACCGTGTCCACCACCACGCGGAAGGCATACACATCATGCACGTCGGTGAAGCCGAGGTGCTTTTCCTTCATCTTGTTGTAGATGCTGTAGAGGTGCTTCTCGCGTCCGGCCACCTGCGCGGACAGTCGCTCCTGCCGCAGATGCCGCCGGATCCGTTCCTTGATCTTGTCGACGATTTCCTTGCGATTGCCGCGGATGCGCAGGATTTCCTGCCGGATGACGCGTTGTCGCAGGGGATAGAGCGCCGCGAACCCGAGCTCTTCCAGTTCCAGGCGGATGATGTTGAGGCCGAGACGCTGCGCGATGGGCGCGTAGATTTCAAGTGTCTCGCGCGCGATGCGCCGCCGCTTCTCGGGCGCCAGCGCCCCCAGGGTGCGCATGTTGTGCAGGCGGTCGGCAAGCTTGACGAGAATGACGCGGATGTCTGCCGCCATCGCCATCAGCATGCGCTGGAAGTTGCGCGCCTGGGCCTCGGCATGGGACTCGAATTCCAGCCGCGTGAGCTTGGAGAGCCCATCCACGATGGTCGCGACTTCCGGCCCGAATTCGCGGGTGATCGTTTCCTTGCCGATATGCGTGTCTTCGATCACGTCATGCAGCAGGGCTGCGATGAGCGTCTCGTGATCCATGTGCATGTCGGCGAGGATGCAGGTCACCTCCAGCGGATGCTGGATATAGGGCTCGCCGGACTTGCGGGTCTGGCCTTCGTGCGCTGCGGCGCCGAATTCATAGGCACGCCGGATGTCGGCTATCTGGGCCGGTTCCAGATAGGCGCGGGCGCGCCGGCAGAGATCATCCAGGCGGACATGTTCGACTTCAGCGAGCATGGGAAGCACAGGCGGAGGTGCTGTGCGTTCGGGCAGGGCATCGGCCACGCGGCGGACTCATGCCGCGTGTGGTGTTGCCGGGCCGGAAAGGATCAGGGAAATTCCGGCGGCGGCGCGGGTTCGGCGAGGAATTCCGCGGCACGTTCGAACTCCTCTGCAGCGCGCTGCTTGGCATCGAGCTCATCCAGGATTTCGCGGTTCATGAGGCCGGCAGCAATCTCGCGCAGCGCGATGACTGTCGGCTTGTCGCCATCTTCCGGAACCAGCGGGGTGGTGCCCCGGGCAATCTGGCGGGCGCGGCGGCTGGCCGCCACCACGAGATCAAAGCGGTTATCAACAAAGGGCAGACAGTCTTCGATGGTGATGCGGGCCATGGGCTTTGTTTCCAAGCGCTTGAAAGAAATGCCGAAAGGATAACAGAGGGGGGAGGGCGATGAAACCGCCGCAAGTGTCCCTGATCAGCCTGCCCGGGCCCTCTGGATGATGCCGGCAAGCTCGCCCAGCGCACTCTCAAAATCATCATTCACCACCAGATGCTGATACTCGGATGCATGGGACATCTCATCCTCTGCGGCCTGCATGCGCCGGTTGATGACCTCTTTCGGATCCTGTCCGCGGGCCTCCAGCCGCGCGCGCAGGGCGGCGATGGAGGGCGGGGCGATGAAGATGCTGACGGCGGCGGGGTAGAGATCCCGGATGCGCCGTGCCCCCTGCCAATCGATCTCCAGCACCACGTCCAGGCCCTCGGCCAAGGTGTGGTCCACGCTGCCGCGCGAGGTGCCATAGAGGTTGTCGAAGACACGGGCGTGCTCAAGGAAATCACCGGCCTCAACCATGCGCTCGAAAGTGGGCACATCCACGAAATGGTAGTTCACCCCATCAGTCTCGCCGGGACGCTTGTTGCGTGTGGTGTGGGAAACGGAGACCCCAAGGCCCGGCAACTGCTTGAGCAAGGCACTGATAAGGCTGGTCTTGCCGGCCCCGGAAGGGGCCGAGATGACAAAGAGGCGGGCGGGCATGGGGCGTTCCAGTGCTGGGGACGCTTACGCTACTACGCCCCGCGCACCTTGTCGCCCGTGGCTACTCAGAAAGGATTCTCGGTGGACAGGCCGAGCACCAGCCGTCCAGCCTGCTCCGTGAGACGGTCGATATGCCCGTTGATGTGCAGGGGCATGGCCTGGAAATCGCGATAACGCCGCTCGAAGGCCGTGCCCTCGCGCAGGCCGTTTCCACCGAGCACGCGCAGGATGAGGGCCATGGCCTCATCGCACAGGTGCACCGCCTGCATGCCGGCGAGCGACTGGCGGAAATAGTCGGCTTCCGTGGGCAGAGTGCGGGTTTCGATGCGCGTGTCCGTGTCCCTGAGTGCGGAAAACACCGTGTCCTCGGCCGCGTGGATGAGCGCCTGCGCGCGTCCCAGATTGACGTGCAGGGTGGGACGCTCGGCCATGCGGGTGCCGTAGATGGCGACGCGATCGCGAATGTCACGCGCGGTCTCCTCCAGTGAGATCCGCGCTACGCCACAGGCCATGGCGCCCAGCCACAGCACGGACAGTGCCACCCAGTCCTCCCGATAGCGGGGATGAATCACAGGGTGGGAGAGGTCCCGCAGTTGTTCGCGATGACGCGGGCCCCAGGGCACCACGCGCTCCACTGGCACGCGCGTGTTCTGGTAATGCACGTGATCTGTCGCTGAGGCGCGCACGCTCATGCCATCCCAGGTGGGCGCGATGCGCACGGACGGGTCATGCAGATTGGCCATGGAGAAGCTCAAGGCCGTGCGATCCGCGTTCCAGAACACCACACCCGCCCAGTCCGCATAGCGTGCGCCCGAGCCGAAAGCCGCGACGCCGTTCAACAGAAGATCATCACCTGCGGGCTCCGACTTGATCTCCGTGGACGCGCCAGCGGGATAACAGACCCATTCCCTGCGGTCCATGATGCCGCGCAGGAAGTCTTGTCGCTGCGGCCCCAGCAACGCCACGAAATGGTGGAAGGTGCAGAGGTGATTCCACAGGCACCAGGCGGTGGAAGTGCACTGCGCGGCGACGGCCTGCAGTTCGTGGCCGATGTCGGCCATGCTGGCCTCCAGCCCGCCGATTTCCCGGCTGCCGGACAGGCGCATGATGTCGTTGGCCCGCAGTGCGTTGAGAACCGCTGTATCGACAGAGCGGGAGCGGTCGGCTTCTCCAGCCTGCTCGCCGATGGCGGGCAGCAATTCAAGGACTCTAAGGGCCTGGTTCACGCGGATGCCTCCAACATAGCGGGGATGCCGCCATGGAACCCGTGTTCACCGCAACACTGCAAGAGGGTAACTGCTCCTAATTCGTGACAGTAACCCTATTTTCACAGTTGGCAGCTACAAGGGTAATAGGTGGGTAATTGGTGACAGTAACCCTATTTCCACGGCCGGCAACCAGCCATGGCAGAAACCCGGAGATTCCCCGATGACCCATATTGATTTTTTGTGTGTGGCCAATTCCTCCCGCAGCCAGATGGCGGAGGGGCTGGCAAGAGTACTTTTTTCGGACCGGACCAAGGTGAGCAGTGCCGGGTCGCGCCCGACACAGGTGAACCCGCGAGCCATCGCCGTCATGCGGGAAATCGGCATCGACATCGGCGGCCAGCGCGCCAAGTCTGTGGAGAGCGTGCTCGGGGAAGAGGTGGATCTGGTGATCACCCTCTGCGCGGAAGAAGTCTGCCCGGTACTGCCGGGCACGGTGCGCCGATTGCACTGGCCGATCGCCGATCCGGTCACGGATGACCCGACCCTCAGCGAGGCCGAGCATCTGGCGCGCTTCCGCACCGCTCGAGAGGAAATCCGCGTGCGGCTGGAGGGGCTGGGGGATTTTTGACGAACTATTCGATGTTCTGTATCTGTTCCCGAATCTGTTCAATCAGCACCTTCAATTCCACCGAGGCGCCAGTGGTATCCACATGCGCGGATTTGGACCCCAAGGTATTTGCCTCGCGATTCAGCTCCTGCATCAGAAAATCGAGCCTGCGGCCAATGGGCTCTTGCTGGCCCAGCACGCGGGTGACTTCCGTCAGGTGCGTTTCCAGTCTGTCGAGCTCTTCGGCCACATCGAGTCGCTGAATCAGCAGGGCGCATTCCTGCTCAAGGCGTGCGGGGTCCAGGTTTCCCGCGATCTCCTGAATGCGTTGCATCTGACGCGCGCGTATCGCTTCGATGATCTGCGGCACCCGCGTCCGCGTGGCGCGAGTGATATCGCCAATGGACGCACAGCGCTGGAGCACCAGTTCGCGCAGCCGCTCTCCCTCGCGTGTGCGGGACTCTGTCATTTGTGACAGGGCTTCCTCGAGTGCTGCAAGCGCAGCGGCGGAGAGGACATCGGGATCAAGTTCCCGACTCTCCAGCACACCCGGCCAACGCAGCACTTCCAGCGGATTGAGCGGCGCATGCTCGCCCATCAGGCCGCTCACCACGTTCGCAGCGTCAACCACACGCCGGGCGAGTTCCTCGTTCAAGCGAATCTGCATGTCGACCTGGCCGGAGGTATCGAGGCGCAGGCCGGCATCCACCTTGCCTCGGTTAAGCCGGGCGGCGATGCGGGTCCGGACTTCACCTTCCAGAGACCTGAGTTCTTCCGGCAGGCGCAGGCCTATCTCCACATGCCGGTGATTCACTGATCTGAGCTCCCAGACGAGACGTCCCCATTCTCCAGCGCTCTCGTGTCGGGCAAAGGCGGTCATGCTGCGAGCCATGGGATTCTCCGTTGGGCTTTTGAGGTAGGCCGGCGCATCTTAGCCACTCCCACAGGGGCACGCGACGGCGGGTTCTGCGCTGACAATGAAACGGCGGCAATAACTTGGACCGGGCTTGGCTATAATCGGCGCCCCTCAAGCTGGAAGATGCCCATGACCGTCCGCCCCAGTGGCCGCGCGCCCGATGAATTGCGTGCCGTGCGCTTCACCCGTCACTACACCGTTCATGCCGAAGGTTCGGTGCTCGTCGAATTCGGCAACACCAAGGTGCTGTGTAATGCGACGCTCGAGGACAAACCCCCTGGCTGGCTCAAGGGCACGGGCGAGGGCTGGGTGACTGCAGAGTACGGGATGCTTCCGCGTGCCACCCACACCCGCAATCGGCGCGAAGCAGCACAAGGCAAGCAGGGCGGCCGCACCTTGGAAATCCAGCGACTCATCGGGCGCAGCTTGCGTGCGGTGGTCGATCGCCGAGCGCTGGGCGAGCGTTCCATCATGATCGACTGTGATGTGATTCAGGCCGACGGTGGCACGCGCACCGCGGCCATCACGGGAGGCTATGTGGCGCTGGCGGATGCCGTGAACTCACTCCTGCGCAACAAGACCATCGCACGCAATCCCATCCACGGCCATGTAGCCTCCGTCTCCGTTGGCATCTACAAGGGCGTGCCGGTGCTCGACCTCGACTATGCCGAAGATTCCGCGGCGGAAACCGACATGAACATCATCATGAACAATGCCGGACACTTCGTTGAGGTGCAGGGCACGGCAGAGGGTCACGCCTTCCGGCGGGATGAATTCAATTCGCTGCTGGACCTCGCCGAGAGCGGCATCCAGCGCCTCATTGCGGCCCAGGAAGCCGCGCTCGCCGAATCCCCCTGATCCTGTGTGACCGTGGAAATCGTGCTTGCCACCGGTAATGCCGGCAAGGTGCGTGAGCTGCAGGCCTTGCTAGCCCCTCGCCACTGGCAAGTGCGTGCCCAGTCGGACTTCGCATGTCCGGAGGCCGAGGAAACCGGCCTCACCTTTGTGGAGAATGCACTCATCAAGGCCCGCAATGCCGCGCGGCATACCGGCCTGCCCGCACTGGCAGATGATTCCGGCCTCGCCTGCATGGCGCTGCAGGGTGCGCCCGGCATCTACTCCGCGCGCTACGCGGGACCGGGCGCCAGTGATGCGGCGAATGTCGAGAAGCTCTTGGCGGCCCTGTCTGGCGTTCCGGAAGACGCGCGGCTTGCGCGTTTCATCTGCGTCATCGCCTTTCTCCGCCATGCGGAAGATCCCTGTCCCATCATCGCCGAAGGGAGCTGGCTGGGACGTATAACGCATACGCCCCGCGGCGATGCAGGCTTCGGCTATGACCCGGTCTTCGAGGTGCCGGGTACCGGCTTGACCGCAGCTGAACTCGCGCCCGCACAGAAACAGGCCTTGAGTCATCGCGGCCAGGCCCTGCGCGACTTCATGCAGAGGCTGGAGGCACGACAGTCCCACACGGACTGACGCTCAAATGCTGAAGCCCCAGGCAAGCACGCAAGCAGCGACCGAGTCTCCAACCAGGCTGGATCCGTCACAGATTCCGCTTGCGCTCTACATCCACTTGCCGTGGTGCGTGCGCAAATGCCCCTACTGCGATTTCAATTCCCATGCTGCGGAGAATGTGCCCGAGGCGCAGTATGTGGCGGCCTTGCTGGCTGATCTGGAACATGATCTCCCGCTCACATTCGAGCGGCCCTTGGTCTCCATTTTTCTGGGGGGTGGCACGCCCAGCCTGTTCTCGGGTGCGGCCATCAATGCACTCCTGCGTGGGGTCGCGCGGCGCGTACCTTTCGCGGCAGACATCGAGATTACTCTGGAGGCCAATCCGGGGGCGGTGGATGAGGCGCATTTCGCGGGCTATCGCGAAGCGGGCGTCAATCGGCTCTCCATCGGCGTGCAGAGCATGCGCCAGGCACAGCTCACCAGGCTGGGGCGTGTCCATGGCACGGAGGATGCCGCGCGTGCCGTGGCGGTGGCGCAGGCGGCGGGTTTCGAAAATCTCAATCTGGATTTGATTTACGGCCTGCCCGGGGATCGCAAGGGCGATTCCCTGCGTGACCTGGAAGCCTTGCTCGCGTTTGCGCCCCAGCATGTGTCCTGGTACCAGCTCACCCTCGAGCCCGGCACCGCATTTGCGCATCGACCGCCGCGTCTGCCGCCCGAGGGGCGCATCGCGGAGGAATCGGAGCAGGGCGTGGCCTTGCTCGCCACCGCCGGCTTTCACCGCTACGAAGTCTCGGCGTATGCCCGTGCGGGACATGAGGCACGGCACAACCTCAACTACTGGCAGTTCGGCGATTATCTGGGGCTCGGTGCCGGTGCACATGGCAAGCTGAGCACGGCCGAGGGCGTGCTGCGCACCACCCGCCGCCGTCATCCGCAGGCCTACATGAAGGAATCGGGCAACGAGTCCGTGCGCACCTTGGAGCCGGTCCCCACTGAGCGCCTGCCCATTGAATTCATGCTGAATGCACTGCGGCTTGCCGAGGGATTTCCTGAAGCGCTTTTCGCCGCGCGCACGGGCTTGCCTCTTTCCGATCTTCTCCCGGCCGTGATGCGCGCGATGGATCGCGGCTGGATGTCACGGCACGAGGGAGAGCTCGCAGCCACGCCACTCGGCTACCGCTTTCTGGACGATCTGCAGCTGCTTTTCCTGCCCTGACCCGGGTCGACCGCGCTCTTCACACGAAGATCTCCCTACAGCGCCCACCCGAGTTCGAGGCTCGCGCCCACGCTGGCCACCAGGGTCGAGAGGACGATCACCTTGGAGGCCACCTCCTCGCGCAGTCGATAGCGTTTGGCTAACACATAGCCGTTGATGCCGGCCGGCATCGCTGCCAGCAGTACGGCAACTCTCGTCCAATCGTGGCGCACCGACAGCAGACTGCAGCACAGCCACACCAGCAGGGGGTGCAGTGCGTTCTTCAGCACCACCAGGGACAGGGCTTCACCCAGCGCACCACGGATACGATATTGGGCGAGCGACACACCTGGCGACACCAGAGCACAGCCCTGGGCTGCGGCCGCGAGTTTCTCCAGCCAGGAATCCAGCGCCCCGGTAGAGGCAAGCCCGGTCACGTTGGCGAGCACGCCAAGCGCAAGGCTTGGAATCACGGGATTCAAGAAAAGCCGCGCCACCGCGCGATACCACGGCAGGTGTACGCCAGTGCCACGCGCGCCATAGACCTCGATGGTCCAGGTGGCCAGTGTGAAGAGCACTGTGCTCTGCAACGCGAGCAGGGTATAGAGCGGCACCGCCGCCGAGGCGCCAAAAGCCGCATGGGTAAGCGGGATGCCGAGCATCACCATGTTGGAATAACAGGCGCCCATGCCAGCCACACCCTGGCTCGCCCTGTCCCACGCAAAACCGAGGCGCGTAATCCACACCCCACTGCCAAACATGAGCACGGAGGGCAGGTAGAACGCGAGAATTAGATTCCATGGCAACACCTCCGGCAGATCCGCATTGGCAAGACTGCGAAAGAGCAGGGCGGGAATGGCAACGTGATAGACGAAACGCGCGAGGCCATCTTCGGTCGCTTCATCGAAGAGGCCTGAGCGGAAGAGCAGAAAACCGAGCGCCACGGCACCGAAGACCGGGGCGATGATCGGCAGCACGATATCCAAGGCGGTAATTGCTCCGGGTCCGCGAACCGCCCGAGGGCGCGGGCAGGTTATTTCAGGACGGGGTGATACTCGCGCAGATGGGCCGGCTGTTTGCGCCAGGCCCGGCCGGCCATCAGTCCACCGTCCACCACCAGCGCGTGACCCACGACATAGGCGGACTGCTCGCTCGCCAGCCAGAACGCGGCGTCCGCAATCTCCTCGGGCTGGCCGAAGCGGGCCAGCGGCTGGTCGTCTTTCTGCAGTTCGCTGATGCGGGCCATGCGACCGTGCCAACGGTCATCGGTGACGCCGGTGTGGATGGGGGTCGCGATATTCCCGGGACAGATGCAGTTCACGCGGATGCCGTGCTCGATGAGCTCCAGCGCGGAGGACCGCGTGAAATGTTCCACGCCCGCCTTGGCGGTGGCATAGGCATGCGGACTGAAGCCGCCGGTGAGCGCAGCCACGCTCGCGATATTGACGATGCTGCCCTGTTGGCGCGTCTGCATGGCACGCGCCGCGTGTTTGGTGCCGAGAAACACGCTGCGCTGAATGACGGCACAGGCGTGGTCCCACTCGGCAACGGAAGTCTCCGTCAGGGGACCGATCACGCCCACGATGGCGGCGTTGTTGATGAGGCAGTCCAGCCTGCCGAAGCGTTGCATCACGGCCGTGACGGCAGCCTCGAAGTCGCGTTCTTCTCGAACATCGAGACGCACGTACGCGGTCTCGCCGCCCAGTTCCGTGGCCAGTGCCAATCCTTTGTCATCCTGGATGTCCGCCACCATCACGCGATGGCCGGCGGCGTGAAAGCGACGGGCGCAGGCGGCGCCAATGCCGCTGGCACCACCGGTCACCAGCAGCGCGGGTGACTCACCAGGCATTCGGATTGACCAGCGGCCCGGGGCGCGCGGGCGCGTCTTCGATCGGCGGACGTGCATCACAACCGAGGTGACCGCTGCGGGCCAGGATGGTGAGGCCGATTTTCTTCGCCACCGGCGCCTCGGCTGGCGTGTCCTCGGGCGCGATGCCGGCGCGGGAGCACAGCTCACCCCAGGTATGAATCTCTTCCATCATGCGATGCACGACCGTGACGATACGGTCATTGTGCGGGCAGTGATATTCGTAGGTCGGCATGGGGACCTCAGTCGAAATTCTTGGTGGTGTGGTAGTGCTTGGTGGTGGTCATGGCGCCATAGGCCGAGCCGCCTGCGCTGTCACTGCCCATGGCCTTGCGGCGAATGAGATTGGCCGCCAGGTGGACCTTTTCCACCGGACTGTCGCCTGGCGTGTCACCGAGCGGCTGGCCCGAAAGGGCGCAGACATCACCCCACGTGTTCACATCCTGGGACATCTTGTGCGTGACCTGCACGGTCTGGTCGTTGGCAGGGCAGTAGTAGTCATACAACGGCATCTCGGGCCTCCTTTCGTGGTCCAGGGCGGGGGCGAAGCGTAGCAAATTGCGCGGGCTGCCGGGCAAGCCGCGCAGGCCCTCCCGGGAAATCTTCCGCGAACGGCGGCACGCCCCTCCCGGCCGGGCTTTGCCGTCTACAGCCGGGGCGCGAGTCCGGGCACCTTCGGCCCCAGCCACCCGGGAGGACGCCATGCACCAGCCAGAGCCAGGAAGTGACCTTGAGGCCCGACCGCTCGTGCGCAGCCGACCCGCGCCCCCTGGACCCGCCGGGAATCGGGTCCTGCATGCGGAATTCCGCACGCGTGCGCCGCTGCGCCTGTTTCTCGATGAACTGGACTATGCGCGCGCGCAGGCGGCGACCCTGGAGGTGTTGGGTGAAGCCGGTGCGGTCCTCCTCAGTTATTGCCTGCTGCCGGATCGTGTGGTGCTGGTGATGACCGGGCACTCAACGCTTGCGAGTGCCCGCGTGGCCCAGCTGCTGGCGCGCCTCGAAGTTCTGTTTCGGCTGCGTCACGGTCGGATGCCGCCACCGTGCAAAATCAGCTTGCGCACGCTCGAGAGTGCGCGGGAGCTGGCGCGGATCTGCGCGCGCATCCAACAACTGCCGGTAGTCCTGGGACTTGCCGACAGCCCTCGCGCCTGGGGTTGGGTCGGACCCGAGCCGTCTGCTCGCTCGTGAGCACAGAGACTGCAGCTGCCGGCAGCTCAACCGTGCCTCCAAGGCACGGAATGCCACTGGCACAACGGGTGCTGCTGGCGACCACTTGGTCCTTGGTCTGGTGCCTGGCTTATCTGCAGGTCGGGCCGCCCGTGAAAGCCTTCGCCCTGCAACACCTTGGTGACGCGCAAGCCTACTTCTACAGCCACTATGGTCCCGAGATGCTGCTCTTCCTGTGGGGCTGGTGGGGAATTCCTCTCCTGCAGGTGATCTTGCTGGGGCGGCTTCACCCCGCGCTGCATGTGCTGCTGGTCGTGTTGTCTGTGGCCGGATTTGCATTTGCGGTGTACCGCGCGCCCTGGCAGACCGCGCTGGACGCGGCACGACTTTGCCCCACGGAGAGCGGCCTGCGCATTCATCGCCGCGTGGCTGCAGCGAGCCTGTACGGAGTGCGTGAGATCCGTGATTGGCACGGGATGGGCTTTGAGTTCGTCGAATACACCGACGGCCTGGGCCAGCATTTTCGTCTCGGTCTCGAACAGGGAAACGTCGTCCGTGAGGCGATTCCGGTTCCCGAGAGCACGTATGAGCTCGTGGCCCTGCCCTTGGAGACACCGGCGCGCCGACTCAGCTTGCGGCGGCTGGTGGTTCGCGATCGCCTCACTGGTGAAGTGCTCGGCGAGAGTCGATTGATCCTGATCCATCGCGGTTGGGCCGACCGCGTGCTGGCCAACGGTTTCCATTTCGCGCCTCCGGCGTGTTTCGGCGGTGTCCCCGTCAATCGGGGCGGACCCAAGCCGATTGGGGCGACCGGTCTGGTGAAGGCAGTGATCACGCCTCGCGCGGCCAGGCCCATGCCCTGATTCAACCCCCATCGTGCCAAGGAGTGGCCCATGGAATTCCGCACCCTCAATCTGCGAGCGCTGATTGCGAACCTCGCCTATGTGCGATGGCAGAATCTGCCTGCAGCTTCAGCACAGGAAATCGCGCGGGCGGCAGCCGACGCCCTCATCGCACCCGCAGGCTATTGCGAGCAAGTCCTCGGGTCCTCGCACTGGTCGTTGGCGAGTTGCCATGAAGATGTGGGCTCCGGCTTTGCTGCCAGCGTGTTTGCAAGTGACGACGGCAAGGTGCTGGCCATCCGCGGGACCCAGGATACGCTCACCCTGGTATCCACGCCGGACGGGCAGATTCCGGTGGAGGGATTGCGGCTGGGTGACGGGACGCGCCTGTTGCTCGATGAGGCCCAGCGGATCGCACAGGAGATGGCGGCTTACGCCGGGGCCGCTGTAGGACTGGGCGCGGGTCATCCCTTCATGGACATGCACACCGTGTTTGCGCTGACGGCCCCAATCGCCATCCCTACAGAGTCGCGCTTGATGCCGGTGTGAGATCAGGAGCGCGCCGTCTGGCTCATTTCCTCAAGTTCCATCCAGCGCTCCATGCGTGCATCCAGCGTTTTCTGGACCTCGCTGATCTTGTCGAGCCGTGCCTGCACGGCGGCGAAGGGCTGGTCGTAGAAACTGGGCGCCTGGGCTTCCCCACTGAGCTCTGCCAGTTCGCGTTCCAGTTTTTCGATTTCCCCCGGCAGGCGCTCGAGTTCCAGCTTGAACTTGTAGCTCAGCTTGCCGCCGGACTCGGCGCGTGTCAGCGAAGGGGATGTGGAGGGAGTCTGCGCTCCAGGCGACACCGCGGGCTTTGATGCACCTTTCTCACGCCCCGGCGCGTCCCGTGTGGCGAGCTTGCGCCCCCGCACCAGCCAGTCGCTGTAGCCACCCACATAACGCTCGATACGGCCCTCCTCCTCGAAGACCAGAATGCTCGTCACCACGTGATCGAGGAACTCCCGATCATGGCTGACGAGAATCAGGCTGCCCGAGTAGGTGACGAGTTGTTCCTCCAGCACGTCGAGTGTCTCGACATCGAGATCGTTGGTCGGCTCATCCAGGATGAGCAGATTGGTGGGGCGGGTAAAGAGCTGCGCAAGAATCACCCGGTTGCACTCTCCGCCTGACAGCGCCTTGATGGGTGTCAATGCCCGCTCGGCGCTGAACAGGAAACCCTGCAGATAGCCGATGATGTGGCGGTCCTTGCCATCGATGGTCACATAATCGCGTCCATCGCCGACCGTCTCCGCGATGGTCTTCTCGGGATTGAGCGCGCGCCGCAACTGGTCGAAGTACCCGACTTCCAGATTGGTGCCTGTCTTCAGCGAGCCGCTCTGGGGTTCCAGCTCTCCGAGCAGCAGCTTGAGCAAGGTGCTCTTGCCCACCCCATTGTTGCCGATAAGACCGATGCGCTCTCCGCGCATCATCTTGAGCGAGAAATTCTCGATGAGCCGGGTATCGCCATAGCCGTAACAGAGACTGCGCGCTTCCAGCACCTTGCGCCCGGATTCCTCGGCCTCGGACAGCACGATTTTTGGTTTGGCGAGCGGCTTCACCCGCGCCGCAGCCTCCTCGCGCAGGGCTTCCAGCGCCCGTACCCGGCCTTCATTGCGCGTGCGACGCGCCTTGATGCCCTGGCGGATCCACTCTTCTTCCTGACCCAGCTTCTTCTCGAACAGGGCCTGGTGACGTGCCTCCTCCTCCAGGGCTTTCGCCTTGTTCTCGATATAGGTGTCGTAATCACCCGGCCAATCGGTGAGACGGCCGCGATCGATTTCGATGATGCGGGTGGCGAGACTGCGCAGGAACGCCCGATCGTGGGTGATGAAGAGCACGCCGCCGCGGAAATTGCGCACCCGCTGTTCCAGCCATTCGATCGTGCTCAGATCCAGATGGTTGGTGGGTTCGTCGAGCAGCAGCAGATCGGGGCTCCCGACCAGGGCTTGCGCCAGCGCCACGCGTCGCCGCCAGCCCCCGGAGAGTTCGCCGAGGGTGCGTTCCGCGGGCAGTTCGAGCTCCGAGAGCACGGTCGCCACGCGCTGCTCCACGCCCCAGCCGCCGTGGGCTTCGATACGCTGCTGGAGCGTCTCGAGTTCGCCAAGGCTGACGGCACCCTCGGGGGCTTCGGAGAGCTCGCGGAAGCGTTCGATGAGCGCGGACTGCCCGGCGAGACCGCGAGCCACATAGTCCTTTACCGACAATTCGAGATCGGTTGGCAAGGATTGCGGCAGCTCACTGACCAGCAGGCCGCCCTTGCGCACGATGTCACCGCTGTCCGGTAGCAGACTGCCCTGGCACATCCTGAGCAGGGTGGATTTGCCGGCGCCGTTACGCCCGATCAGGCAGATCCGTTCGCCCTCCAGCAGCGAGAAACTGACCCGATCCAGCAGTTTGCGGGGGCCGTATTCCAGGGTGACTTCGTTGAAGTTGAGAAGAGTCATGCGCGGGTCGTCGGAGGGAGGCGCCCATTCTCGCAAAAAAGCGGTCACTCCGGGCCGGGTTTCCGTTACCCTCGCGGCTCCACGTCGAGGAGAGCAAGCATGGCCACCACTCCGCTCATCGAATACGAAGACGCAAGCCCGGAAGTCCGCGCGGTTTACGACGACATCCGTGCCACCCGCAAGACGGATTTCATCAACAATTTCTGGAAGGCGCTGGCCGCCAATCCTGCGCAACTCGAGCGCACCTGGCAGGGTGCCAAGGCGGTGATGGCCCCCGGTGCCATCGACGCCCTCACCAAGGAATTCATCTACATCGCGGTGTCGGTCGCCAACAAGTGCGAATACTGCATCCATTCGCATACTGCGGCGGCGCGCGCCAAGGGCATGAGCGAAGATCAATTTGCCGAGCTTCTTGCGGTGATCGGGATGGCCCATTCCACCAATGGCCTGGTGACGGCCATGCAGGTGCCGGTGGACGAGGTTTTCAAGGTCTGATGCACTCCGGATCCGCCTGGCTGTCCGGCTTCTGGGGCAAGCTTGCGGTTTCGCTGCTCGCCATCGTGACGGGCGTGGTGCTCTTCACTTTCTCATTGGTGGTGCTTGCCGTGTTCCTGGCTTTTGGACTGATTGTCTGGGCCTGGTTGATGTGGCGCACGCGTGGCATTCGCCGCCAGCTGCGTGAGCAGATGGAGGACGCGCTGCGCAGAAGTGCCGACTCCGCCGATGGCGCCGTCATCGAGGGGGAGTACACCGAAGTTTCGCGGGTGGTGCGTGAAATCGCCCACGAACCCGCTGACAGGGAACGCTGAAGCATGCCGGCGACTCATGTCTGGAGTGTGCTGCCGAGTCTTGCCGCGTGGCGCGCGCAAGGCTTGCGCACGGCGCTGGTCACCCTCATCGGCAGTGATGGTTCCACGCCCCGTCCACCCGGCAGCCAGATGGCCATTGCCGAGAACGGCAAGGCGGTGGGCAACATCACGGGGGGATGTGCTGAAGCGGCCATCATTGCCGAAGCCCAGTCCCGCATGGCACGGCGGGAGAACGGCAGCGTGCGCTATGGCGCCGGCTCGCCCTACATCGACATCCGGCTGCCCTGCGGCTCCGGGATCGATGTGTATTTCGATACCACGTTCCGGGATGAGGATTTGCAAACCCTGCTCGAGGCGCAGCAGGCGCGGAAACCTGCCGCGCTGCTGATCGATCCGGAACGCCATGAGGTCAGCGTGGCGACCGGGATTCCGCCCGCGGATTTCCCGGGCTATGTGCGGGCATACCCTCCTGTGACGCGGCTGGTGCTGGCAGGCAAGGGGCCGATGGTGCCCATTCTGGCCCAGCTCGCCAGCGCGGCGGACTTCGAGGTGATCGCTTTCTCGCCCGAACCGGAAACCCTGGAAGCGGCCACGCCCCACGCGTTCCGCGCCAACTATCTGGCGACACCCGCGTCATTCCGTTTCGAGGCCTTCGACGCGTGGACCGCTTTCGTGTCCCTGTTTCATGAGCACGAATGGGAGCCCCCCATCCTGAGCCAAGCGTTACGGTCCTCGTGTTTCTATGTCGGCGCACTGGGCAGCCAGCGCACCCAGCTCGCCCGCGTAGCGACCTTGCTGGAGCAAGGTCTGCCTGAGGCCCTGATCGCGCGTCTGCACGCACCGGTGGGCCTGCGGCTGGGTGGCAAGAGTCCGCCCGAGATTGCGCTCGCCATCCTCGCCGAGATCGTGCAGGAGAAGCACCGGGAGCCTGAAGCTTGAGTCAGGGAGGCGGGCTTGAACGCTGCGCCGTGTTGTTGCTTGCTGCCGGCCTTTCCCGCCGCTTTGGTGAAGACGACAAACTCCTTGCCTCATGGCGGGGCAAGCCACTCCTGGCGTGGACCTTGGCGCGACTCGCCGAGCTTCCCTGCAATACGAAAGTGGCGGTGGTTGGTCCGGCGGACACGGCGCGGGTCGCGTTGCTCGAGTCGACCGGTTTTCACTGCGTGGTGAATCTCACGCCGGAGGCCGGCATGGGCAGTTCGATTGCCTGCGGGGCGGCGTTTCTGCAGCACACACTCCCGGGAGACACCCCGGGCCTCTTTCTGTGCCTTGCGGACATGCCCCGCGTGTCTCTTGCCCTGTTCGAGCGTCTGCACGCGAGTCTTGCCGGAGATCCACTAACCCGCGTGGTGGTGCCGGTGCATGCGGGACGAAGAGGGCATCCCGTGCTTTTTGCTCACGCGTGTCTGCCCGAACTTGCGCTGCTTGCCGGAGATACAGGGGCCAGATCCGTAGTTCACGCTGCAGGCGAAGGCTTGCGCGAAGTCCCGTGGGAAGATGACAGCGTTCTGCTCGACCTCGATACGCCAGCCGATTTCGCGCGGGCTTCGGAGTTAGCCATTGATGGCAAGCCCTGAGGTCGCGATGAGCCTTGAGCGCAGCGCCTGAAACGGGTGTTCGGGATCGACATCGAGACTTC
>Ga0194123_10002098_pt1 | contig 27174 bp, 28 predicted proteins | sample TA2MahsurfametaG_5_FD_155479 | JGI IMG/M metagenome (GOLD analysis project Ga0194123, IMG submission 155479) | Freshwater microbial communities from Lake Tanganyika, Tanzania - TA2015023 Mahale A surface | ecosystem: Environmental > Aquatic > Freshwater > Lake | place: Tanzania: Lake Tanganyika... | reverse complement strand
GTTCAGGCAAATTGATGAACCCCACCGAAGTACTCAGCAAGGAATTGCAAGCACGCTATGCAAAAGCCGCACAAAGCGAAGAAACCGTTTACCTAGTCTCTCCTGAAGAAATCAAAAACACGCAACTCACCCGTCCTAAGCAAAGCGGCACACTTACCTGGCATTTCCACATTCAAAATGCGCGCGACGTGGCCTTCGGTACCTCAGACTCCTTTATCTGGGATGCTTCACGCATCAACCTACCTAGCGGCAAAAAGGCACTCGCTCAATCGGTCTACCCCATCGAAAGTAAGGGACAAGATGCCTGGACCCGCTCTACCGAATACAGCAAGGCTTCCATCGAATACTATTCCAAGCAATGGTTTGAATTCCCTTACGAAACGGCTACCAACGTGGCCGCAGAAATCAATGGCATGGAATACCCAGGACTCAACTTCTGCCACTACCAATCCAAAGGGGCATCCCTTTGGGGCGTGACCGATCACGAGTTTGGGCACAACTGGTTTCCTATGATCGTCGGCACCAACGAGCGCCGCTACGCTTGGATGGACGAGGGCTTCAATACCTTCATCAACCACTACAGTTCCAATGCCTTCAACAAGGGAGAATTCCCCTCCACCCTTCACCAAACCCGCAACTTCAATACCTACTTTACCAACGACAACCGGGAGGGAATAGACAACTATCCTGATGTAACAGATACTCGCAATCTCGGCATGGTGGCTTACATGAAGCCTGCCGTGGGCTTGGTGATGCTTCGGGAATACATCTTGGGCCCAGAACGCTTTGACCATGCTTTCCGCTCCTACATCAAGACCTGGGCCTATAAGCACCCCCAGCCCGGTGACTTCTTCAATCACATGGAAAATGTGGCTGGCGAAAACTTGTCCTGGTTCTGGAAGGGCTGGTTTTATGGCAATGGCAATATAGACCTAGGCATCACTTCGGTACAACCCTCCTATGGAGAAAATGCCTTAATCAACCTAGTCAATAAAGGAGATTTTCCTATGCCCGTACTCCTTGAAATCACCTATTCAGATGAATCCACGGAAAGAGTCAAACTTCCCGTAGAAATTTGGCAAAGAGGAGATGCTTGGGCTTACCTGCACAAAAGCACAAAAAAGATCAAGCAAGTGGTCATCGATCCAGACAAGATCACTACCGACATCAACTTGGGCAATGACAGTTGGCCCGTAGAAATCTACAAGTAAGCAAAAAGGTCCCGTAGGTACGGGACCTTTCTTTTTAAAATGCTTTTTCACCTATCACCAAATGAAATAAAGTTGAAAGTGAATTAGATGGGCAGTGGGCCGTGGCCTATCAACCGTTAGCGATTCTATCCAAGCGCCTGACTCATATCGGCTATCAAGTCCTCGATATGCTCCAGCCCTACGGATACCCGGAGTAGGTTTTCAGGAGTGGTAGTATTTGGACCCTCCACGGCAGCCCTACGCTCGATCAAGCTTTCTACTCCTCCCAGGCTGGTGGCATTGACAAAATAGTTCAATTTTGACACCACATGATCAGCTGCTGCCGCTCCACCTTTTACCGTGAAGGAAACCATCCCGCCGAAGTCATGCATCTGCTTGGCCGCCACCGCATGATTGGGATGAATAGCCAATCCTGGATAGTATACTTTTTCTACTTGGGGTTGGGAAACTAGAAACTCCGCCAAGGCCTTGGCATTGCTCGCATGTCCCTTCATTCGGTAGGCCAGCGTACGGATACTGCGGCTAAGCCAATAGCAATCACTCGGAGAAGGCACTGCTCCTCCCAAGTGTTGCACCTTTCTAATTTTTTCCCAGAATGCATCTTTTTTTGCCGTAATTAAGGCTCCTCCCAAAAGGTCGGAATGCCCTCCCAAATACTTGGTGCTGCTGTGCATGACTAGATCTGCGCCCGAGGTAAGGGGATTTTGAAATACGGGGGTAGCAAAGGTATTGTCGCAGGCCAAAATCGCTCCTTGTGCCTTGGCTAAGGACGCAATCTCTTGAATATCGGTGATCTTGAGCAGGGGATTGGAAGGGGTTTCTATCCAAAAAAGTGCCGTATTGGTTCGGATGGCATTTTTTACCGCTTCCAGATCGCTCATGTCCACAAAGGTTACTTCATGAATCCCACCAAAAAGTTGAACCATGGAATTGTGAAGCCCATGGTACATGTCGTCTGGTGCCACGATATGAGATCCCGGAGCCAAGGCCTGATACACGGCTGTTCCGGCAGCATTGCCTGAGGAAAATGCAGCAGCGTCCTCCCCTTTTTCCAAAGCCGCTAATACTTTTTCTAAAGAATCTCTGTTGGGATTATTGGCCCGGGTGTAGATCATACCCGCTGCATTGCCATGGGCAAAGGTGGTACTTAAGGTGATGGGTTGCACCACTGCCTGGTGCTGCTCTGGGGTAGCATTACCCACATGAATGCTTAGGGTTTCAAATTTCATGGCAAACTTCTTTTCTACAAGTTAGAAAACAACAGGTAAGGTAAAAACCCTTCCACAAAAAAGCTAAGAATAAAAAAGCCCTGCGATTTCGCAAGGCTTCTGATTATCGAATTCTATCTACCGACCGGACCAGTGCTTCGTCCTTTTTGATAAAGCGGTTGGCCAGCATGTTCATGACCATGGCCACCAGGATCGCCCAAAATCCTATGCCGTAATCCCCTCCATCTTGGGCTTTAAGGGCTTCGTTTATTCCATTGGTCGTCAAGAAGGTGGTGGCAACTAGAGAGACCATCACTAAAGAATTGATCATGTTGAGCAAAAGCTGTCGGGAACGAAGGCGGTATTGGAAGATAGAAACCAAGGCCAAAATCGCAGCGAGAGACGCTAGCGCCCCAAGATACCATTTGGACGAGGATAGGATTACCTTTCCACTTTCATCCAAGTTGCTCATCGCAAAGGCAGAAAGATTCCAAGAATCCCCTGCGGCTCCATCTTGGCTCCAAAGTTGGGTACTCAAGGTGATACCCATGCCTACAACAATGAGAAAAAGGAAAATGGTTTGCACGCGCTGAATCATACGATCTATTTTTTCAACAAAGAAAACCGCTTCTAGCGGGAATATCAAGTAAGGGAGGATTTCATTGGGAATCGTATCTTTGCGGAGGCATGAATGAAACGACAACTCGGTATTTTCTTGAGCTCAGCTACAAAGGTAGTGCCTTTCATGGGTGGCAGCTGCAGGATAATGCCTTCACGGTTCAGGAATGCATGGAAAAAGCATTGAGTACGCTTTTTAGAACCCCTATTTCCATCATGGGAAGTGGGAGAACGGACACCGGAGTACATGCCCAAGTACAGGTATGCCATTTTGATTTGGTCCACGAATCCCCAGGAGAAAATTTTCTCAAAGCACTCAATGCGATTTTACCCAAAGAAATTTCGGCCAATCGCTTGCGGAAGGTGAAGCCAGATGCCAATGCCAGATTTGATGCCATGAAGCGATCTTACTTCTATAGGATTACTTTTTCAAAAAGTCCTTTTCTTCATGAGTATTCTTGGCACCTTTTTCAGCGTCCCGATGTTGAAGCCATGAATCAAGCAGCTAAAATATTAGTTGAATACGAAGATTTTGAATGCTTCAGCAAGGTACACACCGAAGTTAAGCATTTCAGATGCACCATGCATGAGGCCTTCTGGGAACAAAAGGAGGAGGAATTGATTTTCCACATTACAGCCAACCGATTTCTGCGTGGAATGGTGAGGACCATTGTAGGCACCTTGATAGAAATCGGGTTTGGGCTACGCCCAGCAGACGACATGCATAGGATCATCGCTTCAAAAGATAGAAATCAAGCAGGGAAGGCAGCTCCTGCTAAGGGTTTATTTTTAAGCCAAATCGAATATCCTGCCGACATTTACCTAGAATAACCCTTGTTTTGAGCTTAGAAAAAGAAAAAGAATCGGCAGGAGAAATCCTAGACATGAAGGTCTTGCGGCAGCTGTACACTTATGTAAAGCCCTACCAAAAGCAATTCTACTTCTTGGTATTCCTTACTATTGCCTTAGCAATTTTAGCTCCTACCAGACCCTACTTCATCCAAATTGCCATAGACGAGCATGTGGCCTTAGGGGATGTGCCGGGTTTGATTCAGATCATCTACCTCTTGGTGGTGTTGATGGTTATTCAGGCCCTGGCCCAATGGGCACATACCTATTACTCGGGCTGGATAGGTCAAGTCATCATCAAAGACATTCGGGTAAAACTCTACCAACACTTGCTGCGACTGAAGCTTAAATTTTTTGATTCTACCCCTATTGGAAGGTTGGTTACCCGGAATGTCTCCGATATAGAGACCTTGGCAGATGTATTTAGTGAAGGTCTGGCTGCCATCATTGGCGACCTCCTTCAGATTGTCACCATTCTTGGGGTGATGCTTTACATCGACTGGAAGCTTACCCTGGTGAGCTTGAGCACCCTTCCCCTACTGGTCCTGTCCACTTATGTATTCAAAGAGAAAATAAAAGTTACTTTCAACGACGTAAGAAATGCGGTGTCCAATTTGAATTCCTTCCTGCAAGAGCACATCACGGGGATGAACATAGTACAGATGTTTAATCGTGAGCAACGGGAGTTTGAGAAATTCAAGGAAATCAACCGGGAACATAGAGCGGCGCATATTCGATCTGTCCTCTACTATTCGGTGTATTTCCCTGTAGCAGAAATCATCCAAGCCATAGGCATAGGTTTGGTGGTTTGGTACGGAGCTGTAGGGGTATTGGGAATGGAACTGCAAATAGGAATCCTTATCTCCTTTATCATGTACCTGCAACTCTTTTTTCGACCCATTCGCATGATTGCAGATCGATTCAATACCCTTCAAATGGGCGTGGTGAGTTCCTCTAGGATATTCAAACTGCTGGCTTCCAGCGAGCACATCGCCAATGAAGGCAGTTTCAGCCCAGAAAAGGTGCAAGGAAATGTCAAACTAGACCAAGTATGGTTTGCCTACAATGAAGAAGAGTATGTACTCAAGAATATTTCCTTTTCTGTAAAAAAGGGGCAGACCATAGCATTGGTAGGAGCCACAGGGGCAGGTAAATCTTCCATCATCAATCTAATTTCGAGATTTTACGAAATCAACAAAGGGTCCATCACCATTGACGGCACCCCTATTCAAGAGTTTGAACTCAGTGCGCTTCGCAAGCACATTGGGGTGGTGCATCAGGATGTATTTTTATTCTCCACCAGCATTTTTCAAAATATCACCTTAGGAAATCCCAACATCAGCAAGGAGCAGGTCATGGAAGCTGCCGAACGCGTAGGCGCTTCCAAATTTATAGAAAAACTACCCGGAGGTCTAGACTACAACGTGATGGAGCGAGGCGCTACCCTATCTGTGGGACAGCGTCAATTGATTTCATTTGTCCGCGCCATGGTATACAACCCTGAAATTCTCATCTTGGATGAAGCTACCTCCTCGGTAGACACCGAAACGGAGGAATTGATTCAAGCCTCCATAGAAAAAATGATGAAAGGAAGGACCTCCATCCTGATCGCCCACCGACTTTCCACTATTCAAAAAGCTGACCTAATTTTGGTCCTTCATAAAGGAGAAATTGTAGAAACAGGTACCCACGAATCTCTGCTAGGCCAAGGAGGATTTTATACTCAATTGCATCTCATGCAACGTAAAATTGCGAATAGGTAACTACTGTATGTATGAAAAAAATAGGTCTAATTCTGATAGCTGTTCTTTTACTTTTGGGTGCTGCATATGGCGTTTTTACGTGGCTGGAAGAAAATACTTCTATCACCATACAAGTGGTGGATGCTGCGCCTGATCGCTTGGTGGGTAAATCATTTAGAGGAATACCCCAAGACAAAAAATTAGAGGAAACATTTCAATCCCTGGAGACCTTTCGCAGCCTACATCCAGGCACCTACTTACACACCATTTATTACCAAGAACCCGCAGGAAAACTGGACACCCTGGAGGTTTTTGTAGGCATCAACCTACCCTATGCCACCCAAGGCATGGAGACAAAATCCTTTGATGAATCCCGATACCTACGTGCAATCATCCAAGGCAACAAATGGGTTATGCCAAACCCAGAACAGATCAAAGAAAAAATTAGATCCTTTGCTTCCCAAGAAGGCTTCACCTTAAGTGAAGTATTTGTTGAAAAAATTATCAGTGAGAGCGAAGTACAGGTAATCGCCCCTGTGAAATAAATCAGGGGGAAGAGGATAATGTGTATCCCTAGGATGACTGAATCCTAATTGAGCTGTATCTTTGCGCCATGAAACTTCAAAATGATCTTCTGCTACGCGCAGCAAAGGGAGAAAAAACCGAAAGAACTCCCGTGTGGCTCATGCGTCAGGCGGGGAGAATTCTCCCCGAATACCGAGCCGTGCGGGAATCTGTATCCGGGTTTATAGAGCTTGCCCAAACACCCGAACTGGCAGCAGAGGTGACTATTCAGCCGGTAGACCTGCTTGGAGTAGATGCCGCCATTATTTTTTCAGACATTTTGGTCATCCCAGAGGCCATGGGCTTGCCCTACGAGATGGTGGAAAAACGGGGACCTTGGTTTCCCCAAACCGTACGTTCGGAAGGAGATCTTAAAAAACTTCGAATTGCGGAAGGAGACAACGACCTGCAATACGTGATGGACGCGATTCAAATCACTAAGAAAAACCTCCAAGGACGAGTGCCATTAATCGGATTTGCTGGAGCTCCTTGGACCATTTTTGCCTACATGGTTGAGGGCAGTGGCAGCAAAACCTTTTCCCTTTCCCGAGAGAAATTGTACCGAGACCCGGTATTTTCCCATCAACTCCTGCAGCTCATTACGGATTCCACGATCAACTACCTCAAAGCTCAGATCCGCGCAGGCGCAGATATGGTTCAGTTATTTGACAGTTGGGCGGGGATCTTGGGTCCCGCCCAGTACGAAGAATTTTCCTTGAACTACATCTCTCAGATTTGCGATGCGATAACCGAGGTACCTGTAACGGTTTTTGCCAAAGGCGCATTTTTTGCGCGTGAGTCCCTAGCCCAACTTTCTTGCGAAACCATCGGTCTGGACTGGAATATGGGGATTGCAGAATCGCGGAAATTGATTGGGCCTGACAAAACTCTACAAGGAAACCTAGACCCTGCTGCGCTTTACGGCAATCCAGATCAAGTGCGTGCGGCTACCCAAGCCATGATGGAGCAGTTTAAAGGAAGTAGACACATCGCCAACCTAGGCCATGGAGTCTATCCAGACATTGATCCAGAGATGGTCAAGGTATTTATCCAAACGGTCAAGGAGTTTTAGAATTATCGGTAAAGTACTTCAAGGAGCGTCTTATGCATGCGGATAATCGCTAATACAGCACAGCTTTCAGTCAGTATACTGACAATAGACCATGGTTCAATCTCTTGACTAAAAATGCAGCGCCTGGTAAATTGAAATTAATTGACAATGTTGTCATTTGATAGGCGATATTTCAAATTTTTTAGAATTTAATCAAATCATAAGAAATACCTCGTCCTAATTCTTGACCCATTAAGTTAAGAATTTAAGTAATTCCACTTATCTGATAAACTCTCGTCAGGAAATCTTATTCCAAATACTCTATTGATTTTATTCTTTATTTCGAGAAGTTCACTCTCAGGCATGTACCTTATAAATTTTGATTTTTCTAATTTGTTATCATCAAAACCAGCCTCACTAAATAGTGACTGAATATTTGGCATTAAATCTTTTTGAAGCCTTTTAAAAATAATTAAAGCGAAATCTGGTTTGAGAAATTTGATTTTTTTCTCAAGTAATTCAATAATAAGTTTCCTTACTTCTGGATCGTTCATAATCAAATTCACCTTAAAACTTTTGGTTTCTTTTAGGGGAATCAAATCAGAAATTATAATGCTCTTTGAGAGACTCCTGTTTTCAAGAGCTCGCAGGGCAAATAAATCCTCTTCGGATAATAGGTCATTATTGGACTTAGAATTTTTTTTTAGTTCCTTAATCCAATTATCGTTGTACTCTTTATTTACGAACAAAGGATAGTAATCAGTATTTTGGAAAATTTTATATATCCTACGAAAATACCCTGGGTAGCACAATTTCTTTCCGAATTTATCACCATTCCAAGTGTTAAGAATTGGTTTCAAATCAGTCCTAAGAGCTTTAATTTCATCGGGGATAAAATGCAAGTAGCAAGGAGATGGTTCTTGATTATTATCCAAGTCAGATGAACTTGGATTAATACTAATTACTAATACTGAAGATGAAATATTTTCAGGCATCATATCAAATACATCAACATATCGATCTTCTTTTTCATTTTCAGAAAGACTATTTGAGAAAATCCCCTTTTGAATTCCAACTTCTATACATCTGTAATGAAGTTCTTTGCTTTTATTTATAATCTCTGTTTTAAGGTCCATCGAAGTTTAATTACGGAGGAAACATTTGAGGGCAAGAACGAAAAAAAATCAACCTTTATCAACTTAAAATATTTTTATGTGAATAACTTAAAAATCACAGCTGCATCTAGGTGTTTTTGGTTACCGATTAAAAGTGGATAATCACAAAAAGTTTAATGAAGGATAACCCAGTTCAACAAGGTTACAGCTCTTGAATGGGATCGCCTATTCGGACAACTCCCTGGGACAAGGCTACCGCATTTTGTCCAAAATACACTTTTGAATCCTGGCTTCGGTAAGTTGCTAGTGTAGCCAGTGGCTCTTTCCCTTTTGTTCCTTTCTCTTGATCTACGGTGATCATCACGCATCGAGCACAGGGCTTAACCACCTGGAATTCCACCTCCCCGATTTGGAGATGTTTGAATTGATCTTCTGCATACGGCTCACCTCCGGAAAACACCAGGTTGGGCCGAAACCTATCCATACCCACCGGATCAGCCAACCTGCCGTTTAACTCATCCAGTGAAGTTTGGCCAATAATCACATAAGGCATCCCATCTGCAAAGCTGACTGACTCAGAGTTTACCGCATAGCGGGAATCTAGTTTGCGGTGTGAACTTTCTGGCATCACCACCAATTCCACATTCATGCTCAAAAATTCAGCAAACCAAGCACTTACCTTTGGAGATACCTGCAGTGCGGCAACTTCATCTCCCCAGATCTTCACTTTCATTTGCTTTCCGGAGTTCAATTCCAAATCGAAGGAGATTTGCTGAGAAGGGTTTATTTTGGAAGCAACGGCCAAATCCGATTTTGTCAAGCTAACCTGCAGCAAAGCGAGTTGCGGGTGCTGCCTTTGCGTCAAAAATTCACCGGCCTGATCCACCAACATCCACCTGCGATCGTATTTAAATCCCCTTTCCTCCACTTCGGCTTCTTGTACCGCAAGCCCTCCCAAGGATTTGATGGGATAGAGGTAAAGGCTTTGGATAAAAAGGAGCTGATTCATGAGCTAAAACTACAAGAAAATTGGAATTGATTACCAAACAAGAAATCCTAGCTGCCAAAAACTTAAAGTAGATGACACTCCCTGAGAAAGGAATAGGCTGACAGAAAGAAGGTCAAAACAAGGCTGCAATGACAATTGGCACACAGAAGGCAAATTTTCCGTGACAAAATCATGACAACCTGACACGAATCGAAAGAAAATGGGACATGGCATGAGCCTTGAATAAGGTGCATTGTCTTTCAAATAGAAAACATATAAAACTAATATACACATGGGAAAAATTATAGGCATAGACTTGGGTACTACCAACTCCTGCGTAGCCGTAATGGAAGGTAACGAGCCCGTAGTCATTCAAAACAGCGAAGGGAGAAGAACAACTCCCTCTATCGTAGCATTTCTCGACAATGGAAATGGGGAGCGCAAGGTAGGTGATCCTGCCAAGCGTCAGGCCATTACCAACCCTGCCAACACCATTTCTTCTGTAAAGCGCTTTATGGGAAAGAAATTCTCAGAAGTTTCAGCGGAGAAAAAGCACGCTTCTTACAAGGTAGAGCAAGGCAGCAACGATACGGTGACCTTAAAAATCGGCGATCGATCTTACACCCCACAAGAACTTTCCGCCATGATTCTTCAGAAAATGAAGAGCACCGCGGAAGACTTCTTGGGTCAAACGGTGACCGAAGCAGTCATCACCGTGCCCGCTTACTTCAACGACGCGGAGCGTCAGGCCACCAAAGAGGCAGGTCAAATCGCCGGTCTTGAGGTAAAACGTATCATCAACGAACCTACGGCTGCTGCCCTTGCTTACGGCATGGACAAGAAAAACCAAGACATGAAGATTGCTGTCTATGACTTGGGAGGGGGTACTTTTGATATTTCCATCCTCGAATTAGGAGATGGGGTTTTTGAAGTAAAGTCCACCAACGGAGACGTACACTTGGGTGGAGATGATTTTGATCAAGTGATCATTGACTGGTTGGCATCTGAATTCCAGACCGAGGAATCCATCGACTTGAGAAAAGATCCTATGGCGCTTCAGCGCTTGAAGGAGGCTGCAGAAAAGGCAAAAATTGAACTTTCCAGTTCGGCTTCTACCGAAATCAATCTTCCGTATATTACGGCTACACAAACAGGCCCCAAGCACTTGGTAAGAAACTTGAGTAGAGCCAAGTTTGAGCAGCTTTCTGAAACCTTGGTAAGAAGATCTATGGATCCTTGCATCAAGGCCTTGAAGGATGCGGGATTGAGTGCTTCGGATATCGACGAAGTGATCTTGGTGGGTGGTTCTACCCGTATCCCTAAGATTCAGGAAGAAGTAGAGAAGTTTTTCGGTAAAAAACCATCCAAAGGAGTAAATCCTGACGAAGTGGTGGCTATCGGAGCAGCGATCCAAGGCGGGGTATTGACTGGAGAGGTAAAGGATGTACTGCTTCTAGACGTGACTCCACTATCTCTTGGTATCGAAACCATGGGCGGGGTATTCACCAAGTTGATCGAAGCCAATACCACCATTCCTACCAAGAAGTCGGAGGTGTTCTCCACAGCAGCGGACAATCAACCTGCAGTAGACCTTCATATTCTTCAGGGCGAGCGTCCCATGGCCAAGGACAACCGATCCATCGGTAGATTCCAGTTGTCAGATATTCCACCTGCACCACGCGGGGTGCCTCAAATTGAGGTAACCTTCGACATCGATGCCAACGGGATTTTGAACGTGTCGGCAAAGGATAAAGGCACCGGCAAAGAGCAAAAGATTAAAATCGAAGCTTCCTCAGGACTTTCTCAAGACGACATAGAAAGAATGAAAAGAGAGGCTGAGCTGAATGCAACCGCGGACAAGGCAGAGAAAGAAGCTATAGAAAAGTTGAACCAGGCGGATAGCTTGATTTTCCAAACGGAAAAGCAACTCAAAGAATATGGAGATAAACTTTCCGACAGCAACAAAGCCAACATTACCTCGGCCGTAGAAGCACTTAGATCTGCCCACGGATCCAAGAATCTAGAGGGCATAGATGCCGCCATGGCCAACCTCAATAAGGCTTGGGAAGCGGCTTCTGCAGAAATGTATGCTTCCAGCCAAGGTGCGGGAGCAGGTCCAGGCCCAGAGGCAGGGACAAGTTCAGACACCACAGGTGACGGCGTCTCTGACGTAGACTACGAAGAAGTGAGCGAGGATAAAAAATAGCTAGTCTCACGGATATACCCCATAAAGGCAGGGGTAACATGTACCAAGGCCAAGAATCAAGATTTTCCCATCGCGACTCTTGGCCTTTCGTTTAACGTAACAAACCTCATGAAATTGACCCCTGACAATAAATTAAAAAAACTCATCGTGGTAGGAGATCGGGTGCTGATCCGACTCAAAAAACCGAACGAGAAAACAGATGCTGGGCTGTATTTGCCTCCTGGGATTCAGGAAAAAGAAAAAATACAACAAGGCTACATCATCAAGGCTGGCCCAGGATATCCCATTCCTTTGCCAGTAGAAGACCAAGAACCGTGGATGGAAGCTGAAGAAAAAACGCGTTACGTTCCTCTTCAAGCCAAAGAAGGAGATTTGGCGATTTTTCTACTTTCAGGGGCCCATGAAGTACTCTATGAGGGTGAAAAGTACTACATCGTCTCCCAGGGGGCTATTTTGATGCTGGAGCGAGAGCAGGAGTTGTAAAAAAAGCCCGAAAATCTGATGATTTCGGGCATTTTTTTTAATGAATCCACCATTTTCTGGCTCTCATGGACTTTGGCTCTCGGTAGCTTGCCTTTGAGGAAGTCTTTGGAGGATGGAGATCAATTGGTTTTGCGTTTTTAGATCTTGGACCGCTCTGATTCCCTTCTGATGGATTTATAACTAGGGAAGAACCCTCTTTTACCTTTTTCTGCCAGGGCATTTTATTTTTTGCTTGGGGCCCAATTAGATTCGTGCTGGCCTTTTGAGAAACTATGGAGATTTTAAAGGCTTTGAGTTTACCGAACAATCCAGGAGTAGCCTTTGATTTTACTGCCAATTCCTGTGCTTGGATCGCAAGAGAAAGCATAAAGAAAAATGCAAAAAACAAGATCTGCTTCACAAGCTATAGTTGGGTTTATGGTTTATATACAACGAAAGCTCGAAAATGGTTTCAAATTGCCTCAAGTTTGATTAGCAAAAGGTGTTACAAACAAAAAAACCGAGGCATGAATGCCTCGGTTTTTTAGCAAATTTTACTGTTGATTACACCGCCTTAAAATGAAAATACAGCTGCTAGAAGGATGGAAGCCAATCCCTTACTTCCATTTAAATCTTTAGAGAGAAAAAACTCCTCTTTCATACTATCTACTCGAAGTTCTGGAATCAATTTCAAATTGTCCCCAACCTGAATATTCCCAGAAAGGGTTCCTGCAAAAACCGAACCTTTACCTTTAGAATTCAAGCCCACTACCTCTTCTAAACCAGAATTAAAGACCGAAAAGTATTCCCCTCGAAATCCAATACCAAATTTTTCAGAAGGCTTGGCTTGCAAATATCCGGCAAACCCATAAAAACCAGCCCCATCACCTTGGATAGTTTGAATCTCCGTTTGAGTGAAAACTTCACCAGCACTGGTGGTTTGATACGTAGTGTTAACCCCTGCATATACAGTAGGACTTAGATCTACCCCAGTTGTTAAATCGATTTGGAAAGTTCTACCCTTAGACGTAACACCCGAAAGCAATCCATCATTGACATTTAATCTACCATCTTGATCTCCATACACCACATTCAAGTAGGTATTGCCTGCATCAGTGGAGTAGGCTACTTGACCTCCTAGGGTGTAGGTACCATTCAGGTTAAACTCCGTCATATCTGTGGGGTTCATCACCGCAGCAAGTACAGACCAACGTTCGGATATTTGAATATTGGCCTTTAGACCCGTATGTGAAAATGGTCCATACGAAAATTGGTAGGAGGTGGAATAATTGAAATTGGATCTCGGCGAAATTACTTCATATCCCAAAAAGGTATTAAAATTACCTAGGGTCAAGGTCACTTTGTCTGACACATTCCAATAAACGTATAGCTGATTGACAATTTGAGAACTTCCAGCCATCCCGCCGCTGTAAAGTGGAGACCCAAAAACAGCATCCTCCCCACGCGGACCAAACACCAGGTCAATCACAGCACCTACTTTTTTGGTTTGGTATGTTGCAATGAGATTGGCCATGCCGAGTGAGAACCCAGGCAAATTGGCAAAAGAAGAAGCGGGTGCTTGAAAATTATCGCCTGAATTAGGAGCATTTAGATTGGAACGGAAGTAGGCATCTACCGATCCGGAGAGCGTAAGGGTTCCCTCTTCTTTATGCTCCAGTTCCTGGCTATGCAAAAAAGGAACAAGGCTAAAGAAAAGCAACAATAGGGTAAAGATTCTTTTTTTCATCTTAATTTTGTGGGTTGGTGAATGATAGAGTTGACCAATAGAGCCCCATTCCGGTCGAAAGAGAGTCGCATTTTTTTCTCCGGATGGGGTTCTTCTTTTTTTTAAACAGCGTTGAAATAGCTTTATACAAAAACAACCTCCCTACTTTTTATTTATCGGGGAAGAACCTAGGCAAACTGAGTCAAGATAGAAGGATGGGAATCAGCCTTCTGCTCAGGAATAATCGCTACAAAATGAGCTAAGGAGCAGATGATCTAAAAATAATTTTTTTCATAGGAAATAGGTTTGAGAGTGAGTCTGGGGAAGCAGTTAAGGCACCAAAATATCTTCCCTAGAAGAATTACCAAATGTAATTATTTATTTGGTTAAAAAACAAACCTATTTTTAATTTTTTTACATTTTTATTTATTGTTTATTAATTTTTTTAAACCTGTTTTATGCTTTTTTTTGCTTTTTATTAATTTGTAGGGTCATTTTTAAATCAAAAAATAAGTTTTAGGTGAATTTTGGGTAATAAGCAAAAAAAAGCCCCGAAGATTTCAGGGCTTTCAAATTCAATAGGTTTATATCAGATGTCTAACTTTGCAAAATCCTTAGCAAAATAGGTTAAAATGACTTTGGCTCCCGCGCGCTTAATGGATAGGAGTATCTCATTCATACAGTGGTCGTAGTCCAGCCAGCCTTTCGTTGCGGCTGCCTTCACCATGCTGTATTCTCCAGACACGTTGTAAGCGGCAATGGGAAGTGGATGGGCGTCACTGAGCATCTTGATAATATCTAAGTAACTCAGGGCGGGCTTCACCATCAAAAAATCAGCACCCTCTGCCACATCCAAGGCCGCCTCCACCAAGGCTTCCTTACTATTGGCAGGGTTCATCTGGTAGGTTTTTTTATCCCCAAACTTGGGAGCAGAATCCAGCGCATCGCGAAAAGGACCATAAAAGGCACTAGCATACTTGGCCGTGTAGGACATGATGGAAGTATCGGTAAATCCATGCTGGTCCAGCAACTGGCGGATGTAGCCCACACGCCCATCCATCATATCCGATGGACCTAAAATATCTACGCCTGCCTCGGCTTGAGCTAAGGCCATTTTACCCAAGATTACTAAAGTCTCATCATTCAAGACTTTGCCATTTTTGACCAATCCATCATGCCCATCGCTGCTGTAAGGATCCATGGCCACATCGGACATCAAGCAAAGTTCGGGAAACTCTTTTTTGATCTGCCGCAAAGCCTTCAGGTAAAAAGTTTCGGGATTATAACTTTCCGAAGCCACGGCATCTTTCAAGGATTCGGGATAGGCAGGAAATACATCCACCGCAGCGATGCCCAACTTCATGCACGCCTCAATCTCCCGAAGCATCCCGTCCAAAGACCACCTGTAAATACCCGGCATGGAAGCCACTTCAGTTTCCTGATCACGGCCCTCCACTAGAAATAGCGGGAAGATCAAGTCCTTGACAGATACCTGCGTTTCTTCCACCAAGTTGCGGATAGCTTCAGATTTACGGTTGCGACGGGGTCTACGAGAATTCATCAGGGAATGAGTTGGTGTATCAAATCGAGGCTAATTTCGGAATAATCCTCGATATACCCGTCGCAAGGAGGCAAATCAGATTTTTGATGGGAAGAAAGTACGGCCACTACTTTCATACCGGCATTCTTGGCAGCACTCACGCCAGAGAAAGAATCTTCAAAAACCAAGCAGCGATCGGGAGTCAAGGAGAGATTTCCTGCAGACTTCAGATACACTTCGGGGTCAGGTTTGTGCTTACTTACTTGCTCACTAGCAAGCGCAGATTCCAGGTAAGGGAAAATATCCAGCTTCCCAGCAATCAATTCCATGTTGGCAAAAGGCGCAGAGGTGGCGATGCCTATTTTCAGACCTGCTTGCTTCAGGCCATGAAAAAAATCTAAAAATCCTGCAATGGGATTCACTTGGTGCTGGTAGATCTCTCGAAACAAACTTTCCTTTTCAAATTCCAAGTCGAGGAGCTCTTGCCCTTCAATTTTTCTTCCCAGAAAATGACTCAAGATGTAGCCATTGTTCTTTCCATACATGTGCTGAAAGTACTCCTCCTCTGTGGGAAAAAGGTTTCGCTTCTCAAAAAATCGGGAAAAGGCTTGGGCATGGTAGGGATTGGTGTGACAAATCACCCCATCCATATCAAAAATGACTGCTTTAGACACCAATCGAATCGTTTAATTGAAAAAACATAGAAATGGGGTTTTTGTTGCCTCAACCGTAGGTGGCGACTACAGACTCGATGATGTCCACACATTCGTGCAACTGCTCCTCGGTTAGGACCAAAGGCGGCGCAAAACGGATAATATTGCCATGGGTAGGCTTGGCCAGCAAACCGGCTTCAGCAAGTTTGACACAAATATCCCAGGCCGTACTGCTCTCAGGACTGTCGTTGATGACCACCGCATTGAGCAAACCCTTGCCTCGAACTAGGCTAAGCACCTGGTATTTATCCACCAAGACTTGCAGGCGAGAGCGGAATAAATTTCCCAAGCGCCGTGCATTTTGAGCCAATTTTTCATCCCTAACTACCTCCAAGGCAGTCATGGCTACGCGTGCCGCCACGGGATTACCTCCAAAAGTGGAACCATGTTGACCTGGCTTGATTACATTCATGATGGGGGCATTAGCCAAAACAGCAGAAACAGGATAAAATCCCCCTGACAAGGCTTTACCTAAGATCAAGATATCTGGCTGGGTATAGGTAGCCTGCTTTTCACAGTGCCCTTGGCAAGTACAATTCCCACATACGGCCAGGAGGGAGCCCGTACGTGCAATCCCAGTTTGGATCTCATCGGCGATAAACAGGACATTTTTCTTTTCACATGCTGCTTTGGCTTTGCGAATATAATCCTCGGCTGGGGTGTAAACTCCTGCTTCTCCTTGAATGGGTTCAATCAAAAAGCCAACCACTCCTTCCTGCTCCAAGGCCTGCTCTAAAGCAGTGATATCATCGTAGGGGATAGTGAGGAATCCTGGAGTGAAGGGACCAAAACTTTTCCGAGCTTGATCGTCCGAAGAAAAAGATACAATGGTCGTGGTTCGCCCGTGAAAATTGCCCGCCGCTACAATGATTTTTACCTGATTTTCTGGCACTCCCTTGACTTCATGGCCCCATTTTCGAGCCAGCTTGAGTGCCGTTTCCACCCCTTCAGCCCCGGTATTCATGGGCAATACCTTATCAAAACCAAAGTATTCGCAAATATATTTTTCAAATAGACCCAATTGATCGTTGTAAAAAGCTCTGGAGGTCAAGGTAAGCGAACCCAATTGCTCGATCATGGAGTCTTTGATGCGGGGATGACAATGCCCCTGGTTGACCGCAGAATAGGCCGATAAGAAATCAACATATTTTTTTCCTTCTACATCCCAGACATACACCCCTTCTCCTCGGGCCAATACCACGGGCAAGGGATGGTAATTGTGGGCTCCATACGTGTCCTCCAAGGCAATAGCTTGCTTACTTGAAAGGATGGTTTCCGTGTTTTTCATACATTTGCAAGGGCATCTTTAAGCTCCCTCCAGGCTTTTCCAAATATAGCAAAGGCTTTGGTCTAACCCATGAAAAAAGAAAAGAAACAGGTCGCTCCCCTTTCCCCAGAGGATTATTACTTCAATTCCCAGGGGTTATTGGTATTTACGGAAGCCTACCATTTGAAACGAGGCTATTGTTGTGGAAATGGGTGTAAGCATTGCCCCTATCCCAAATCAAGGTAGAAGCAGGAATAATTTTAAAATCCTTTGTGATAATTATCAAAAAATTCCGATATTTGCAGACCCAATACAGAATTGCTACTCATTTAGGAAAAATATCATGGCAAAAGTTTGTGACATCACCGGAAAAAGACCTCAAGTAGGTAATAACGTGTCCCATGCAAACAACAAAACCAAGCGTAGATTTTATCCAAATCTTCACAAAAAGAGCTTTTATGTTCCAGAAGAAGACGCATGGATTACGCTAAAAGTTTGCTCCAAGGCATTGAAAACAATCAATAAGAAAGGGATTTCTGCAGTTTTGAAAGAAGCTCAGGAGTCTGGAATGATTGTAATCAGATAATTAAGTCACAACGGTTAATTTAAGATAGCGATGGCTAAGAAAGGCAATAGAGTACAGGTGATTTTGGAATGCACAGAACATAAGGATTCTGGCATGCCAGGTACTTCTCGATACATCACCACCAAAAACAGAAAAAACACGACTGAAAGACTAGAATTGAAAAAATTCAATCCTATTTTGAAGAAAGTTACTGTTCACAAAGAAATAAAATAACCACTCAGGACCTGGTCCCTAAATTACACTAACAATGGCTAAGAAAGTTGTAGCAACCCTGAAAAAAGAAGGTGGAGTAACTTACGTAAAAGTAATTCGCGCGGTAAAATCACCTAAGACTGGAGCTTACACCTTCAGAGAAGAAATGGTTCCCACTACTTCGGTACAGGAAGCCCTGAGAAAATAATTCAAGCATGTTTGCTTAATTGGATAAAAGTCCCTCTGATTGGTTCAGTGGGACTTTTTCATTATATTCACTTTGTATTTCACCACCCCATGGGAATTTTTGGATTCTTCTCAAAAGAGAAAAAAGAAAGTTTAGACCAAGGCCTGCAAAAGACCAACGAATCTATTTTTTCCAAATTAAGTAAGGCCATTGTCGGCAAATCCAAGGTTGACGAAGAGGTTTTGGACGAATTGGAAGAGGTGCTCATTGGTTCGGACTTAGGAGTAGAAACTACGGTAAAAGTGATTCAGCGCATAGAAGCTCGGGTCGCTCGGGACAAGTACGTAGATGCTTCTGAGTTGGACCTTATCCTTCGGGAAGAGATAGCTTCCCTTTTGGAAGAAAACAATACCCAAGATTTACTGGATTTTGACCTGCCTGCAGACAAAAAACCATACGTCATCCTAGTAGTAGGTGTCAATGGGGTAGGAAAAACTACCACCATTGGTAAATTGGCCCATTTGTTTAAAAACGCTGGAAAGTCAGTCATCCTGGGAGCCGCGGATACTTTTAGAGCTGCCGCGGTAGACCAACTGATTCTTTGGGGCCAACGTGTAGGGGTACCCGTGGTCTCCCACGGCATGAATACCGATCCTGCATCCGTGGCTTACGACGCAATGAAACAAGGATTAGAGAATCAAGCAGATCTAGTCATCATAGATACTGCAGGCCGATTGCATACCAAGGTCAATTTGATGAACGAGCTCACCAAAATCAAGCGGGTGATGCAAAAATTTATCCCGGAAGCCCCCCACGAGATAATGCTGGTCCTGGACGGATCTACCGGTCAAAATGCCTTTCTCCAAGCCAAGGAATTTACCAAGGCTACCGAAGTGACCTCCCTGGCCATTACCAAACTGGACGGTACAGCCAAGGGAGGAGTAGTAATCGGCATCTCCGACCAATTCAAAATTCCCGTCAAATTTATCGGGGTGGGCGAAAAGATGACCGACCTGCAGCTCTTCAACCGCACCGAGTTTGTAGACTCGCTCTTTAAAAAGAACTAGATTGTTAATCCTCTGAAAATTTCGGAGGATTTTTTTTGACTAATTCCAAACAAAATTGCTAGGTTTACGTATTCATTATGATATCAAATTAATATCAAACAAACATGGAAAAAATTACCAAGCCCTCCTCAGGATTTTTATTGCTCTTCCTTAGCTTAGCAGGCATAGCAACCTCAATTTTCTTGTTCTTCATAGGCTTCCCCTCCCCAATTGTCGGGGGAGTTCTATTGACGATTTCCTTGATCAACTTGGGAGGATTCTTTATTGTGGACCCCAACCAAGCCATGGTCCTTCTCCTTTTTGGTGAGTACAAGGGCACTGTCAAGGCCAATGGCTTTTTTTGGGTCAACCCCTTCATGACCAAAAAGAAGATCTCCTTGCGGGTTCGCAACTTTGAAAACAAGCCGCTCAAAGTCAATGACAAAATCGGCAACCCCGTCATGATCGGAACCATTGTTGTCTGGCAGGTGGAAGACACTTTCAAGACCAGCTTTGACGTAGAGGATTACGAGAATTTTGTCCACTTACAGACCGATGCCGCCGTACGCAAAATGGCCGGCCTGTACTGCTACGACAATTTTGACGACAACCACAGTGAAGTTACCCTACGCTCAGGAGTAGAGGAAGTCAACCATTCCTTGGAAAAAGAAATTGCAGAACGCCTCCTCCAAGCAGGCATCAAAGTGATCGAAGCACGAATCTCTAACTTGGCCTATGCAGCTGAGATTGCTTCCGCCATGCTCCAGCGCCAGCAGGCAACTGCCATTGTGGCGGCAAGGCAAAAGATCGTAGAAGGTGCTGTAGGCATGGTGGAAATGGCCTTGGCAGACTTGAAAATGAAAGACATCATCGAGTTTGACCAAGAGAAAAAGGCAGCCATGGTATCCAACTTGATGGTGGTCCTCTGCTCCGACCGCAGCGCGAGCCCGGTAGTCAATGTAGGCACACTCAACCAATAAGCATGGTCGCACAAGAGCAGCAAAGCTTCCGAGGCACCATCGTCATGTATGGGATTATCTTACTGGAACTCCCAACCCTGACCCTAATTTCCGTGCTTTATTTTACGGGCAAACTCGGGGAAGAAGGATGGATTCCAATGCTCATAGTGGGCACCTTGATTCCCCTCACCTTTCTGCTACTGATGAGCATCACCCTGGAAACACGCCTCGACACCCATGCTTTTTCCTACCGAAATTTGCCTTTTCAGCGCAGCTGGAAAAAACTACCTCTGGAGCAAATAAGCTCCATTTCCGTTCATAAAAAAGATGGGATTCTAGACTATGGTGGCGTAGGACTGCGCTTTTCTCGCAAAACCAAAGCCTATATCTTCTTCGCAGATCACGTCATCGAATTAGAGCAAGGAGGTAAAAAGCTCGTATTCTCCACGGCAAGGCCAAAAGATTTTGACGCAGTCATCAAAACTTGGCAAGCCAGTAAATCCTAACCCATGACCCCTCCAATTTTTAACGAAACACAGCGATTTAGACAGGTTTGGATCTGGGCAATCCTTCTAGGAGTAACAGGCTTAGCTGGTGGAATAATGGCCTATCAGCTACTCAACGACCCGGAGACAAGCATTAGGGAACTGATTATACCTCTTGGGATACTTGTCTTTGTCAATGGACTATTCTTTTCCATGCGCCTTACCACTCGATTAGATGCATCTTCACTGACGTTTACGTACTTTCCCTTCCTTCGAAAAAAAGTATATCCTTTTTCTGAATTGGCATCCATGGAGTTGATTGCCTACAACGGGCTTCTAGAATATGGGGGCTGGGGGATCAAGTGGAATGGCGACTGCTGGTCATACACCACCGGGGGAACCCACGGTATATTGATAAAGACGAAAGACAAAAAATTTCTTTTGGGAACTCAAAAACCTGAAAAAGTAAGGGAAGCCATTGTGCATTTTATGGAAATCAAATCCGGCTCCCATGGCAACTAAAAAACCATTCGTACTGCGCTTGGATGAAAGCATGATGAAAGCCCTTGAAAAGTGGGGAGCAGATGAGTTTCGAAGCACGAATGGGCAGCTGGAATGGATCATCCGAGAGGCACTAAAAAAGGCAGGAAGACTACCTAAAACTAAACCCGATTCTCCCACTAGCCCAAACCCTTAGTCCGCCTATTCCACTAGATTTTCGCTAAAAAAGAAAAGAAGACCTTTCTCTTTTGGTAACTTGCAGGCGCATTTTAGTACGCCATGAAATCCATCATCAGCTTTGTTATCCGCTACATCCCAAGGCCTATCCTTCAAACGGTGAGCCCTTTGGCGATGAAGGTGCTCTCCCAACTCAATCGAGGCAAAGATGTGACTTGTCCCGTCTGCAACCACTCCTACCAAAAATTTCTGCCCTACGGCCGCATTGCAAGAGAAAATGCACTTTGTCCCAACTGCCTCGCGCTGGAACGTCACCGACTGATGTGGCTTTTCCTACAAGAGAAAACCTACTTTTTCACAGCACCCCTAAAAGTGCTTCATGTCGCCCCAGAGCATTGCTTTATCCAGCGCTTTGAAGCACTTCCAAATTTGGACTACATCACGGCAGACATCGAGTCACCACTAGCCAAAGTAAAGATGGACGTACATGCCATCCCATTTCCTAACAATACCTTTGACGTGGTCTTTTGCAATCACGTATTGGAGCATGTGGACGATGACCTATTGGCCTGTTCCGAATTTAACCGTGTGCTGAAGCCGGAGGGTTGGGGCATTTTGCAATCTCCCGTATATCCGCTGGAAGCCACATTGGAAGATAAGACCATCACCGATCCTGCAGAACGGGAGCGCCTATTTGGTCAGCGGGATCACGTGCGCAAATTTGGAAAGGATTATGCCGCTAGACTTCGCCGCTCGGGAATTCAGATTGAAGAAAATCAATTTGTGAAGGAAATTGCTCCTGAAAAGGTGAAGCAGTATGCACTGGCTCCGGATGAGGTACTCTTCATTTGCCGTAAGGGAAATTAACCCTTCGTCCACTTGATGGCCAGCTCCAAGAGCAAGCCCATTCCATACCCTGAAAGTTGAACCAAAGAAGTGCCCAGGGCCAAAATCCCCACCAAGGGGGACCGGTACTGCCAGGTGCTTTGTACGAGCACCAAACTGGCCCAAACTCCAAGAATAAGTAAGTGTGGTATCGGGAGTAAGTGAATAAAAAGCAGGTTGACCGCTAGAGAAATCAAGAATAGCAGAAAAAAACTGGGCAAGGCATGGACCAACTTGATGGCCTCGGGATGAAAGCGAGACACATTGACCCGGTTTCTTCCAAAAGAAAAGCCCTGCTTTGCAAAGGACCAAAGCGTATTTTTTCGCTTGTGGTAGACAAAAGCCTCAGACACCAGTTCCAAGCGAAATCCCGCCTTCTTGATGCGGATGCTCCATTCGATATCCTCTCCCCGATTGGGGTCCACAAAACCGCCCAAACGGTCAAATACCTCCCTTGATACCCCCATATTGAATCCGCGCGCTTGGTAAGCAGCAGGATTTTTGAGTTTACCTCGAATCCCTCCCGTAGTCCAAAAGGAAGTCATCGCAAAGTCCATCGCTTTTTGAAGTGGAGAAAAGTCAGCGGCTGCTGCATCCGGTCCTCCGAAGGCATCCAAGGAGCGTGTTTGGAGTGCTAACCTTAATTGTTCAAAATAGGCAGGAGGTAGCAGCACATCGGAATCTAAAATCACGAAGAAATCCCCCTTGGCTTGCTGCATTCCAAAATTACGTGCAAAACCCTGTCCTGTATTTTCCTGATAGAAATAGCGTATAGAAAGGCTTTGACTGAAGGAAGCAACTATTTCTTCACACCGTAATGAAGAACCGTCTTCCACCACCACTACCTCAAACTGGGTGTAGGTTTGGGAAAGCAGGCTATTCAACAAGTCCTGTAGTTCACCCGGTCGATTGTAAACTGGAATGATGCAGGAAAAGAACATTAAAAATCGAGATTGATTTCTTCGTCTATTTTGTACTCCGGCTCTTTGGCTTGATTGGAAGTCATCAACTCAGCAATAAATCCCGTCAAAAACAGTTGAGCGCCGATGACTAATGCCACCAAGGCCAAGAAAAATATCGGCTGATCTACTACCTCACGCACTTTGACACCTTGGCTAAGTCCATAAATTTTTTGAGCGATCAACCAGGCGGTAATGACAAAACCCGTAAAGAAAGAAAGCGTGCCGAGCAAACCAAAAAAGTGCATGGGCTTTTTCTTGTAGCGGTGCACAAAGGAAACGGAAATCAAATCCAGAAATCCGTTTAGGAAACGCTCCAAGCCAAACTTGGAGTACCCGTACTTCCGAGCCCTATGCTCTACCACCTTCTCCCCGATTTTTGGGAAGCCATTCCATTTGGCTAGCAGGGGGATGTAGCGGTGCATTTCCCCATAGATGTGGATGTTTTTCACCACCTTATTGCGGTAGGCTTTCAATCCACAGTTGAAATCGTTCAATTGAATTCCCGAAATCCAACGGGTCACCCCATTGAAAAATTTGGAGGGGATAGTTTTGGACAAGGGGTCGTGACGCTTCTTTTTCCAACCCGAAACCACGTCCAAGCCGCCCTTAATCATCGCATAGAGACCAGGGATTTCATCAGGGCTATCCTGCAGATCCGCATCCATGGTGATCACCACCTCTCCAGAAGCGCGTTTGAAGCCAGCGTCTAAGGCGGCAGATTTCCCATAGTTGCGGGTAAAATTGATTCCCTTCAAGGCTTCATTTTTGGAGGCCAAGGATTGAATTACCTCCCAAGAACGATCCGTACTGCCGTCATTGATCAAGAGTACCTCATAGCCAAAGCCCTGCTTCTCCATCACTCGATGGATCCACTGGGTCAGCTCGGGGAGTGACTCTTCTTCGTTAAATACTGGAACAACAACGGTTATTGAAATCATGTTAGAAATCTAAAGACTTGTCACGCTTTTTGAGAATAGCACCCAAAATTAGGGCAAGGACAGCATAGTAAAAAAATGAAACCCCAAAACTTATCAATTGTCCCAATAGGGTAAATCCAAAGCTTGAATTTTTCTCCATTTCTTTAAGCTGGTCAGGAGGAATAGAATCTACTTCTAAACCGAATCTTTCCATTGCTTTTAACTGACTTTCAAATGTAATTTCACCCAATACTTTGGGCAAATCAGGGTCTACAAGCTGAAATAAAATAATGTTCCCCAAAATAGAAACGAATCCAGAAATAAGCATAGTAAAATAACTAAAAGTAAAGGCTTGACCGAAAGCCAAAAAGCCACCAGATTCTTTTCTAAAGTCGATTCCAAAAAATATAATTAATCCAAAAAAGAGTACTAAAATAGAAATAAAAAAAACAAGTGAAGCTAGAAGGGCAACGTCTATAAAATACGCAACATAAGTAATCACCATGGAGACTAAACCAATGATAATTCCAGGTTTGACGGACGATGAGATGGGAGAAGGTGCTTGCTCGTTCATGTTTCAAGTTTATTTTTTCTTAAAATAATGGAAATTAGGATGCTAAAAAACATTCCTGGGATGATTTTCCATAACCCATCGTTGAGGGCAAGGTCCCAGGGGCTCATGTTTTTGAGTTCAGCTTCTGCGATTTGGAAGGACTCCAAGCCCACTTGACTAATTATGGTGTCTTTATTTTGAATCAAAACCTGCGTTTTGGACTGGTAAATAGCGGAAAATAGTTCTGGGGAATTGCTTAATACTACCCAAATTCCAATGGTAGACAAGGTCGCAAGCAGAAAATAGGTTACTGCCCCTACGGTCATCCCTTCAGCAAAAGAAAGGAAGCCTCCATTGAGGTAAAGTTTAAAATAGGTAATGGCAAGGTAGATGGAGATAGGGGTAATGACATACCCAAAAATCAAATTGAGATTGGTAGGATCAGGGTTCAGCCAAGAAAGTAGAAAAAAAGAAAGACCACTCAGAATTCCTCCTAGCATACCAAATTGATAGGCAGTCTTAAAGTATTTACCCATTCACCTGAAGGAGTTGGCCATTTTGTAGGCAATAAGTCACCTTGCCTTTGAGTTGCTTTCCAAACCAAGGGTGATTAGAGGATAGGGAAGCATTGCTTCTCTCGTCGTATACCCAAAGGCCATGGGGATCAAACAAGGTCCAAGAAGGCTTGGACTTCCCCAGAATCTTCTCTGGACCTGATGTTATTTTTTCTAGAAGTAGCTCCCAGCCCAACTCCTCTGCCAATATGCCCATGGCCGGCAGAAAGGTTTGTAATCCAGTCATTCCAAAAGAAGCCAGGTCAAATTCACAGAATTTGGCATCTACTTCTTGAGGTTGGTGGTTGGATACTAGAGCATCGATGGTGCCATCCTTCAATCCTTCCACAAGAGCTTCTCGATCTTCTTTTCCTCTGAAGGGAGGCTTTACTTTGAGTCGGGTATCAAAGGTAGTTAGGTCTTGATCCGAAAAAATTAATTGGTAAACGGAAATGTCAGCAGTGACGCGCAAGCCCTCTGCTTTGGCTTTACGAATGAGGTCTACCCCCTTTGCAGTGCTTAAGGTTTGAAAATGTACCCTTCCACCGGTATAGCGGATCAGTTCTAAATTTCTTTGGATGGCCACCTCTTCGGCGAGGTTAGGAATCCCCCTCATCCCCAACTTAGTGGAGACTTCTCCTTCGTGCATCTGACCAAAAATAGCCAATAAGGGATCGTAGGCATGGTCAAAAAGCAATCCATCTATTTTTTGCAAGTATTGCAACACTTTCAGGTAGCGATCGGTATGGGAGAGGGGCTTGGTGCCATCGCCAAAAATTTGAATACCCGATTGGAAATGCATGTCTAGCATCTCGGTAAGGTCTTCTCCAGAGGTATTTTTGGTCACAGCGCCAGTGAGCACAAGTTCTTGAGCAAATTTCTCTGCCTTACTCATCAAAAAAGTAACCTCTGTTTTAGATTGAATAACAGGGTCGGTATTAGGGAGGATAACTGCCTTGGAAAATCCACTTTGGGCAAGAGAAGCGCATAGGGAGGCTACTGTTTCCCTATATTCTTGGCCTGGTTCTCCTAATCCACATCGTAGGTCTATCCATCCTTTGGATCCTAGCCACTTGCTACAGTCGATCACCTGGGAAAAAGTGCTGAGATCTACCGCAGCATCGACCGGAACGAGTTCGCCTTTGGAAAGGGTGTAAGACTGGGATTTGGAAAACTTTCCCTGGTGCAGGAGTTTGAGGTGTTGAAAGAGAACAGACATACCAAGAAGGTTTGGTGCAAAACTGCAATTTATTCGGGGAAAAGAAAAATGGAGTTTTAGGAAAGTAGTAGATTGTACGAAGTACAAAGTACCAAGTACAAGGTATCCTTCACCAGCACCATCCAGGTAATAACATAAATCCCCTACGTTGTACTTCGTACCTGGTACCTGGTACAGTCCCCCTCTTCTTCCTTCATCACTCAGCGTTGGACATTCGACATTAAAAAAAGTATCAAGTAGCTAGTATCAAGTAGTAGGAATTTGTAAAAAGTACTAAGTACCAAGTACAATGTACCCTACCAACGACAGGCAGGCGAGAGACAAGAAACAAGAGCCGAGATATTTAGTATCAAGTAACTAGTATCAAGTAGCAAGACGCTAAAAGTTGTACGAAGTACCATGTACAATGTACCATGCCTCGGCAGGCAGGCATGCATGTACCTTCAGAAGAAAGATTTGTGTCATCACACGAATCCCTACTTTGTACTTCGTACTTGGTACATAGTACTTCATACAACAAAAAAGCCCTTCGAAGTGAATCAAAGGGCTTGAATAATGTGGCGACGACCTACTCTCCCGGGTGTAACCCCAGTACCATCGGCGCTGCAGGGCTTAACTTCTCTGTTCGGGATGGGAAGAGGTGGGACCCCTGCGCTAGGCCGCCTAAATTGTAAGTAGCAATATGAGTACT
>Ga0194123_10002097_pt1 | contig 27188 bp, 29 predicted proteins | sample TA2MahsurfametaG_5_FD_155479 | JGI IMG/M metagenome (GOLD analysis project Ga0194123, IMG submission 155479) | Freshwater microbial communities from Lake Tanganyika, Tanzania - TA2015023 Mahale A surface | ecosystem: Environmental > Aquatic > Freshwater > Lake | place: Tanzania: Lake Tanganyika... | reverse complement strand
TACTAATAGACTACTAAAAGAGACTATTACTATAGACTACTAAAAGACTACTAAAAGACTACTAAAAGAGACTATTACTATAGACTACTAAAAGACTACTAAAAGACTACTAAAAGACTACTAAAAGAGACTATTACTATAGACTACTAAAAGACTACTAAAAGAGACTATTACTATAGACTACTAAAAGACTACTAAAAGACTACTAAAAGACTACTAAAAGAGACTATTACTATAGACTACTAAAAGATCAAGGGAATCCTATTAATTGATTCATGTCATTATCCTTACGGATAACAACAAGAATCAATTAATAGGAGATAGAGAATATAAAGTATATATTGTCTTCGATTTCTTTTACTCTGTAGCTTGAAAGTAAAAAAGACGGTCCCAGAGCGTAAGTATTTTAAGCCAGTTTTAACAAGCAAACACTAAAAGACAAATGAAATGGAAAACGTTGCTTTAAATGCAAGCGTTGTTCTATTTTATTTCTCTTTTTTGGTAAACTACCTGTCTAAAAAACTGAAAAACAACAAATTTCGGAATTTGCAAACAATGTATTTGTTAACAATTTAGTAGAAACTAATTTTATAAAAAATTTTATAAAAAGTTTACCGATTTTTGAAGGTTTTTTTACTCGAAAAAAAACGAAAAACTACGATTACATTTTTTATTTTGTGCTTTCACAATAAATTTTATAAAAATGATTCTTTAACTTTAAAGTAGTTAAAGAAAAATACAGCTTTACCATCTCGGCAATTTAAAAGCAGTATTTTTCATTAATAGTTTTTCATGAAGCTAAAAAGGTTATAAACTATTCAATTTAGTTTAGACTTTAGGTTTGCTTCACGAGAGAATGACGAAAGTTGGGACCAGCTCCTTTCGCACAAGATCTTTACCAAATAACGCGACCCTCACTGACCGTCATCCTGTCAGTTACTTCGCTAACGTTATTTGTACCCAATAATTAATTAAAGGAGGATAAACTATGCAATTAAACTTGTTTTATTCATAGGTTTGCATTAGTTCCTTCTAATCAAAATTAAAGGTCACAAAGTAATACAATAAACAAAGATTTCTTAGCTAAGAAAGTTTACTGTTTTCATCGAATACGCGCTTTAACCTGCGTAAAGTACACCGTTGAATTTAATGATAGGTTACCATTAAAACAAGTTTTGGTATTCGATGAAATTACAAGTATCGTTTATAAAATAGTTGATACTCCCAAATTTCTGCTAATTGAAAGCGTGAACATTTGGTTTGTGTTAATCCAGGGTGTTTGTCACATCATTTTCATTATATAATGAACTTTTTTAAAAAATATATTGTTACTTACAGAAAATATACTTGTGTAAGCATATCCATTTGAACTTTAACAAATGCACACTGAGCAAACACTATTTGCGAACAGTTATTTGTCTGATATTTCGAATATCAAATTAGACGACTAAATTACTATTTAGTTCTAATAAAGTCAAGCATATTTTAAAGCTTCCCAACACGTCATACTTTTTGTGTGGGTTTCTTGCAATAAAATATAGAAGGGTTTTAATAATACTTTAGTAATACGATTTTTTTACTTAACAGGAACGCTTTGAACGTTCATACCAATCTTTCAGAAGTATTCTTTTGTGTCTGCTTATTTTCGACCAACGCTAAAAAAGCTTTTGTTAAATGGAAAATACAAATTTTAACGAAAAGACAAAAGAAAGGTGTTTTTACTAGAAAAACACAAAAACTAAAAATCACAAGGTCTAGTATCACGAAACCCAAAAAAGGGTAAAATCAAGCAGTTTTTAAAGCAAGTTTTCACGTTAAAAAAGGATATAAAAAATCAATAAATCCAAAATTTGAAAAAAATGAAATTTAAGAATTTCGGCTTCTTCTCTTAATAGCGTTAAAAAAAATGCAACGAAAAGTTACTGTGTTTTAACGTAAAAATTAAAGGTTTCGTCAAGTGAAAAAATAAAAATAAGAATTTTAACGAAAAGACAAAAGAAAGGTGTTTTTATTAGCAAAACACAAAAACTAAAAATCACAAGGTCAAGGTATCACGAAACCCAAAAAAGGGTAAAATCAAGCAGTTTTTAAAGCAAGTTTTCACGTTAAAAAAGGATATAAAAAATCAATAAATCCAAAATTTGAAAAAAATGAAATTTAAGAATTTCGGCTTCTTCTCTTAATAGCGTTAAAAAAAATGCAACGAAAAGTTACTGTGTTTTAACGTAAAAATTAAAGGTTTCGTCAAGTGAAAAAATAAAAATAAGAATTTTAACGAAAAGACAAAAGAAAGGTGTTTTTACTAGAAAAACACAAAAACTAAAAATCACAAGGTCTAGTATCACGAAACCCAAAAATGAGTAAAATCAAGCGGTTTTTGCAGGGAGTTTTCGGCTTAAAATTAAATCGAAAAAAGCAAAAAATCACGGATTTGAGAAAAATAAAATTCAAGAATTTCGGCTTGTTCTCTTAACAGTGTTAAAAAAATCGCAACGAAAAGTTACCGTGTTTTAATGCACAAATTATACTTTTTGCTAAACAGTAAAGTAAAAAAGAAGAAAAAGGAAGCAAAAATTTCGTTCAATGAGATTCGAACTCGTATCGACAGATCCGTAGTCTGTTGTTTTATCCATTAAACTATGAACGAATTTTAAAAGAAGTGATATTAGAAAATACTAGGTTTAAAAAAAAATATAGAAGATAAACTATTTATTAAATTCGAAATTAGTAACGCTACGTCAAGGATTGTAACCAGCACGAACATTAGACGTGAATGTCGAATAAACAACGTAAGCGAAGAATATCGTAGAAGCCATTGTAATGAAAGAACCTAAAGTTGCAATAGTATTTCATTGAGTATAAGCATCCGGAAAGTCTGGGATTCGACGTGGCATACCCGCAAGACCTAAAAAATGCATAGGAAAAAAACATAAGTTTACTCCAATGAAAGTTGATCAAAAGTGAATTTTACCTAACGTTTCATCGTAATTTGTTCCAGTAATTTTACCGATTCAATAGTATCAACCGGCAAAAATGGCAAAAACCGCACCCATTGATAAAACGTAGTGAAAGTGTGCAACAACGTAATAAGTGTCGTGAAGAGCAATGTCAATACCGGAATTGGATAATACAATACCAGTTAAACCACCAAAAGTAAAAAGGAAAATAAACCCATTAGCGAATAACATAGGAGTGTTCATTACGATACGACCACCAAACATAGTAGCGATTCAACTAAAAATTTTAATACCTGTTGGCACGGCAATAATCATGGTAGCACTCGTAAAATAAGCACGTGTATCTACATCAAGACCAACGGTAAACATATGATGAGCTCACACAATAAAACCTAAAAACCCAATTGATAACATCGCGTAGATCATTCCAAGATTTCCGAAAACAGCTTTCGAAGAGAACTTAGAAACAATATGACTAACCATACCAAATGCGGGTAAAATTAAGATATAAACTTCAGGATGACCAAAAAATCAGAACAAATGTTGGTATAAAACAGGATCACCACCACCGTTAGGGTCAAAAAAAGACGTGTTAAAATTACGGTCTGTCAGCAACATTGTGATTGCACCAGCAAGCACAGGTAAAGAAAGCAAAAGTAAAAAAGCTGTAATATAAACAGCTCAAACGAACAAGGGAGTTCGATTAGCAGTCATTCCTGGAGCACGCATATTAGTAATTGTAACGATGAAATTGATTGCTCCTAAAATTGAAGAAACACCAGCTAGATGAAGGGAATAAATAGCACAATCAACGGAACCACCAGAATGTGCTTGAATTCCAGACAATGGTGGGTAAACTGTTCAACCAGAACCTACACCAGCTTCAACTAACGATGAAGATAATAGTAAAATTAAGGAAGGTGGTAATAATCAAAAACTAATGTTATTTAAACGAGGAAAAGACATATCGCAAGCACCGATTAAAATAGGAACAAATCAATTACCAAAACCACCGATAGCTGTTGGCATCACAAAGAAAAAAATCATAAGAAAAGCGTGTGATGTTACTAAAACGTTATACAATTGATAATTACCAGAAAGAAACGCATCACCCGCTTGACTTAATTCTAAACGCATAATCATTGACACAACGAACCCAAGAACACCAGAAAAAGCACCGAAGATGAAGTAAAGCGTGCCGATATTTTTATGATTTGTTGAAAAGATTCAACGCACGATGAAAGGATTTTCGAAAAAAGCCATCAAAAGAGAGGATGTAAAGAGCTCGTAAAAAAGTATTCATAGAGTCAAAATTTATAGTTTTAGAATTGAAATAAGTCAATGAAGATTTTGTTCAACAAACGAATAGAGTCAATAGTTTAAATTAAACTTTTTCAGAGAGTCAAGTGATGTATTTAGCTACAGAAACAGCTTCTACCACAATAGGCATATTTGCGTGACCAACACCACAAATCTCTGAGCATTGACCATAGAAAACACCTTCACGTAAAATAAAAACAGAAGTTTGATTTAAACGACCAACGCAAGCGTCAAGCTTTATACCAAGTGAAGGCACCGCTCAGCTATGTAAAACGTCAGCAGCAGTTACTAAAATACGAGTATGAGTATTTACAGGCAAAACGATACGGTTATCAACCTCCAACAAACGTAATTCACCAATTTCAAGTTCGTCTTCAGGAATCATATAACTGTCGAAGTTGATAGCACCTAATTGCGCTTCAAAATCACTATACTCGTAAGATCAGTATCATTGATGCCCAACGCATTTAATGGTTAACGCAGGATCAATAATTTCGTCAATTGAATAAAGAAGAGCAAAAGAAGGTAAAGCGACGATGATCAGAATAATTGAAGGAAGAACTGTTCATACAATTTCAAGAACGGTCCCGTGAACGACGTTTTTACCAGCAAACGCATCATTAGAATTATAACCAAAAAAGTATAAAGTTCGACCCATTACAACCAATACAAAAAATAAGATAAAAGTGATAAAAAACATTAAATCGTGGTGTAAGTTAATAATACCTTCCATAACAGGCGAAGCTGCATCCTGAAAATATATTTGTCACGGTGTAGAAGAATCTAGTAAAAAAAAGGAAAACATCGTAAAATGAAAATTTTAAGAATATAAAACTAGTCTGTAAAAATGTCAAAAGACGGATTTGAACCGTCGACCTTGTGATTTTCAATCAAACACTCTAAACCAACTGAGCTATTTTGACGCTTTCCAAATTGGATTTGAACCAATAACCGTATGATTAACAGTCATACGCTCTACCATTGAGCTATCAGAAAATGATAACGAAGAGACGTAATAGATTGTAAAACGAGAGGATTAATAAAAGATACTTTATCAAACAGATTTATAAAAACCTGGCATTGAACCATCTAATATTCTACGTGAAAGAGCTACTCGCGAGAGTTTAGCACGTGAAAATACTGAACGACTATAACCCGAAAGTAAACAATAATTTTTCAATGATGTAAAAGGAAAAAAATGTCGAGGTCTCTTAAGACAGAAGTAAAACAAATTATTAGAAAATTTTGTTTGTTTCAAGATTAAACAAGTAACGTCAAAAATTTCAGTATCAGAAAAATAAATTCTGTTTTTATGATCAGTAAACATATTAGCTTTTTTAAAAGGCAAGGTTTTCATCAGTAAAAAATTGTTGATTAATAAAATCCATTCGTAAAAAACAATAAACTTAATACGAATAGAACAAAAGCAAAAGAAAGAGGTAAAAATAATTTTCAACACAAACGCATTAATTGATCAACACGATAACGAGGAAATGAAGCACGCACTCAAATAAAGAAAAATAATATTATCGCAATTTTAAAACCAAGAACAAAAGGATCCAACAAATAAAGAAAAGAGTTCAAGAGTCAACCACCGAGAAACATTATCACGGTAAAAGTGCTCATTAAAATCATAGAACCATATTCTGCAAGAAAAAACAGAGCGAAACCCATACTAGCATATTCAACGTTGAAACCAGAAACTAATTCAGATTCTGCTTCAGGCAAATCAAATGGTGCACGATTAGTTTCAGCAAGAATAGAAACTAAGAACATTAGAAATAAAGGGAAAAATGGTATTGCAAAGATGATATAGTTTTGATATAGAACAATATCTACAAAATTTAGTGAACCTACACAAACCAAAATAGAAATTAAAATTAGACCAATAGACACCTCGTAAGAAATCATTTGTGCTGCACTGCGAAGCGAACCAAAAAAAGCATATCGAGAGTTACTAGCTCAACCGGATAAAATAATTCCGTAAACAGTAAGACCAGAAACAGCAAAAACAAACATCAGACTAAGATCGATATTCACAAAAAAACCACATGACGAGAACGGTATGATGGATCAACCAACCAAACTCAAAAAAAAAGTTAGAATAGGTGCAAAAACAAAGCCAAAAGTATTAGAATTCGTCGGTATCACGGATTCTTTCAACAATAGCTTTAAACCGTCAGCTAACGGTTGCAAAAGACCCAAAAACCCAACAACATTAGGACCTACACGTTGTTGCATACCACCCATAATTTTACGTTCTGCTAGAGTTAAATAAGCTACACTAATCAAAACAGGAAGAACGATAGCTAAAAAAGAAACAAAGATTTCTAAAACAAACATCAAATAAAGAGAATTGTATGAACCACTACGAAATAGAACTACAAAAAACAAGAGTTACGTGATTTGAACACGTCACACAGAATTTGAAATTCTGGATTTTACCGACTAAACTAAACTCTTTTAAAAGATCAACTTTAACAACGCAGCAATACCTAAATCCATTTTTATACAAGCTAATTGTTGGATTTGAACCAACGTTTCTTGATTACAAAACAAGCACTTTAACCGAGCTAAGTTAAATTAGCAAAGGTAAAAAAAAGGAATTGAACCTTTATCTTCTGTACCACAAACGGAAATTCTAACCATTAAACTATTTTTACCAGCAAGACAATTAGCACGATAGGACTTGAACCTACAATAAAAATATTATGAGTATTACGTTTTAACCGTTAAACTACGAGCTAATCTCTAGAATAGCTTATAACAGTATTGTTATAGTCGGCTAAAATTTGAGCATAAGTATTTTGAGCTTTTGAAACAAAAGCTTTTTGTAATGTTAGAATAATAGCCGCAACTAAAGCGAGTAAAAGAAGGTAACCAGCAATAAGGAAAGCAAGTAAGTGATCACTAAAAAGATTCGTTGCTAAACCTTTTAGATTAGACACGGATCCAAAAAGTGGACTGAAGCTTGTTTTCAAGTTTGTGACATACAAAAACTCTGTTAAAAAGTTAATAGAGTTCTCATTGAAAAGGTCAAGAAAAACAAACTCTGAACGAAATAAAAAAAGGAGTTCTGTAAGAAAAACAAAGCTAAAAACGATTGAAATAGGAATAAAACTGAAATAGCTTTCCTGTAATTCAGCAAGTTTGATGTTTAGCATCATCAAAACAAATAGGAATAAAACAGCGATAGCACCCACGTAAATAATTAAAAAAGAAATCGGTAAAAATTCGAAGTTAAGTAAAAATAACAAACAGGAAACGTTGACGAACGACAAGATAAGAAATAAAATGGAAAATACAGGATTTTTTGTGGTTATAACAAAAAAGGAAGAAAGAATTGACAAACTTGAAAAGAAATAGAATAAACCGCAGCTAATAGACATCGAATCAAAAATTTTTTATTTTATTTTTTTAACACCGTAGACGCTTCGAGAATTTTTTCTGTTCGGAACACCTGATAGGTCATATTTACCACGAACAATTGAATAACTGACACCAATAAGATCACGAACTCTAGCACCACGAATTAAAACAGTAGAATGTTGTTGAAGCGTATGAGATTCTCCGGGAACCTTCGCGGTTAATTTAGTTTTATAATGAGTTAGATTAGCTTTGGCAATGCGTCGATTAGCAGAATTAGGCTTTTTCGGAGCTATTGTTAACACACGAAGACAGACCGCTTTTTTTTGTGGGTTTCCTTGCAATTTAGGACTAGATTTATTTTTTAGTTTTTTTAGTTTTGGTGTGTGTAGAGTTTGTGATAAAGTAGACATCGAAAAAATGGAGTGCAAAGAATGGATTTGAACCATTAACTTTCTGCTGATGAGACAGACGAACAACCAAATTGCTCTTCTTTGCATGTTAATTAAGCAAGACGTAAACTTTTTTCTAAACGTCCTAAAACAGGAATGATAACTAAAAAGTAAGCGAAGTAGTAAATGGAAGCTACCTGACCAATTTCTGTAAATGGTGATTCCGGTACTTGTTGACCTAAATAACCCAACAGAATGTAATCCGCGACTAAAAGCCAGAAAAATTTTTGATGTAATGGTCGATACAAAGAGGAACGCACTTCCGAAGTCGTTACAAAAGGTAGAATTAATAAAATAAGAACAGCAGCGAATAGTGCTAAAACACCAAGCAATTTATTTGGAATTGAGCGAAGAATAGCGTAAGCTGGTAAAAAATATCATTCTGGTACAATATGTGCAGGTGTAACCATCGGATTACCTGGGATGTAGTTGTCGGTGTGACCTAAAAAATTTGGTGAAAAATAAACAAAATAAGAGAAAAAAATTAAGAAAGCCACTAAACCCAAGGTGTCTTTGATGAAAAAATAAGGGAAAAAACTAATTTTATCAGAAATTGATGAAATACCCAAAGGGTTGTTAGAACCATCAAAATGAACAGCAGCCATGTGAACAACAGCAGCTCCCGCAATTATAAAGGGACACAAATAATGCAAACTAAAGAAACGATTTAAAGTTGCGTTATCAACAGAGAAACCACCTCATAAAAAAGTAACGATTTTGTCACCAATGACTGGAAACGCTGTGAAGAAATTTGTAATTACTGTTGCAGCTCAGAAGCTCATCTGACCTCAAACTAAAACGTAACCTAAAAAAGCGGTAGCCATCATTAGAAGTAAAATTACAACACCAAGACATCACACAAAACCACGAGGTTCAGCATAAGAACCATAATAAAGACCACGACCAATGTGGATGTAAACAACAATAAAGAACATGGAAGCACCATTAGCATGAATATAACGCAAGAGTCACCCATTGTTTACGTCACGCATGATATGCTCAGTACTTAAAAAAGCTAAATCGATGTGAGGTGTATAGTGCATAGCTAATGCGATACCGGTGATTAATTGAATAGCTAAACACATACCTGCTAGAAAACCATAATTTCAAAAAAGAGTTAGGTTTGAAGGTGTTGGGTACTCAATTAAATGATCGTTTACAACTTGCATCAAAGGTTGTTTTTTGATTGATAAAATCATCAAGAAAGTTAAAAAGCACAAGTAACAAAAATATGAAATAATACGAAAGTTAACACGGTTTATTTAAGTGAAAGAAGAGCTTATAGCAAGGTGATACTTATTAAGGTCGAAAATGACGAGAACAGTTCAGGACGAAAAACAAAGAACATATTGAAAAATAAAAGAGTTCCAATAATATATTCAGAGTGCTGTCGTTTTGTTGACGAAATTCAAAAGCTGTTTTTTGAAGACTTTACAAAAAAGAACGTTTTAATTAGTCGAATATAATAAAAACAAGCAACAGAACTTATCAGAACAATAGTTACACTTGTAAGCAAATATTCCTGTGAAATAAAGGAAAATAAAATTAGAAATTTACTAAAGAACCCTGCAAGTGGTGGAATTCCTGCGATAGAGAAAAGGGTTAACGCAAAACTCATTACAAATACATAATTTTTTAACCCTGAAGATGTTCAACTAGCTAAATAGCCAGGAAAGCGAACAATTGAAATTATAGCAAAAATCAATAACGAAAACAATAGGATAGTTAAAACGGAGTAAATCATTAGGTAAAAAATAAGCGTTTTAACAGAGTCCGGTGAAGCTGCGACAACACCAAGCAAAATAAAGCCTGTGTGTGCAACAGTGGAGTAAGCAAAAAGACGTTTTAAGCGTTTTTGGTATATAGCAGACAAGGAACCAACAGCAATCGATAAAAGACTTGAAAAAAGGAAGAAAGACGACCAAAAAGAAGCAAAGTCATAAAAAATCAATAAAAAGATTTTGACAATAACACTAAAAATAATGATCTTAGGTACAGCAGCAAAAAGAAGTGTAACACTGATCATTGCACCGTCATAAACATCACACAATCAAGAATGGAAGGGAGCAGCACCTACTTTAAATAAAAAAGCTATTAAGATAAATACTATTCCACAAAACAAAAATGGGTTATTGGAAGCGTTGGTTAAGCACAGCAAAGACTCGAACGAGGTTGAACCAAAAGATAGATAAATCAACGAAAAACCTACAAGTAAAAGACAAGAAATTACAGCACCAAAAACGAAATACTTTAAACCACTTTCTGTAGAAAATTCTGAGTTTCGGTTAAAAGTAGCAAAAACGTAAAAACATAAACTTTGTAGTTCAATAGCCAAATAGATTAACAGGAAATCATCAGCAAAGCATAAACAAACAGCACTCAATAATACAAAAGAAAACAAAATATCATATTCAAATTTACTAATAAAACGAGCACCAACGAAATCACGTGTCACGAATAAAACCATAATCGAAATAAACAAAAAAATCAGCTGTATATTTTGATTAAAAGAATACAAATTGTAATCTAGAGAAAACGTTGAAATATCAAAACCAAAAAAGATAAATGTTAGAATTAAAAAGAACAAAGAAAACGACAAAAAAGAATTCAGTAAGGGTGGTGTTGCTAATTCTAACGATGAACTGTATAAAACACCGTAACCAAGTGAAAATAAGATATAGAACGCAATAACTTCAATAACAATATTGAAGGAAAAAAGAGTGTCAAAAAAGTTAAAAAACTCCATCAAAAAAAAGATTCGACGCAAACGATTCGAACGTTTAAGCCGCAGGCAATTGATTTTAAATCAATCGTGTCTACCATTCCACCAGCATCGAAAACTTTGAGAAAAAACCGAAAAGAACACACTTAACCCGCAATTAATCGCGTAGTTTAAATGGGTCAGAGAAAGAGAGGAACAAATAAGAAAGAACTAATAAAACGAAACATAAACCAAACGAAGATAATGAAACCAAGGAACCCAAAACGAAGAAGCTAAAGAATAAAACCGTGAAGATTAGAAATACAAATATCGTGTGATAAAGAAAGCCTGAATAATAGCTAACAAAATTCGATGATGATATAAAAATGGAAGCAGTGAAACCACTTGGTCCAATACGTTCAATCAGACCTTTATCCATCGATTGGAAAGTAAAAGAATAACCAAAATTCATTAATTTCACCATGAGGAGTTCGTTTACGATTTGATCGAAATGTCATTTTTTATTAAGGAAGACATAAAACGCTTTTGGGATCGGTTGTAGCTTGAAATCTAGAATATCGCTTTTGTTCATATTAAAACAGTTAATTAGAAATAAAGATAAAACACCACCCGCACAAGTAAATAAGAAGGGAATATTTTTAATTCAAGCATCTAAAAATTCTGAATCAATTAAGTTAAAGTTGAAAAAATTAGTGTGAACATTGTTGAAAAAAAGAGATCCTAAACCAATCATTAAATCACGAGTCATATAACCATAAAAAATAGCACCAAGTGAAAGAATCATCAAAGGAAAAATCATTAATATTGGTGCTTCGTGTGCGTGCTCAAGATAAACTTTATAACTATTTGAAGGATTAACGAAGGTTAAAAACACTAAACGAAAAGAGTAAAAAGATGTGCAAAATGCTGCACAACAACCAAGAAAATAACAAAAATTACCAACAGTGTTATGTTTAGCAATAGCCAACTCAAGAATACAATCTTTTGAGTAAAATCCGGTTAAAAAAGGAAACCCTACGAGAGCTAAGGATCCTATTAAAATCATAACGTAAGAAATAGGAAAAAGATTAAGTAAACCACCCATTTTTCGAAGATCTTGTTCATCTGATAAACCGTGAATAACACAACCAGCACTCAAAAAAAGTAATGCTTTAAAAACTGCGTGATTAGCTAAGTGAAAAAGAGAAACAGAATAATGAGAAAGACCCGTGATAAATACCATATAACCTAATTGACTACAAGTGGAATATGCAATAACACGTTTTAGATCATTTTGGAAAAGACCTACTGAAGCCGCAAAAAAGGAAGTTAAAGCACCGATAACTGAAACAATAACTAAAACGGATTCACTGTTTTCGAAGAAAATTGAACAACGAATAATTAAGAAAACTCCAGAAACAACAAGTGTTGCGGCGTGAATCAAAGCAGAAACAGGTGTAGGACCTTCCATAGCATCGGGCAATCAAATATGAAGAGATAACTGTGCGGATTTTCCTAAAACACCTCAAAAAAGAAGGAACGATATTATTGTTAATGCGTGAAATTCGAACCCAAAGAACGAAAGTGTATTATTCATTACACAAGGCACAAGAGCAAACGCTGTAGAATAATCAACAGTTTTGAATGTAAGAAAGATAACACAAATACCCAAAGCTAAACCAACATCACCAACACGATTAACAAGCATAGCTTTAATCGCTGATTTACTGGCTTGGATGCGTGTATGTCAAAAACTAATCAATAAAAAAGAAGCTAAACCAATACCTTCTCAACCAAAAAACATAACAACAAAATTGTCAGCAGTAACTAAAACTAACATAAAACCGGTGAACAAAGAAAGGTATGACATAAAGCGTCCTTGGTGAGGGTCACCGTTCATATATTCCGTAGAATATAAGTGCACAAGTGAAGAAACACCACAAACAACAACCAACATTACGGTAGACAAAGGGTCAAATAAGAAACCTCAGTTAACAACGAGCAATTCAGAGACCATTCAAGGAGCCAAGCATACGGCACAGTTAGAACTTAAAACAGCGGTTTCGTAGAGTGCAAAAACCGAAAGAAAGAACGATGTAAAAATGGCAGACGTTGATAAAAAACAAGAACCGCGAATGCCAATAAAGCGACCAAAACAAACACAGGAAATAAAACTTAGGAAAGGTAAAATGAGGATACAAAAATACATCAAAAATAAAAGTTTAGCTTTCACTGTTAAATGAACAGGTAAAAAAGAAATTATAAGGGTTTTTACTGTTTGAATTGGAACAGATTGTAGGCAGACTTGAACTACCATAAAATAAATTTGCAATTTATCGCATTACCAATTATGCTATACAATCTTATTGAATACGATTGGATTCGAACCAACAACCGAATGATTAAAAGTCATATGCTCTACCGTTGAACTACGTATTCGAAAAAACCTTTCAGTAAAAAGAGATCTTTTAAAACAAGAATGAAAACAGGCAACAAAACTATACGCGTTTACATCAAAAAAATGCGTTAAAAAATAAGAACGAGAAAAACGAGATTTGAACTCGCAACCTTCAACTTGACAAACTGACGTTCAAACCAATTAAACTATTTTCTCAATATTAAAAGATTCAATTCAGTTGGAACGACTTGAACGTTCACACCATCATGGCATTAGATCCTAAATCTAACATGTCTACCAATTTCATCACAACTGAAAAGGATTTCTGCGTTTTATTGGAATTGAACCAATAATCACCGCTTAGAAGACGAATGTTTTATCCAATTAAACTAAAAACGCTAATTTTGAAGTAGAGGTTTTTTGTTAGCAACTCAAACTTTTATACCACAAGCACCAAATTTTGTTTTTTGTGTAATATAATCAAAAAGTATCACACTGGATAAATTAGGATTTCTAACACGACCATATTTTACGCAAAGTTTTTGTTTTCTACCGGATCCGGTTTTTTTTCAGCGACCTGAGCAAATTACCTTAACACCAAGCAATTGGTTTTTAAATGGAGATAACAATTTCGTCAAAAGTAAAGGAATACTCGCACTTAAATTAGAGGTATCTATTCCATATTTTGTTTTAGCGTCTTTTTGCAATAAAGCACTAACGAAAGACGTTATTAGTTTCGCTGTTAGTAGAGTAAAACTAGACTTCAAAAAATGTGAAGATCGATCTAGTCCTTTCTTTTTTATAACACTATTTTGTGTGATTAAACGAGACAATTGATAGTTTATAAAGTTTCCTGTTAAAGAAAGATTTCTTAAGGAGCTTAACGCGGAAAGGGCTGCTTCCATTCGTTTAAGCATCTGTTTTTGATAAAATCTTGTATTTTTATAAGCTTGTTGCTGTTGAATAAGTTTTGAATAAACGACTGCCGTTTTTGAGTTGCGCACAGTGAGAAGTTTGTTGGAATACGTATTAATTTTAGATAATATAGCAGTAGTTGCGTATTTTATCTGACGATTACTTACTGTTAAATTTGCATATTTTTGTGGGTTGTGTAAGCAAAAAACGGAGTTTCAACTCAATTTTTTTTTCAAACGTAAACCTGTAGCGTTTATTTTTTGAGACATCTTTTTTATGAAAACAGATAATGTAAGATTCGAACTCACGATAACGTTTGTTATAATTGTTTTCAAAACAATCGGTATAAACCAACTCACCCAATTATCTTATGTGTTCTAATTAACGAAAACGAGCTAACAAACACCCATAACTTTTTTGTTTTGTGTTTAAATTTATGATGAAATTATTCTGCGTTGCTATTTTTACAACGGGTCGTTTTTTCGTTATTTTTGAGGATATACTAGAATTCAAGATTGTAGGATTTCTTTTGGTGTCATATTTTAGGTAAACGACTAACATTTTAGTTTTGTGTGTTATTTGAGCGTTAAAACCAGAAATAAAAGAACGTTCTAATAAAAATTCCACAAACAGTAGTGACTGTCTTGAATAAGTTAAATGAAGCGTTGTTTTTTTGGAAACAACTGCTGTTTTATAAGCGTTTAATACTTTAATAAAGGAATGATTCATCGTATGAAATTTTAGTTTTTTAAGAAATTACTAACTTAATTTTTTTTCTTTAATGTTAACATCAAAAATTTTATCAAAAACGCTATCTATTTTTACGGTCAAAGTTTGCAAAGAAAATTGTGTAAAATATCGCAGATTTTCTATTTGTGTATTTTTTAGATCGCTTTGTAAATTAGTAACTTTTATGGAAATAGTTGGATTTGAACCAACAACTTTTTACGTGCAAAGCAAACACTCTACCAATTGAGTCATATTCCCAAAACATTTGTATGCTTTATAATCGATTTGTTAAATCTTGTTCCAGCTACTGATTCATCAACAGCTACTTTGTTACAACTTGCTCGAAATTATAGGATCCAATGTCACAGTAAAACATACCGATGTTTCAAGGTATTGTTTTTAGCTTCAATCGAAACGAAATTTCTCGAGGTGATGGGCGAAACGTGCAACTGAGAGGTTTTTTTTCACGGAAGCATTCTTGTCTTCCATTACTTTTTATTCTGACTTCATACTTCTAAATTGCAAGAAATAATCCGAACTGGGAAACACGTTATAGATTAACCAGAAATTATAGTATCAAGTAACTTTTTGATCGTTTCATTATAGCACACGTAAAGCTCTTCGCATAAAAGTCATAAAGATTTAGTCGTCGTTTTCTTTTCATAAATCTTATAGATATTGATATTCTTATGGTAAATCTTTTCTTTAGAGTAGAAAATAAGAAAAAAAGGTTCGATCTTTATTGGAATTAACCAAACATTTTAAAATAAGATCTGCTCGACAACCATGCAACATTTGTAATGCGGAAAATTTTGTAACATTTTACAAAGCTAGTTTAAATATCGCATTATACAAGCAAAGATAAGGTTTGGGTGTACTGTCCAATTAATTCGCAATGCTCCACAAATAGTGTCTCAGCTCACCGAGTTCTTTGAGGATAGAACTTGCGTTTTTACTATTCAGGTTAACTTTTCTGCTTTTGCTGTTTATCCAAAAAGTTTTGAATAAAGAAAGTCATCGTTGACGGCTTGAACTAAAAGAATGACTAACTCTTGTTGCTCCTCAAGCTTCCGCAATAAAAAGGTCAGTAAACAAAGAGAGAAACTCTATTGTTTGTTATACGTCGAAAATTGTCTTCACTGAATGATATTCCAAATCAACTAAACACATTTTATCGTTAATTGATTCATTCTATTTTCATCGGTATTACTCGAAAGATATCATTTATTCTTAAAAACTCAATAATCGTTGAGTTTTCTTTCTACGGGATATCTTCCTCTAATTGCTATGTAAACCTAGTCTTTTTGCATAACGTTTGTTGCTCACGTATTACCGACTCTTCTGGCACGTGATTAGAGACAACTACCACACAATAATCATAATTTTAAAGTTTTGTAGGTTAGAAAAAAGATTTTTGTGCCTATTCAAAGTTACTGGATCAAGCTTTCGCTCATTGTCCAATATTCTTGACTGCGATTCTTTTGAATTTGGTTGTTGTTTCAGAACCAATCGGACGAGAAATTCGTGAAAATTCGTTAAAGGTCTTCGACTAATGAAATTTAAGCTTCATTATTTGTCCTGATCTTACAAAAAAATATATCGTGCTATCGATGTAACTCTTTTTGTTTTACTCCGCTGTAGCAATACCACATTTTGCGATATGATAAAAACTAGCATGTCGAAATACTTTGATAACGTTTACGCTGAGCTAGAACCAAACTCAAGAAGAAAAATTTAACTAATAAGTTTTTTTGCGAGAAATCCTATACTTTCTATGAGGTTTGAACTCATATTCTAATTGTGAAAAAATTAAGTCCTAACCGAATTAGACGAAGAAAGTTTATTTTTTTGAGTATTACTTTAATAAGATTTTTGTTACTAACCTTTAAGCAATCTAACGGACTCAATTGTAATACTGCCGTGAACACGATAATAAGCTACTAATATAGCGAGTCCAATAGACGACTCTGCTGCTGCAACAGAAAGCACAAAAAATGCAAAAATTTGACCTAAAGAGTCATCTAAATAAAAGGATGAAACTAAAAAGCTAAAGTTGATTGCTAGCAATGCTAATTCGACACAAATAATGATAAGTAAAACGTTTTTTCGATTCACGAAAATACCGATTAAACTCACTAAAAGAATAGTAATGGGTATAAATACAAGTGTTATAAAATTCATCTGAGTTGTCGGTTAAAAGTAAATGTTTTTGTCGATAGCTTTATTTGAGAAGCCAACAGCGATTTTTTGGTCAAAACGTCATCAAAACTACGAATTTCAACCAACGTAGTTCCTTTTTTTACCAAACACGCTCAGAACTTTAAATTACCCTTTCCACGACCTAAACGAATATCGTTTGGTTTTTTTGTTATTGGTGTATTCGGAAAAATGCGAAAGAAGATTTGTGCTTTTTTTTTCAAAAATCTTCGTAAAAATCTTCGAATGGATTCTATTTGAAAATTTGTAATTTTTCCGGTTTCATTAGCTATTAACGAAATATTTCCGTATTTGTTTGATTTTACTTTTGCCACTGTTTTTGCGGTTAACTTTTTAGCAGAAAAGGATTTTGTAAATTTTGATTTTTTTGGAAATAGAAACATCATTAAAAGCGATTATTAGCACAATAGGACTCGAACCTATAACCAAAACTTTATCAAAGTAGCACTCTAACCAATTGAGTTATGCGCTATTTTACTTAATTATCGAAAAATAGAAAATTTGAGAAGAGTTAAAGTTTTTCAACAAAAGTAGTTACCAAAAAATGGACTTGAACCAATACCGTCGAATTATGAATTCGAAGCACTAACCGATTATGCTATTTTGGCTATTGACTTTATTAGTGTAAGCTAATAGCATCGTTTAAGTAGATACACAATAAAACAGTGAAAACGTAAGCTTGTAGGAAAGCAATAGAGAGCTCCAAACCTACAATAGCGAAAATTACAATTAATGGCAAAAAATGCATCAAGCTTAAAAAACCACCAGCGGATAACATCGTTCAAGCGAAGCCTGCAAGAATTTTTAAGAGACAGTGACCGGACATCATATTAGCAAACAATCGAAGAGCTAAAGAAATAACACGAAAACTATAAGATACAAGCTCAATCATAACTAAAAGAGGTGCAAGAGCTAAAGGTGCTCCGGATGGTAAAAATAAAGACATCATATGGAACCCATGCGTTTTAACACCGATAACATTGATACCAAAAAAAGCCATTGTTGCTAAACCTAATGTAACTACAATATGACTTGTTACGGTGAAACTGAAAGGAATCATTCCCATCAAATTACAAAAAAAAATAAACGAAAAGATTGTAAATAACATAGGAAAATACAAAGGTCCGTTCTTCTTAACATTTTCGGATAATACTGTAAAATAAATGAATTCATAGATAAATTCAGCAGTAGTTTGTCAAGCTGAAGGAATTAACTTAGCGTTAGCACAAGCAAAATTATAAAATAAAAAAGCAACACTACAAGAAACAAATACTAAAAGTGACGAATTTGTGATTGAAAAATCTAGTGGACCTAACACGAAAGGAATAATTTTGTTAATAGAGAATTGTTCTAATGGAGAAAAAAAAGACATCAAAAAAAAAAAAAACGAAAAAAGTAAATACAATTCAAAGCGTCTGCTGTGCTTTCCGGTATTTTAAACAGTAAAATCAAAAGAAAAATGAGAGATTATTTAGATATCAAGTTTAATAGTGAAGTTTTTTTGATAGAAATCTGCGTTTTTTTTGCTCCAGCACTTGTTAATAAAGCTACAGAACTTTTAACTGATTGAAAAATTAGAGGATACAATAATAATGAAACACTTTTTTCTTGAAAAATAGCGATAAGTTTGTTTTCAAAAGCGGATAATTCTGCGAGTTTTGTTTGACTTGAGGCTAAAAATAAAGCAAATCACTTATGCATGAAGAATCGAGAAAAAACAGTTAAATAATTTGCAACACACAATTGTAAAATCTTGAATTTCGTAAAAAAACCACGAGATAAAAGAAAGTCCGAAAATTTTGAAACTAGACCAGTCTTTGAAGAGCTGAAAGAAATAAGTAAATCCTCCTCAAATTTAGCAGCACGTGATTGAAAAGTATCAAAAATAGAATCACCCATAGAATTGAAACTAAAAAAGATAAAACTAAAAAAACATAAAGCAAGTAAAATTTCTTCGTTAAAAACAACGGTTTCGAAAAAACAAAGAATGGAAAAAAAAAAGAGAGAGACAATAAAGAAAATGTCAAACATCAAACGAAGGTTATGTTGTTCATAGGTTAAAAAGTGTTCAATTTTTACGAATTTTTGGCAATACTGGATTTGAACCAATAACTTATTCCGTGTAAAGGAAGCACTCTACCAATTGAGTTAATTACCAATTTAAAAAGGGTCTAAAGGGTCATAGAGCAAAATGTAGGTATTAATAACATAATAAAAGAAACAACGAAGCGATCCGCTTGGTATTATTTGTATAACAAAGCCGTGCGGTGTGCTTGAGAAAAAATAGTCATATTCAACTCACGCGACGCTGCAAACTTTACCGTAATAGAACCCAAATTTTTTGTTAGTGATGTTGTTACTGACGACGAATCAGAACTAGAGCTAGCTAAATTCGAAAATTTGGTGCTATAGCTATTAAATGTTTGCTTTGTTAATTCCAATAAAGAACTGTTACAAACTAAAGCAACAGATTCCGAGCTTGTAGTAACTTGTGCTAACTTGCGTTTGCGCACCTTCAGAATGGAACCCAACGCAGGTAAAAGATAGAAACAAATAGCTAAGTAAAGGGATAAAAAACCAGCAAAAACCCAGAAAAGTTGAGAAAAAAAAGAAAAAGTGTCAAATTGTGGCATCATGTAAAATTTAGAAAAAGGTCATTGATAAAAATTTTAGTAGTTGATGTCAAAAGGTTAATCTCAGTCTAAAGCACCCTTTTTTCACACATAAAAAAAACCGATTATTAGGTCAAAAAGAAAAAAAAGCATACAATAAAAACTTACGGTAGAAACACTATCAAGACAAACAGAAAAAGGAAATAAAAAAGAAATTTCTAAGTCAAAGATAATAAATAAGATGGCAATAATGTAGAATTTAACGTCAAATTCTGTTCGTGAGTCAGAAAAAGGGTTAAAACCACATTCATATGCAGTTAATTTTTCTGCGTCATCCATTTTTGTAGAAAGAACAAACGATAGAAAAAAGATGACTGTCGATAAAACAATACTAAAAACTAAGAAAAGAAAAATACTAAAATAGTTAGCTAAAAACATCAATTAGAGATAGTGAAAGGAATAAGACTCGAACTTATAATTTCATAAAGAAACAAAATTTACAATTTTGCGGTCTAACCAAATTAACCGATCCTTTCAAAAAAATTGTTATTAAACGGGATTAAACACCTCCTCAAAAATAAACAGCAACGTATAGAAAGAGTCAAACAACATCAACAAAATGTCAGTAAAACGCAGCAGCTTCGAAACCAAAATGGTGTTGAATAGTAAAGTGGTTTAACGTTAATCGAACTAAACAAACGGTTAAAAAAATTGTTCCAATAGCCACGTGAAATCCGTGAAAACCCGTTGCCATATAAAAAGTTGAACCGTAAATACCGTCGGAAATAGTAAAATCAGCACTAACGTATTCAAAAGCTTGAAACCCTGTGAAAATAGCAGCTAAAACAACGGTCAACACAAGACCAAAAACAGCTTCTACTTTGTTACCACAAGTGATAGCGTGGTGTGCGTATGTAACTGTAGCACCAGAGCAAAGTAAAATTAAAGTGTTCAACAAAGGGACTTCAATAGGATCAAACACGTTAATTCCTTTTGGTGGTCAAATTGAACCTATTTCGATAACAGGAGCAAGAGCTGCGGCAAAAAAAGCTCAGAAAAAAGCAAAAAAGAACATAACTTCTGAAACAATAAATAGAATCATACCGTAACGTAAGCCTAATTGTACGATATTTGTATGATGACCTTCTAGTGTTGATTCACGAACAACATCACGTCATCATAAAAACATACAAGTTAACACACCAAAAAGACCAAAAAAAGTAGATTCTAAACCACCGGAATGACCGTGAAAGTATAAAACACTACCTAAAGTAAGAGATAACGCAGAAATCGCAGTAATAAAAGGTAATACGCTAGGATCAACTAAATGAAAAGCGTGACGTTGAGTATAAAAAGAAAAAATTGACATCAAAATGAACAACGTAAAGAAAATAAAGCAATTAAAAGAAGTAGTTGGACTTGAACCAACAATTAAAAGTATCAAAAACAAACGCTTTAACCAATTTAGCTATACTTCTTAAATCAAGAGTATTGTGATGTTTTTGACTGATTTGATAGAATGTTCAACAAAATAAAATGGCAAGAAAAAATTAGAAAGTAAACAAAATTAGGAAAGCCATCATTAAAGCAAAAAGTGCAATTGCTTCAGTTAAAGCGAATCCTAAAATAGCGTAACCAAACAATTGTTTCATTAAGTGAGGGTTACGAGCAACGCTTGTGATTAATGCCGAGAATACGGTACCGATACCTGCACCAACACCAGCTAGTGCGATTGTAGATAAACCTGCTCCGATTAGTTTTGCAGCTTGTAAAATCATCTGAATCGAGTAATAACGAAAAAAATAGCAAAAATTTAGAAGATGCGATTCGAACGCACGAAATAGACAAATCCATTTAACGCTTTAGCAAAGCGTCGTTTTAAACCACTCAACCACTTCTAATTACGTTCTTAAATAAAGCACTACCAAAAGGAAGATAAAAGGTTATCTTTTTTTGAGGGAATACGACACAATCATAAAAGGAAATTATAGACAAGATGGCAAGACTCGAACTCGCAAAGACCAATTCCCAAAACTGGTGCAATACCATTATGCGACATCTTGATCTCAAGTTTTCAAGTATTGCTAAAGGCAAGAGTGTGAGGGAAATGCTGGAATCAAAACAAAAAGATTTGTCTTTTGTATAAAAAAATGTGTTTAGCAATTTTTTAAAACGTTTAAAAATTAAGTTTCATTATTGAGATCTTTAAATAGATTAGTTAATGATATTTTTCGTATAATCTGACAAACATTTACATGCCTATTGTCAGTTTACCGATCTAGGTATTAGTCTATTACCATGATCAAAGAAGAGCAGCGCCGCGGTTGGCCAGACTTTTATACTTCAGTGAACGTAAAAAATAGGAGAGATTTCAAATATAAATTCTGTCAATTTTTATCGTCAAAAGCGTAGCAACAAAACAATACTTTAGGAAAAAATAATCTTATACCATTGGCTTTCTCTTTTCGGTCTTCTCATACTAAAAGCAAAGTCCTATTTTTACAAAAGAATAAGGATAGAAACAAAACTGGCTTACGCCGTTTTAAACCCAACTCACGTACAATTTTATTTGACGAACAGTCAAACCCTTGCAACCAGCTTCAGCTGCAGGATATTGCGAGTCGACATCGAGGTGACAAACGAAAACGTCGCTATGGTCGCTTGATTTTCATTATTCTGTTATCCCTATGGTACCTTTTATCTGATGATCAAATAACCTTTCATTCGGTATATTTGGTTCGTTAAAACCGACTTTCGTCTCTGCGTGATTTATCAATCTAACAGTTTAGCAAATATATACTCTTATGCTCAAAAACAAAATGTTTTGTTTGAATTTACCAATGCACACCTTTGCTACTGTTTCAAAGGCAGTCATCCCAACTAAACTACCACTCAACTACTGTCCCATAAGTGTTATTCCCATAACCTTAAAGGTAAGTAAAAATCAGCAGCTAGAATAATTTCTCAAAGGCACCTAATTTTTCAACTTTTCGCTGAAAAATATGACAGGTTCTTATATAGACTGAACAAGATAGTTGATTTTTACAATAGTTGACTATAGTAAAGGTCAAAAGGGTCTTTTCGTCCTCTATTCTTTTTGGAGAATCTTCACTCCAATTTCAATTTCACAAAACTAAAAGATATGACAGTAGGCGAGTCATTACTATATTCATGCGGGACTATATTTATTAGCCAAGGAATTTCGCTACATTACCATACTCAGAAATAATACGGTCATTTACCAAAGATTATAAAGTTATCATAAAAATACCTTTTTTATCCTGTTGGCATTGGACAATAGTCGGATCATATACCTATTCTATTGAATTCGCATAATCGTGTGTTTTTAGTAAACAGTTGCTAGCCTTTATTTTCTACGAACACTTTACATTTTATAAAGCGTCTCACTTTGTTCCTAAGTTACAGTGCAAATTTGCCGAGTTCCATATCTTTTATTAAATTTGACACCTTAGTTCATTAAAACTGATTTACCTGCTTCGGAATTATTACGAATTAAAAGAAGAAACTTTTCTAGAAAAGTTAAAGAAAGCAATTATACAACCCAAATAATACAACACGCATTTTATAACTTTTGTAATTTCAAAATATCTTATGCTCATTGTTTGTTCGCACTCACGAAAAACTAAGAGTTCGATTAACAGTTCGCCAAATCAAGCGAAGAGATAAAACTTTAATTGTCGGTGAAAGAGATTATAATCTTTTTGTGTTACTCATATCAGCATTATCGACTTTGGGATGGATCAAAATTTCTCACGAAAATGTGATTAGAAATACAAAGCGTTCTGCTACTAATTTAATTGATAAATTATGTTTCTTCGGTAAAGTTTAAAATTCTATGAATTTTCGATGCAATTTAACATTAAACTCGCAAACTGTTACGTTTTTTAAAGTTGATGACTGTTTCTAAGCCTACTATCCGAGTTATCGTTATTAAAAAACAATCTTATAGCTAATAACTTAATTTAAAACCTTAGAAAACATTGTGGGTTGTTTCCCTTTTGAGCATTTATTTTTTCATAAATGCTCCAACTACTCAGCAAAATATTCTTATTTTAGTAAAATTCAGTAATGCGGATAAGCAACCCTCGTTTTACTAGTGATTTACCATTTAATTAATTGAGTGCTTTCCTTAAAGAAATTTCGCAGAAAACAAGCTATACCAAGTTTGATTAACCTTTCATTCCAAACCAGAATTCATCCGAGTTTATTGCAACAAACACCGGTCGGGTCATTCAAATTATTTTTAGTAAATTTTCAACCTGATTCTGGCTAGATCACTTGGCTTCGTGTGTAATAGAAGTAACTATCGTAGTTATTTACGCTTTAAATTTGAGCTTGCTACTTATATTAACTAACTGACTCATAATACAAAAGGAACATTGTATTTTCACAAAACAATCGATATTGATATACCTAATTTCCAACTTTCTCTCACGATACTAGTTCGCTATCCGTCATACATCACAGATGTTTAAGAAAATGAATTTTCTTTTATTAATATGCAGCACAACAACCACAAAAATACAAAATATAGTGTTATCCATTTTTTATTAAAATACTATGTTTTAATAAGCATTTTCACTCACCATTACTCATGCTTTCTCATTTGATTTCATACGGTAGTTACTAAGATGTTTCAGTTCACTTATTTTTTTAATCTATAATCAAAAAAACAGCTTTAACAGGTTAAAGCTGTAGGTTTTCCTTCACTAGGATCACGTTAAAACATAAGTGCATTTCGTTGTTTAAATTACGCTAGCTAAATAGATGTATGCGAAGTTATCCGTTAGGTATAAGGAAAAATATATTCAAAGTTTAATAGTTTTAGTAAAACGAGTGCGTAGCGAGATTCGAACTCGCACGAACAGTTTGGAAGACTGAAAATCTACCATTAATTTATACGCACTAAACAATATAAATGTAATTAATAAGTATTTCAGGAAAAAGACCAAAAATAACTGTTAAAAGACCATAAGGAAAAAGATAATAAAATTCGATGCGAGTTAAATCGTGATATTCTTGAATAGAAAACTTTTTGATATTACCGAACAGAATACGATTTAATAACCAAAGACTGTAAGCAGCACCTAAAACCATACCAGAAGCAGAAAAGAAAGCACCTCAACTGTTTGTTAACAGACAACCAGCGATTATTAAAAACTCACCAATGAAACTACTTGTTCCAGGTAAACCAATATTAGCCATTGTGAAAAGAGTAAAAAAGGTAGAGAATAAGGGCATTGTTGTTAATAAACCAGAATAGTATTTGATAATACGAGTGTGATGTCGTTCATACAATAAACCAATACATAAAAACAACGCGCCGGAGACAATTCCGTGACTAACCATTAAAAAAACAGAACCTAAGATACTTTGTGATGCGGAAGAAAAGATACCAATTGTAACGACACCCATATGACCAACGGAAGAATATGCAATAATCTTTTTTAGATCAACCTGTTGAATTGTCGTAATAGAAGCGTAGACGATTCCTAAAATACTAATAACAAAAATAAAGGGTGTAAAAAAAGCGGAAGCGTCAGGAAAAAGACCCACAGAATAACGCAAAAAACCATAACCACCTAATTTAAGCAAAATACCTGCTAAAATAACGGACCCGGATGTCGGAGCTTCGCAGTGAGCTTCAGGCAACCAAATGTGAAAGGGGACCAATGGCATTTTCACAGCAAACGACAAGAAAAACGCTAATCAGCAAAGTTTTTCTGAAAGTGGTTCAAATTCTACAGTTCGAAGAATTAAGTAGTCCGTTGTGCCATAGTTAAAGAATATAAAAAGAATCGAAACAAACATAATGATGGAGCTTATTAAAGTAAACAAAAACAACATATAAGAAGAACGAATTCGACGCTCACGAGAACCATAAAACCCAATAATTAAATACATAGGAATTAAAACAGCCTCAAACAAAATATAAAAAAGCATTAAATCCAGGCTAGAAAAGACGCAGAATAAAATTGCCTCAAGACCAAAAAAAGCAATCGAGTATTCTTTAGCTTGATTAGTTAATGATTTATTTCAACAAAGCAAAATACAAACGGGTATTAAAAAAGCAGTTAATAGAATCATAATCAGCGATAAACCGTCAATACCAAGAACGATGTTGATATTGATAGAACTAAACCAAGAATTAGTTTCAAGAAATTGGAAGTGTGTTGATGCAGTATCAAAAAAAAATAATAAAATGACACAAACATTGAGAATTAGCAAGGATCAAAAAAGTGAAAAATTGCGTATAAAATTGATTTCTGTTTTAGGTGTAAAAAAAAGAACTAAACAACCAAACAAAGGAAGAAAAATAATAGTGGATAATAGCATCAAAAAAATAAAAAGATTAAACAGATAAAAAAAATAGAACATTTAGGTTGTTAGCTACTGGGAAAGTTCGGGAAGAGAAAACCTTTTGCTCCATCTAGGGAATATTTGGATCTTTTCAAACCGGCTTTCAGACAAGCTTTTTTCATATAGAAACCCAAGCTGATGGCTCCATTAACGAACTTTAGAGGTTCATCAGGCTTGTTTTTATTTGGTAAACCTGACGGCTTTAATATAATTAACATACGGACTTGTATGTTGCAGTTTGACGCGTCAAACTGCGGCACCCCTAGGTTCAAGAGGTCCTCACCTAGATGGTAGAGACCTTTACCCTTCAGTTGGATATAGGAATTACCTTTTCCTTTGTAGAACTCTGTTACTAAAGAAGTTCCCGTGAATTGGTGTGGATTATCCTTTGACAAAGTCTTCGGGATAGGGAAAAAAAAACACGGTTCATATCAGGGGTCCTGACACTTCAACTTATCTCAAGCTGCCCTAAACAGTTCTTCACTCTTGAAGGGCAGCTGTTTTCTGTAGTAGACGTTTGAATCGAGTTTGATAGGCGATTCAGAACGAGGAGGCTTCGTCGATATTAGACCGGCATCAAAGACACGGCGTCAAGGTGCTAATTGAGCCTCGGGTGCCTTTGAATTTGGAGTTATACCATAACCCTGCCCTTCACCAAAAAACCAAAGATTACAAGAACCATAATTATATGGGTCGGAATGTTTTAACTCTACGTTGGCAACAACTTTTGAGTCTTCCTTTTTTGTGATAGAAAGATCCACGGGATAACTGTCGCGTTTGATTTTGGCAATAAAACGTGGAGCGAGTTTGGTGTTTAGAAAATTTGCAACTGTAGTTTCATAAGCTTTACCAGCAGCTCCAATATTTTGTGCATACCCGCCGGGACGACGAGGAACCGGAATTGCAGAGCCTGTTTCCGTTGTAATTTTTGTAGCGTAGTTACAAACACGCAATAGAACAAGAACAGTGTTGTTAGTAGAAAATTGCTTTAAGGACGAAAAAAAAGACATCAAGAAAAAAAAAAACGAAAAAAGTTATAGATTTGAAAAAAATAAAATTCAAGAATTTCGGCTTGTTCTCTTAATAGTGTTAAAAAAATCGCAACGAAAAGTTACTGTGTTTTAACGTAAAAATTAAACG
>Ga0194123_10002094_pt1 | contig 27194 bp, 29 predicted proteins | sample TA2MahsurfametaG_5_FD_155479 | JGI IMG/M metagenome (GOLD analysis project Ga0194123, IMG submission 155479) | Freshwater microbial communities from Lake Tanganyika, Tanzania - TA2015023 Mahale A surface | ecosystem: Environmental > Aquatic > Freshwater > Lake | place: Tanzania: Lake Tanganyika... | reverse complement strand
GCTCAAACAGTTCCTCGCGAGCTATTTCAGCTACACGGAAATCGCCCCCACGGAAATCAGCTGGAAACCGCCCTTTTGGCTGATTCGACGGGAAATCCGGGTCTTCGAGGAACTCACCCCGGATCCGCGGGCCGGCGGATTCGGCCCCCTTTACGGAACCGCCCTCTTGGTCGGCTGGGGAGCCCTCTTGGCCGGGGTAATGACGCGATCGCTGCGACCGGAATGGCATAAATGGTTTTTTCCGTTGGCGATTTTGGCCACCGCTTTGCCCTCGCAGGTTTGGTGGGCGCGTTGGGTGCCCCAGCTTTGGCTTCTGGCCCTGGCACCCTTGCTGATGATCGCAGGGGCCGACCGGCCGACCGGCAAGTTGGCCCGCATCCTGGCCGGGCTTGCCGGGCTGGTTTTGGCGGTAAACCTTGGACTGATCCTGTTGTATTACGGGCTAGGGATGGTCCGGGCGCAAAGGGTTTTGGACAACCAACTGGTCCTGGTCCAAAAACTTCCGCAGCCGGTTTCATTGTTTGTGCCCCGCTTTACCGCCAACCAGTCCTGGCTGCAGGACGCCGGGATTCAGGTGGAGGCCGTCGGCGAAAAACCCCCGGTTCCGCGGATGAAGATCGTCAAAACCACCAGCTGGGTAAGGCTGGATCCCGGTTGGAGGCAGAAGGTGTCCGATCCCGATTTCCCGGCGGAACTAGCCAGACGGGAACTCCTGGAGGAGTGACAAGCGGGGTCCCCTTTGATTCCGGCGGCGATGGGGGATCGCTGCGGTGAACCATCATCAACATCCGGGCTAACGCCACGCGAACGATTCGGCAGACGGCCAAGGCCGTCGGTCTGACCCTTCCCGGACCCCGTAACACCCTTTATGGAAAACCACCCACGGCTGGAATCATCGACGAAAAAAGGGAGACCAAGGCATCACCTTCCTGGCCGATCTTGCCGCGCAGTCACCCCTTCCTGGAGACTCCGCTCATCCGATATCCAGCCACCTGGGTCCAGGAGTCCAAAGGCTTAAGGGTTTTTGGACCCACGGTTTCCGTGGTGGATGCGGACGGATTTTTATGGGCCGATGTCTCGGTGGAGTGGGGACGAAAACCCGAGGAAAGCTGGACGTTTCGTAGACTGCTTTTGCCAAAGGCGAAATTTTTGCCCGGTCGAACGCTGGTTTTGGCCAGCACCGGCGGGGACACCTATTTCCATTGGATGACCGACGTGCTTCCCCGCATCCGACTGGCCCAAAAGGCAGGTTACGAAACGCAATCCTTCGACAGGATTTTGGTCAACGGGTTCGATCAGCCTTTCCAAAAGGAAACCCTGGCCCGTTGGGGCCTAGCCCCTGAGCGTTGCCAAAAGCTTCCCGCCCAGGAGGGTGCCTGGGTATACGAAGAGGTGGTTCTACCCAGCCTTCCGGGTGTTCCCGGGGTGGTTTCTCACGAGACGTGCGAATTTCTGTCGGCGTGCTTCGGCGCGTCCGAAAGGAAAGGCGCCAAAAAAATCCTGATCGGCCGGGCCGGGGCGAAACACCGGACCTGGACCCACGAGGAGGAGGTGCTTACCCATTTACGGTCCCGGGGCTTTGTCCGGGTGGAGTGCAGCCGGCTTTCCGTCCGCGAACAGGCGGAGGTTTTTGCCTCCGCCGAGGTCGTGGTGGGTGCGCATGGGGCCGCTTTGACAAATCTGACCTTCTGCCGCCCGGGAACCCGGGTGGTGGAACTTTTCAGTCCCCGGTATGTGAATCCCTGTTACCGGGACCTGTGTGTGGCCACCGGTTTACGACACGCGGCGGTCATCGGCAACGGTGAAGATTGGATTGATTCAACAAGGCACGATGAGCCGTCGGCGCCGATCACGGCGAGCTGGGCGTTGGTAAAAAGGGTTTTGGACGAGTTGGATCGGTAGGCGGATGTGAATCGTCGTTCCTCGGTGGTCGGTGGCTCGAAAGCTGATGACAAAAGACGTGGAACAGAGGCCTGATGGCGGATGCTGATGGGTGGAGATCGAAAGACCGAGGACGGAAGACGGAGCCCCGGAGACCGATATTTGCACATTGACAAAGCAGATTCAGAAAGTATGGTTACCCATATCAAAACAACCATAAATATTGCTGATCCAATTCTACGTAAAGCGAAGAGGATTGCGGGCGAGGAGGGGGTAACCCTGCGGGAGTTGGCGGAAGAGGGTTTGGAGATGGCACTGCAAAAAAGGGCTGCCCGCAAGGCCAAGGGGTTCCGGTTGGTTACTTTTGGCGATCCCAAGGCTGTGCCTGTGTCGGTTGACTGGGAAGGTTTGCGGAATCTGGTTTATCCAGCCTGATTTCTGATCGCCGTCGACACCAACCTGCTGGTTTATGCCCACCGGGTGGATGCAGTCTGGCACAGGCCAGCCCGGGATTGCCTGGAAAAGCTAGCGACGGAAGGGTCCCGTTGGGCCATCCCTTGGCCGTGTTTGTATGAGTTTTACGCGGTGGTCACCCACCCTAAAATATTTTCAAAACCGACACCTCCAACCACGGCTTGGGAAACCTGCCAAGAATTCTCGTCTTCCCCGCAAGTCCGGTTACTGACCGAAACGGAGGATTTTGCGGAGAAGTTTGGCGGTCTGATTGGGGGATTGGACTTAAAAGGCCCCAAAATTCACGACGCCCGGGTGGCGGTCCTTTGCCATGTCCACGGAGTAAGAGAACTTTGGTCATCCGACCGGGATTTTTCACGATTCAAGTTTCTCAAGGTGGTAAACCCGTTGGTCGGTAAACGGTGAACGCGCCTGTGCGCGTGGTAGCTAGGAGCTGGGGGATAGGGCGGAGGTCGGAGAGCAGATGAAAGAAGACTGAGGCCGGATGACGGATACCAGAAAACGGTAGCCGGAAGTCGGTGGTCTGTGGTCGGTTGGCTGTAAAACTTATTCCGTTGGGAGCTTGTTCCGCTTGGCGAGGCGCCATTTGGTCAGATGAAAAAACCAGCGGCGCTGGGCCACGGGGCGAATCGGGGTTTGAAACACATGGTCAAGAAAGTCGAGCAACCTGGTTTCCGAAAAAACATCCGGCGGGAGGTTGCCCCGGAAAGGCGGGGCTTCGAGATACTTCCGGTACCGCGTTTCGTCAGCGTCCACCTCGCAAACATAATCCACAAGTTTTTCCAGGCTGGAGAAATCGTGGGCATTGATAAAAGCCTCCGGGTTGAACCATTCCCCGGCCCGGCGGTCGCCCCAAAAGATCGGCACGGTGTGGGCGGCCAGCGGGTCGTACATTTTTTCCGTCGTCCAGCCCGCCAGCTCCTTGTTTTCAAAGGCGATCGTGAATTTATAGGGTCGCAGGGCCTCCAGTTTCGGATCGTGGCCTCCCGGAACCCTCCAGCCGGTGTTATTCGCCGCCCGTCCGATCGAGTCCACTTTCCGGCGCCGGTTGAGCAGCTCGAAACATCGCATGCGATGGCGGACCGAGCGGTCCACATAGGCCGAGAGCAGCGCGCAAAAACGGGTCTTTTCCGACCGGATCCGGTCCCAGTCGGGGTTCCGGCGGATGAGCGGTTCCGGGGAACGGTTGTAGGCAAAAATGGGAAGATAGTAGTGGCGGGGGTCGTCGCCCCAAAACGGCAGGACCGCATAATCACACTCTTGCCAATTCGGGCGGTAAACCTCGTGATGGGTCCAGATCTTGACGCAGTTGTAGAGCCGATGCCGTTGGCCCGTGAGGGCATAAAAAAGAAACTCAGGCCGGTCCTCCCGCACGACGCGGTAGCGGGTCTCCAAAATCCTCAGGAAAAAATTTTCCAGATGGACCGGACAGTCGGTGAAATTCACCGAGAGATCACGGCGCAGACTCAACGGCGGTCCTCCTTTCGAAAGCATGTCCATCGGTTTAACCAGTCCCGGAGGGGGCGACGGACCAACAGCCATTCCGCCCGTTCCGCCTGCCGCCGCTGCAGCTCTTCCCGCCAGGCAGGTTCTTCCTCCAGTCGCCGCAACAGTTCGGCCGCCTCCGGCCAGGAGCGTGGGCCCAGCTCCGGCAGGAGAAGGGAAGCGTTGTTGGGCATGGTGGCCGGGTCGGCCAAGGCAAGGCATCCGGCGGCGACGGCTTCCTGCAAGCCGTTCCCCCAAAAAGTCTGTGGACCCATCTGGAGAAAATACCTGCAGGCATGCAACCGGGAGAGCCTTTCCGCCGCATTTTCCGCGGTAGAAATCAGGGGCAGGCCAGTCGGAATTCGCCCGGAAAACCACGCAGGAATCTTTTCGGAGGTTACCCGCTCCAGCAACACGCCCCGCCGTTCCGAGGCCGGCCTGGCACCCAGCCCAAAATGATCCCGATGGCTCTGGAAGATATATGGAAATTCCAGGACATGGGAGCGGAGAGAGGGGCGAACCCTCCAGTTCCGGCTCCCCCCGTTCAAAAAGCAGTGATACCCGGCCAAAGGCCCCCGATAAGATTTTTTATAGCTCGGGGTTCCCGTTTCGCCGATCCAGTAAGACCAAAATACCCGGCGATGTCGCTCCACGATGCGGCGGGGCAACGCCAGATCGTGGCTGAAGACGGCATCGTACCGGGACCAGTCAATGATTGCCGGATCCAGCGCAATCTCGCCTTGGCTTGGATGCGGTTCCGGACCCGAAACGGGACGGAGATCCCGGTGGGCTTCGTACAAGCGTTGGGTGGCCGCAGGGTCGGGATCACCCGCAAAGGACTCTTTCCAATGGTTGCATTCCGGGTCGTTCGACGCCTTCACGATCATGAAATCGGCCTGAAAAAGGGTGAACAGGGAAGTCGGGCCGAACATTTTCGGTGTCGAGGCCACCAAAGCGGACAAATCCGAACTGCTTCCGGGCCGGGTGTAAATATGCGCCGCCAGCTCGCTTTTCACCAGAGCGATCCGGATCGCCGGAATCTCGGCCGGTACAGATTGGGCCGATGGTCGGCCGGGAAAAACCCGGGACTCGAGCCAACGCAGGCCGAAGCGTGGCAGACCAACGGCCCATGGCTCAAGAAATCCCGGCACGGAAACATCCCGCATGCCTCCATTTAGACCACGGGTTTTGCGATGACGAGTGGGACCTTGGGCGCGAGCCGAAAGTTTCAAAGGCTGATGAAGGGATGGGTCTATTCCCTTTTCCCGGCAGGGGTTTCCTCCCTGCACGGAAAAAGAAGAAAAGGGCTCTTTTACCTTTCCTGTGATCCGGGGGTTTTGGAATGCCAAGAGGAGCAGGATGCGGTTTTTTGGCGGAAATTTCTTCGCCCGCAAAAAGGAGGGTCTTTCCTGGAAATCGGGGCAGGCGACGGGGTGGTGGGGAGCCACACGCTGGGTCTGGAACTGCACCATGGGTGGCGCGGTTCGCTGGGGGAGCCCAGGGCAAGACCAAGGCAAAATGCCCAAACCCGGAGGCGATGCCGGATTCAGGAAGTTGCCGACCCGCTGGCCATGACGGAATCCCCCGATCTCGTGGCCATCCATCGGCCGGGAGAATTTCCAGAAATCTGGAAAAGTATCCAAGGTTCCCGTCTCCGCCCCCGCTGGGTGATTGTGGAAAATCCGTTGCCGGATCACCGGTGGGCACGGATGTTGGAAGGCGTCGGATACCGCCTTAAGTTTTTCTTTCATGATGACGAGTATTACCAGTTGAAGAGTGAGTAGCGGGAGATGGCAATTTGTGGTCGGTGGTCGGAAGCCGGTTATCGGTAGGCGGAAGTGGGGAGTCGGTTGTCTGTAGCCGGTAGTCGAAACGATGAGTCAAAACAAAAGTAGGCTTGTGAAATCAGCCAAGGACCTGGAGGTCTACCGATTGGCGTACGATCTGGCCATGAACACATTTGCGATCAGCAAGTCATGGCCCAAGGAAGAAAAATACGCCTTCACAGACCAAGTTCGTAGAAGCTCACAGTCGGTGTGTGCAAACCTGAGGGAAGCCTGGGCGAAGCGGATGTATCCGGCCCATTTCCTTTCCAAGCTTACGGATGCAGATGCTGAAAATAATGAAACAGATACCTGGCTTGAATTTGCCAAAGATTCGGAGTGTCTCTCTGTCGAGCAACATAAGCAGTCCGCGGGCAAGGCTGCCACCGTGGGCCGCATGCTTGGAGCGACGCTCAAAAACTATGAAATTTTTTGTCAAAATGATTAAAATACCACGTTGGTACAGCCGGCTAGTTGCCGTCCACCGATCTCCGACTACCGGCTACCGATGAAGATAGCCTTCCACAGCTCTTATCTCGGATTCCGCGGCACGGAAGTGGCCCTGATGGATTACGCCTGGGGAAACCAGGCGCTGCTGGGGAATGAATCGCTCTTCCTGCTGCCATGGAGACAAGATGCGGAACGGCATCCGGTGGTACCGGTGATGCAGAAAACCGCTCCAGTTCGCTTTTACAAAAATGCCGATGAAAGGGAGGCGATTCTCCGGGAGGAGGGTGTGGGCTTTTTTTACTGTGTGAAAAACGGTTTCAACGACGGAATTTATTCCCGGACCGTGCCGACCGGAATTCACGCCATTTTCCGTGAATCGGAATTTCACGGGGACGTCTTTGCCTACATTTCCGGCTGGCTTTCCCGGGTCATGGCTTACGGACAGGCCGCCGTGGCTCCCTGGATGGTTCGTCTTGCGGAAACGGATGATGATTTGCGGCAGGATTTGGGCATTCCTGCCGAAGCCCGGGTTTTTGGGCGACATGGGGGGGAGGATTCCTTTGATATTCCCTGGGTGCAGGAGGCGGTGGTGCAGGCGGCGCGGAATGATCCCCATCTCTGGTTCCTTTTTCTCAACACCCGGGAGTTTGGGGGTGCCCGCAGGCCTTCCCATCTGCAATTTTTACCCGGAACCGCCGACCCCAAGACGAAACGGATGTTCCTTAATACCTGCGATGCGATGATCCACGGGCGGCAGAGAGGGGAAACCTTGGGCATGGCCTGTCTGGAGTTCGCCTTCCTCGGTAAACCGGTGCTGACCTACGCCGCTTCGCCGGAACAGGCACATCTGGAGATCCTTGGTGATGCGGCGGTGGCTTATCGGGACGCACAGGATTTGAGGGAATACCTTGAGGATCGTGGTCGGTGGTCGGTGGCCGGTGGTCGGAGGTCGGAGGCTCACCGACAACCTTTCAGTACCGAAGAATCCGTAGATCATGCATTCAAAGACTACCAACCCGAAGCGGTGATGAGAAAATTCGAGCAGGTTTTTTTGCGATAAGGTGATCCCCAAAATCATCCACTATGTCTGGTTGGGCGGTGGTCCTCTGCCGCCGCTCGGGCAGAGATGCCTGGCCAGCTGGCAAACCTTCCTGCCGGGGTGGGAAATCCGGCAATGGGACGAAACCAACAGCCCGATGGACCATCCCTTCGTACAACTGATGTCGGCCCGGGGGCTGCCGGCTTTTGCCTCCGACTACATCCGTCTTCATGCCCTGCTGCGAACGGGAGGGCTCTATCTCGACACGGATGTCGAACTCTGCCGGCCGCCCGGATCGCTGGCCGAGGGGGACGGCCTGATCCTTGGCTTCCATTCGGTGCAGAACCGTTTGCGGAAATGCGCCCTGGCCACCTGCTGGATCGGCACACCGCCCCAATCGCCTTGGTTGGGGCGGATCGCCAAGCGGTATGAGACCTTGCGCCAGGCGGTTATGAACAACACCCTGTTCACCGAAGAAATCCTTCCGCTCTTTGCGGGTCGTGAGCTCCCCCCGGGGGGTGTCTTTGAATGTTTGGAGGTTCCGGGTGTCCGGATCTACCACCGGGACTTCTTTCATCCCGAGCCCGGAAATTCGCCCTGGGTCAAGCCGGTGGCCATTCACCACGGCACGGGGGCGTGGGGGGGCGAGGCGGACCCGCTGCCCTGGTGGCGGAGACTTTTTGACCTCCGGTTAGACCGAAAAATTCTCCGGCCCGTGGAAGCGTGGTTACGGGCACGACGTTCATGAGTGCAACCCTTTCCACCCCGGTTTCAGTCTTTTTTTACCGCCGTCCCGACCATTTGCGCCAGGTCATGGCGAGGGTTCGCTCGGCCCGACCTACCCGTCTTTTTGGGATTTCGGACGGAGCGAAGCCGGGTCAGCCCGAAACCCGGGCAGGGGTGGAAGAATCACGCCGGATTTTTCGCGAATCGATCGACTGGTCCTGTGATTGGGAGCTTTGGGAGAGGGAAACCAACGTTGGAAGCTATCTCAGCGTCTCCCGGGGGCTGGATGAAGTCCTGACGCGGGTGGACCGCACGATCGTCCTCGAGGACGACACGGTGCCCGAGGCCGACTTTTTCCGTTTTGTGGCCGAGCTCCTCGAAACTTATCGCGATGACCAGCGTATCGGCGCGATTTGTGGCAACAACTACGATGACCCGAAGGATTGGAAGGGACGGGGAAGTTACCGGCTCAGCCGGTATCATCACTCCTGGGGCTGGGGCACCTGGCGGCGGGCTTGGCGGGTTTTTGACCGGGAGGAGAAGCTGCTCTCCAAGCTCGAGGACCGAGTCTGGCGGAAGTCCTTGCCGCTCTCCGGGAAGGAGTGGGCCTATTGGGAACGCTGCTTCCGGCGAACCTACGCGAGAAAACTCGACGCCTGGGACTACCGTTGGACGCTCTCCCTTTGGGTTCACGGCATGAGTTGCATCATTCCCTGCCGCAATCTCGTGCGGAATATCGGCTTTGATTCGCTCGGAACCCACACCCTCGAAAGGGATTTCCGGCATCATCCCATGCATGATCCGGTGCCCTTGGCGTTTCCCCTGACCCATCCGGATCACCTCGAGCTGGATCCGGTTCTGGACGACCGGGTCTTCCAGAGACACTACCGCGTTTTGGAGGGCCGGAGGGAGTGGTGGGAGAAGTTGCGGGACCGCCTTTGGCCGCGGCGAAAAACCGAATCTTGATTCCGCGCATTCTCCATTACTGCTGGGTGGGGCCGCGCGGCCTTCCCGAGAAACTCAAGGCCTACCAAGAATCCTGGACCCGGCATCTTCCCGAGTGGCGCATCCGGGCCTGGGGGAACGGGGACATTGAGTCCACTCATCCTTTTCTACGGCGGGTGGCCGCCCAAGGCCACTGGGGACAGGTTTCGGATTATCTCCGTTGGCAGGCGGTTTATGAGGAAGGAGGAATTTATTTCGACACGGACGTCGAGGTGGTTCGGCCGCTGGGGGACACCTCCCGCTGGCCCTCCTTTCTCGGTTTTGAAAACGTTCAAAACCGGGTCCGGAAAAATCCGGTGGGTACGGCCATTTTTGGATTTGAAAAAGGCCATTCCCTTCCCCGGGAAATGCTGCGCTTCTATGAAAGGCACCCCGACCGCACCATCCTCAACACCGATGTGTTGACCCGGCTGATGCTGGCCAAGGGATTGCGCCACTATCATCTCCCACGGGAGGATTTTGAATGTGTGACGATCGACGGGGTCAGAATCTACCACTCCGATATTTTTTACCCCAATCTGTCACGGCATCCCGAGTGGGCGGCCTCTCCGCCCCCGCAAACCCTGACGTTCCATCATGTCGAGGGTTCCTGGGGCGGCACCCGGCTGGATCCGCTGCCGCTGGCACGAAGGATTTTTGACGCCCGCTGGGACCGGAAAATTCTCCGCCCCGTGGAGAAGGCCCTGAAAAAGGCTTTTCGAAAATGAAAGTTCTCTTTTTGCAGGATCATGCGACGTCGGGCGGGGCGGCCCGGGCGGGCCAACGATGGGCCGTCCAGTTGCGGCGTCAGGGTGATGCCACGAACGTGGTGGCGGGAGACGAAGCCGAGGAACGGGGTCATCGCCTGACGGGCAAACCCGGCCGGGGTTGGGGGCGCCTTCGGGAGTGGCTCGGCGGAGGCCGCCGATCGGAAAAAGTCCGCCGCGTATTCCTGGAAATTCTCAAACAAGAGCAACCGGATTTGATCTGGTGTCACAATCTGGCCGGCGGTGAGAAATGGGGATGGGGCGAGTTTCTGGTCTCCATGGCCTCTGCCCAAGCCCCGGTACTCTGGACCCTGCATGACATGTGGGCGTTGGGTGAAGGCACTGAATCTTACTGGGAAGAAGGCTCCGCGGTTACCGGGCGGAAGGGGGCGGGGTTTGTGGGTGGTCAGGCGCAAAGGTGCGAAGGCGGGAAAGGGGGGATGAAAGGGGGATCGAGGGTCGAAAAGGTTTTTAGGGAGAAAGCAAAATTCCCGATCACGCTGACGGCGCCCTCGCAATGGCTGGCGGAATTGACCGGAAAAATCACCGGCCATTCCTGCCGGGCTTTACCCAACCCGATTGATCTGGAGGTTTATCGGCCGGGGAACCGGGAACAGGCCCGCCAAAGACTCGGCCTTCCGTCGGAGGGCTTCCTGGTTCTGGCGGGAGCCGATTCGCTGGAGGATAGGCGAAAGGGTTTTGATCTTCTACGGACGGCCTGGGCCGGTCTTAAGCCCCGGAAGGCAACGCTGGTTCTGTTCGGCCGTCATGGGGTCTCCGAGCCGGGGATACGGTATCTTGGCTCGATTGACTCTGATGCCAGGATGATTGAGGCCTATCAGGCGGCGGATTTGTATGTGCATCCGGCCCGAATCGAGAACGCATCCTGCCAGATTCAGGAGGCGATGGCCTGCGGAATTCCCACCCTGGCTTTCGCCACGGGGGGCAACCCCGAGTGGATCCGGCCAGGGCGGAGCGGCTTGTTAGCCCCCCGCATCGATGCCGAAAGCCTGGCCGCGGAGCTGGAAAGGGCCTGGCATCTGGGTCCGGGGCTGGAGGCGATTGGAAAAGAGGCGAGGAATCAAGCCCTGACGATGTGGGATCCGGATGCTTTGGCACAGAGTTTTCGAAACGTGGTTGTAGGGCTGAGGGGTTGAGTGGGCCGTGGTCGGTAGGCGTTGGACGGAGTTTATTTTGGGCGGGAAGAGGCGGCCAGGGTCTCGCGGATGATGTACTCCCGAAGTTTGGGGAACGTGTGGTACTCCAGGGTCAGCTGGCGGCCGGCTTGGGCCATCCGTTCCAGATCCGTGCCGCGGCTCATGGCGCGGTCCATGGTCGCCGACAATCCGCCGGGCTCCGGCGGGAAATAGAAGCAGTGTTGCCCATCGACAAGCGGATGATGTTGGAGAATGGTGGGATAAGGCATCAAGGGAACGGCTCCGAGGGCCATGGCCTCATAGTGACGCCAGCAGTCCCAGCCCATGCCGGGAGGGGAAAGGCACAGGCGCGATTCCGAAAGTGTTTTCCAGAATTCCTCCTGACCCATCCTTTCCCGCAGGCAGAGACGCCAGTTCCGGCTTTCCGCATGGCGGCGGCACTCCTCCACCAGCCTGCCCCGGAGGCCTTTTTCATGGAGGTCCCCGGCAAAAAACACGTCGTATTTTTTTTCCGGGGTGGGGGCGGGAAGCCGGCCAGGATCAGCCAGTCCCAGGCTGATCGGCCGGAGCTTGGTCGTATCCCGACCGGCGGGACATCCGGAATCCGCCCAGGAGATAATCCGGCGAGCCCGGCGATTGGCCTGCGGATTTCCGCCAGAAGGGGTGAACAGGTCGGCCAAGGCGAACTCCGGCAGGGGATTCAGTTCCCGGATAAAACAGCGGTGGCTGCGACGGAAAAACCAGTCCGAACCCAGGGGGATCCGACCCTGATCCGAGCGGTTCACCAAGGCAATCGGAATGCCCCGGCGAACCAGCTTGGCAAACATCAGGAGGTGGCCGATCTCCTCCGGCCTCTTCCAAGCCGCCTGCCCGGCGCGGCCTAAACCCCGTCCCCAACCCGATCCGGGTTGAAAAAAACAGGTCTCGCGGCAATTGACGACCGCCAAATCCCAGGATTGCCGTTCCAGATCCCCCAAGGCGGCCCGGACCGGCCCCCAACCCGAGTCCCCGTGATTTCGGGAGCGGCGAAAGTGGTGTTCCCCGGCGTTTACAAAAAGATCCAAAAGAGAGGAGCCGCCCTCGAGGATGAAGATGTTCAGTTTTCCGGTTTTCAAAGCTCGCTGCCCCATGATCTTGAGGGATCGGGGGATCCAAGGGAAGAAGCCTTTGGCGAAAAAGGATTCATTTTCAGAACCGGCAACCTTAGCTAATTTCTTGTTTTCCTCATGAAGATTCTGGGTATTTCCGCCTTCTACCATGACTCGGCCGCCGCGCTGGTGGTGGACGGGAAGATCGTGGCCGCCGCCCAGGAAGAACGATTCACCCGTAAAAAGCACGACGAGGCCTTCCCGGTCCAGGCGGTGGAATACTGTCTGCGCGAGGCCGGCGCCCGGAATGAGGAGCTGGATTTTGTGGTCTTTTATGAGAAACCGATACGGAAATTCGACCGGTTACTGGAAACCTACCTCGCGTTGGCTCCCGGCGGGTTTTCCTCCTTTCTTCGGGCCATTCCCGTCTGGCTCAAGGACAAGCTTTTCCTAGCCAAACGGATGCGGGAGAAGCTGCCCGGCTACACCAAGGCCTTTGTCTACCCCAGTCACCATGAATCCCACGCGGCCAGCGCGTTTTTTCCCTCACCCTTCCAAGAAGCCGCCATTCTGACCATGGACGGGGTGGGGGAGTGGGCCACGGCCAGCATCGGCGTGGGGCGAGGCAACCGGATCGAGCTGCTGAAAGAGCTGCACTTTCCCCATTCCCTCGGCCTTCTCTACTCGGCCTTCACTTATTTTTGCGGGTTCAAGGTCAACTCCGGTGAATACAAGTTGATGGGTCTGGCGCCTTACGGAGAGCCGGTTTACGCCGACCTGATCCGGAAGCATCTGGTCAAAATTTTCGACGACGGATCCATCTGGATGGACCAATCCTACTACAACTACGCCGGGGGACTGACCATGACCTCGAAAAAGTTCGATGCCCTATTTGGGGGGCCGCCGCGCCGGAGGGAAAGTCCGATCACACAGCGGGAAATGGATTTGGCCGCGTCCATTCAGTGGGTGACGGAGGAGATCATGTTGAAGATGGTGGGTCATGCCCATCAGCTGACGGGTATGAAGCAGCTGTGCCTGGCGGGCGGCGTGGCCCTCAATTGTGTGGGCAATGGACGAGTTTTACGGGAGGGACCTTTTGAAGATATCTGGGTGCAGCCGGCCTCCGGTGACGCCGGCGGTGCGTTGGGCGCGGCCCTCTTTACCTGGTATCAGCTGTTGGAAAAGCCGCGAACCGCGCAAGCGGGGGATTCCATGGAGGGCTCTTACCTCGGACCTCAACCCGAAGATGACCCCACGCGGAGTTTTCTGGAAAGGGAACGGGCAAAGTTTCGTCATATCCCCCACGAAGGCCGACTTTGCGAGGAGGTGGCCGGCCTGATCGCAGCGGAAAAAGTGGTGGGCTGGGTGAGCGGAAGGATGGAGTTCGGCCCCAGGGCGCTGGGAGCGCGCAGCATCCTCGGTGACGCCCGCAGCGAGAAAATGCAGACCCTGATGAACGTGAAGATCAAGTTTCGTGAATCGTTCCGGCCGTTTGCCCCTTCGGTCATGGAGGAAAAGGCGCCGGAGTGGTTCGGGATCGAGAAACGGCATCGCAGTCCTTACATGCTGGTCGTCGCTCCGGTATTGGAAAAACACCGGCAAGGTGGTTCCCGGAACGGGGCCACGGGCCTGGAGCGCGTCAAGGAACGCCGCTCCTCGCTGCCCGCCATCACCCACGTGGACTATTCGGCGCGATTACAAACGGTGAGCGGTCCCACCCGGTACCGGAAGCTACTGGAGGCTTTTGAGCGAAAAACGGGCTCCCCAGTGATCATCAACACCAGCTTCAACGTTCGGGGGGAGCCCATCGTCTGCACCGCGGAGGAGGCTTACCGTTGTTTTCTGAACACAGATATGGATGCACTGGTCATCGGAAACTTTCTCCTCCTCAAAGAGGAAAATGCCGCCGCCAGCGCGGAGGCCCGGGCGAAGTATCTGCAGAAGTTTGAATTGGATTAGCCCTATGAAATCAAAAGGAAGATGGCAGATCGGAGATGGGAGATGGGGAATTCCCGATCTTCCAACTTCCATCCCCCATCTGCGCGCGAAGCGATGATCAGCATTCAATGGAACCCGGAAAAGAAGCAACTCCGGCAGTTTGCCGGCATCTGGTTTCCGGCTTTTTGCGCACTGGTGGGCTGGATGATCGGTGCAAAAACCGGCCATTGGGACGCGGTACAATTGGGATGGGGGATTTGCGCCATCCAAGCCCTTCTCGGGGTTTTTTATCCTCCAGCCATCCGACCGGTGTTTGTCGGCTTGATCCTGCTCACATTTCCCATCGGCTGGGTGGTATCGCATGTCGTTCTGGGGGGCATTTTCTACCTTTTGGTTACCCCCATTGGACTGATTTTGCGGATCACCGGCCATGATCCGCTCCAACTCAAGGTCCCCAGGGGAAATTCCCTTTGGAAAACGCCGGTTGGCAGAACCGACCCGGCCAGTTATCTTCGGCAAAGTTAATGAGCCAAAAAGAGCCATCCAAGTTCGAAGATCAGGCCGCCAAGGCCGGAGGTGGATTTTTTCAGGAATTCTGGATTTTTCTCAAGGAAAACAAGAAATGGTGGCTTCTTCCGATCCTGCTGGCTTTCCTGTTGATGGGGGCCCTTCTGGTGGCGGGCGGGTCCGGTGCGGCTCCTTTCATTTACACCCTCTTTTAAAGGGCGGTCCCGGAGCGGTTCCGCCTCTTGAAGTCCTCCCGGCGTTTTTTCCGTCTACTGGCCTTGCTGGGGGGAATTCTCCTTGCCCTAGGCTTGGATTTCGGGGTTCGCCAAATGTACCTCAAGTTTTGGAAAAAACCTTTTCGTGACGTCGCCCCACTCCGTCAGGCGGATGAGAATTTTCATCATGGCATCAAGCCCAATGCGGAGGGCGTGGACATCTACGGGCCGCATTCCGCAAAATACTTCAGCAACTCCCTCGGATTAAGGGACGAAAAAATCCGGGAAGTGGCGCCGGTAGCCGACCGGCCGCGCATTCTGTTCATCGGGGATTCCTTCACGGAGGCGGGACCGATTCCCTGGGAAAAAACTTTCGTGGGCCGGGTGGCCGAGGCCCTGCAACCCCAAGGGATCGAGGTGCTCAACGCGGCCGTCGCCTCCTATTGCCCCACCACGCAACGCGTAAAACTCCGGCAGTTGCTGGGGGAACAGGGCCTGGTGGTGGACCGGGTGGTGCTCTGTCTTGATATCTCCGACCTCAAGGACGAGTTCTACTATGTGGAGGGTTCGGATGGAAAGGTCCGGCAAATTCCCTATGGTCCCTTTGCCGCGCAGGCGGAAAAACTGCGCCGGATCGACGGGGTTTGTGACTGGCTGGAAACCCGCATCGAAAAAAACTTCGTGATTCTGGGCGCCCTCGTGCGGAATGCGCGGCTCCAATGGCGAAGACATGCCAGTCCTACCGGGGTCACGGAGCATGACGCCATCCCCGACTGGGCCTACAACTGGCCGGATTACCGGGGGAAGCATGAGAATCTGGTCGCCCAAGGCTTGGAGAAGATGAAAACCGAGATGACCCGGTTGGCGGACGAGCTGAAAGAGAGAAAGACGGCCCTTACCCTGGTCGTTTATCCCTGGCCCCAGCAAGTCCGGGCCGGAACCAAGCCTTCGCGGGCGGAAACGGAATGGGAAACTTGGGCCCGGCAAAACGGGGTCCAATTCATCAGCCTGTTTCCCGTTTTCGTCAACGACATGCCGGCCGAGGAAATCATCTCCAAGTATTACTGGAAAAACGACGCGCACTGGAACGAGGAGGGACATCGCCTCGTCGCGGAGGCCCTGCTGAAGCCCGGCGGGGGAATCCCTCTGCCCGCCGCAAAATCGCGCTAGTGGCGGGAAGGCGCCAGGTGGCGCTTGACCGGCCGTGGCATTTTCAGGCGGGGCCAGGATTCCCGGCGAAGCTCGGCGAAACCAGAAGGGGTCATCACCTCGTAGTACAACGTCGCCGGGGGGACGGGAGCTCCATGCAGCAGCCCCCGAAGGCGGTAAGCGAGTTTGGCCATTTTCATCGGAAGGGATTTGCGATTCACATCCGCGGTGGGGTTCTCCCGCTTTCCTCCGATGTGGCGGGGGGCGAGTTGCTCGGGATGCCAAGTGAAGATTCCGATGGGATCCCTTAGGGACAACAGGCTCCAGCCGGCCCGGAACTGGCGGCGAATCCACACGTGATCGCCCGCCATGCGATACTCGGCGGGGTAGGGAATCCGTTCCCACACCTCGCGGCGGCAGAGCAGCGAGCAGGTCTGCACGGGCATCTGGTATTCGGCGTCCACCGGCCGCGGCGGGGTGATTTGGCGGTAAAGGTAAAGAAAATCAAGATTTTCATCCAGCATCACCGTGGGTCCGAACACCGCATCGGATCCGGTTTTCCGCAACCGCGCCAGGGCCTGGCCTAGCCCCACGCGGTCATACTGCTCATCGGCGTTCAAGTGGCCGTACCACCGGCCCTGTGCGGTAGCCATGCCCTTGTTGAGGGCGTCGTACATGCCTTGGTCCGGCCCTGGAACCAAGCGGATATCCGCCTGGTTCCGCAGGTACTCCAGGGTCCCGTCCGTGCTGCCCCCGTCGCAGACGATGTGTTCATAGGAGAGACCCCGGCAGGCGTAGCGGACCGAACGCACACACAGGTCCATCCAGCGGATGGAGTTAAAGCAAGGGGTGATGACTGAGAGGTCCATCGACCTTCAGGAGATTCCCTGTTGGGCGGCCATGCGGGCAAACAGACCTTTCCGACTCAACAGGTCCGCAAAAGTACCCCGCTCCACGAGATGCCCTCCCTCCAGCACCACAATCTCGTCCATGTTCGCGAGGGTGGAGAGCCGGTGGGCGATACAGACAACCGTGCGTCCCTCTTCCAGAAGATCGATGGCTTTTTGCACCTCCTTTTCCGCCTCGGCGTCCAAGGCGGCGGTGGCCTCATCCAGAATCAGGAAGGGGGCATCCCGAAGGAAGGCCCGGGCCAGGCTGATCCGCGCCTTTTGACCGCCGGAAAGCATCACGCCCCGCTCCCCCACGCGGGTTTCGTATCCCCGCGGGAGTTCGAGGATAAAGTCATGGGCGAAGGCCCGCCGCGCCGCCTCTTCCACCGCGGATCGGGAGGCGCCGGATTTTCCCAGGGCGATGTTTTCCGCCACCGAGGCGTCGAACAGCACCGCCTCCTGGCTCACCAAGGCGACCTGATTGCGAAGATCCCCCGTGGCGAAGGAGCGCAAGTCTTGGCCATCCCAAAGCACCCGCCCGGAGGTGGGATCATAAAAACGGAGGAGAAGGTTGATCAGGCTGCTTTTGCCCGAACCGCTGGGCCCGGCCAGGCCCAGCTTGAAACCCCGGGGAACGCGCAGATCGATCCCCTGCAGCACGTGATGATGTCCGTAATCCAGGTAAATCTTTTCCAGGACCAGCTCCCCCCGCAGCGGCGAGGATGGCACGGGAGAATCCGGTTCCCGAACCGTGGGCTGAATCCGAAAAAACTCCTCCAACCTCTCGCAACTGACGCTGGCGGAAATGAGGTCCACATGCATTTGGGCCAGTCGCTTGACCGGACTGGGTAGCATCACCAGACCGGTGAGAAAACCCACGAAATCGGCCACCGGCTGTTGGGTGGCGAAAACCACCACAATGAGAATCCCTAACCCCAAGGTACTGACGACCTCAATGAACGGATTCACCAACTTGCCGGCCTGGGTTTTTTTGACCTCCAGGTTGGCCAACTCGGTGCTTTCCGCGCGGTATCTGTCCAACTGCGCCTGTTCCAGCCCGTAGGCCTTGACGAGCCGGATTCCGGACAGCGCTTCAATCAAGCCGCTGCCTTGCGCAATCCCCACCGCGAGAAAACGGCGGGCGATTCTTTTCAACCGTCGTCCGATCACCACGATGGGCACCGCCACCAAGGGCAGGATGAGGATCGCCGCCAGGGTGAGTTGGGCATCGATGATCAACATGCCGACCAGAATGCTGAGGAGGGTGAACGGCTCCTTGATCAGGTCGGTGAAACCGTTGTTCATGGCATCGTAAATCCGCCGGGTGTCCCCGGTGATCCGGGTGGTCAGGTCCCCGAGGGTGGACTTGTTAAAGTAATCCAGGGATAGGGAATGCATTTTTTCCAGCACCCGGATTTGCATGTCGCGAACGACGCGGGCACTCACCCAGGTCATGCAATAGATGCTCAAATAATTGGTCCCGGCACGGAGGCCCATGAGGAGAGGCAGGAACAAAACCGCTCCCGCCGCCTGGATCCAGGTCATGGGCTCCCCGGAACGGGGGAGAATGGTGTCCATCAGGCCGGCAAATTCTCCGGAGAGGCGCTCCGGCAATTGGATGGTCGCAGGTTGGCCGGATTCCGCCGAGGCCGGCGTTAGCCTTTCAAAGAGGGTTTTGGTGGCCAGGACAAAGGCACCGTTCGACAGACCAAAGATCAAGGCCAGGGCCACTCCCGCGGCAAACCGTTTCCGGTAAGGCCAAAGGAAGGGAAGGCCGAAAGCCAGCACGCGGCGCAACTGGTTCACTGCCAAGAGGCTAGCGGTCGGCCCCAGGCAGGTAAAACCTACAAACCGAACCTACTTGCCTTGGAAGACCAACCGGTCGCGCACTTTTTTGGCATCGTAGCGCTGGCCAAAAAACCACGAGAGATAGAGCAGGTTCAGCCCACCCCATAGAGCAACCAAGAGAAGATAGTTTGGCCCGCAAGGCCCCATGAAAGGGAGCAGACGCCACATCGCAAACCCGGCCAACCCCAGCCAAAGCAGCACCCAGTGAAAGGTGAAAAAACTGAAAAAACGAAAAGGGGCGGAAAACACAAATCCGCCGACCTTGGCCCTCTCGAGCGGATAAAAATACAGGTCTTCAATCTCCGCGCCGATCCAGGTGTCTCTTCCCAGGGTTCGATTCAAGCGGTTTTCCAGGTGACGGGCATGGAGGCGGGCGAAGTCGACGAAATGAAGATAAAAACAGGACTGGATGCCGGCGGTGATCACCAGAAAAGGAACCATGGCCAAGGAAAGGGGGCTGTCCCAAAGCAGGCAGGCGATGACCAGGACCAGGAAGAAGGAAAGACCATGGAAGAACTTCTTGTGGTAGGCGTACTGCATCTCCCGCATCCGCCGCAACTGTTCCAGCCATGCTTGAATTTTGAGTTCCCCTTTTGCCATAACCCAAAGACTGGCGGGCCAAGCCCTTTGGGACAACCTTGCGGCTTCTCCGCCCTGCCTTTTTGGGAGAAATTATTTTGATGGCCGAGAACCAGGATTCGCAAAATTCACCCAAGCCGATGGACTCCCGTCGGCCGGGGTTGATCGGCCTTGGCCTTCTGGCGGCGGCGCTCTTGGGTTTTGCGGCGGGTCACTGGTTTCGGCCTGCGGGCCCGGAGGCGGACCGGCTTCCCGTTCCCTCGGTTCCGTCGGTCTTTCAGGCTCCCAAGCTAATCGTCTATCAGGAGGGCCCGGCCATTCCGCAGTTGTGGCTGGACACTTTTGCCTCTGCGCCGGGGCACCCCAAGGCGGAGTTGCGAAAGCTGGAGCGTGCAGAAGACGGAAGCTGGCCAGGGGATGGAGATGCGTATCTGCTCAAAGCCCGCTCCTTTTCCGAGGTGGGCCAATCGGTGGCTTGGGCTGATCTTAATGGACGGATCCCGTTGGATGGAATCAACCCGGTCTTTCAGGCGCAGTCGTTTGACCCGAACAATGTGAAAAGCCGTCCGTGGCGGGTGAGTCCCTGGTTTTTTATGAAACGGGTAGCCCCGGGCACGCCCCACAAGGTGGCTTTTGCGGCGCCCACGCGCTGGGCCAACGAAATCGGTGGACTCTTTCCGAATGACCCTGATTTGTTGGCGGCGCTTTGGATCAAAGCGCAGGGACGGCCGATCAACCTGGGCGGCGAGGCGTTTCAAGCTGTGGCCCGGCAGCAGGTGGAGGCCGCCTTGGCAGGACGCACGGCTTCGGAAGAGGATTGCTGGAGCGGATTGAAAGACGGGCAGGTGCAGCTGAGCTTTCTAGCGTCCTGGAGACTGGTCCTGGATCCCCAGGCGGGCGGGGGGCTGATCCGGTGGGCGGTGCTGCCGTCGGGCACGATTGTGGATTTTGAGGTGATGGCGGTTCGGCAGGATTCCCCGCGACTCGAGATGGCACTGAAATTTGTCGAGTTTTTGCTGGCTCCATCCCAGCAGGCCGCGCTTTTGGGGGCTACGGGGTACTTTCCGGTGCGGTCGCGGCCGGGTCAGGAGTGGGCCGGGTCCACGCTCATCGTACCCCTGGGAACTTGGTTTGACCGGAGCGAATTCATCCTGTGGCCGTATCCGAGGCCGGTGGTTTCCACTCCTGTGGAGGTTACCAACACGAATGAGGTAGTAACCCCTTCTGATCTAGGTACTCATAGTGAGTAAGTGGCAGAAACTCCGAGCCAAAATTCTTTCGGGACAATCAGACGGGAATATCGACTTTACAGGTTTGGTCGCCTACCTGAGGCGTTGTGGTTTTGAACAAAGAAGCAAAGGAAGTCAAAACCTGTTCACCAAAAAGGGAATCGACGCATAGATCAATTTACAATCTGACGGATCCAAAGCCAAACGCACCCAAGTGCGTCAAATCCGTGATATTCTAGTCAACTATCAGGTCGAAGAGACCAAGGAGGCCGGCGATGAGTGAAAATAAATACGAATCGATCATTTATTGGGATCAGGCGGACGGAATCTTTGTGGTCGAAGTTCCCGAGCTGGCCGGCTGCAAAGCTCATGGAAAAACTAAAAGAGAGGCATTGGACAGCGCGGAGCAAGCGGTGGCCCTTTGGCTCGAAACCGCAAAAGGCCAAGGCAGAGAGATTCCTGCCCCGAAAGGGAAGCTGGTTTTTGCCTAATGGGTTGGCCCCGACCCTCCTCCGCTCCTGGCTCCGGCAAAGCCGGGGAGGGGCTTCGGAGGGCTTCGAAAGCGGAGGGTAGCCCGAACCCCTAAAGAGCCGCACTGGGCAATTGACACCCCTTAAAGTAGATTCAAGGTAGATACATGCAGGTGGCGCTCCAAAAATGGGGAAACAGTCTGGCTTTGCGCATCCCGGCCGGCTTTGCCCGGCAGATCAAGGTGCGCCAAGGGGACCCGGTGCAGCTGTCGTTGGCCAACAATAAACTCACCATTCAGCCCGCGAAACCCTCCTTTCAGGCCAAATCGCTGATCCGAAAAATCAAAAAGCACCAGTTACACAAAGAAACCGATTGGGGTGCCTCCCGTGGGGTCGAGGTGTGGTGAGGGTCGCATCCTATGTTCCGGAAAGGGGCGATGCGGTTTGGCTCAATTTTAATCCTCAGGCGGGCAGGGAACAGGCGGGGCATCGGCCCGGACTGGTTTTGAGCCCGAGTGCCTATAACCAGAGAACTGGACTGGCACTCATTTGCCCTATCACCAGCCGTGGAAAGGACTACCCTTTTGAATGCAGCTTGCCGGCCGGCCTAAAAATCCAAGGTTTTGTCCTCAGTGATCATCTACGTTGTTTGGATTGGAGGGATCGAAGAGCTGTTTTCATCACCAAAGTGCCCAAGGAGGTGGTCGAGGAGGCTGCCGCCAAAGTCACGGCATTGATCGCGGGGTAAAAAATGCACCTAAAAGATAAAGTCATCCTGATTACCGGGGCGGGATCGGGGTTGGGGAAGGCGCTGGCCCTGGCAACCGGCCAAGCCGGGGCGAAAGTAATCTGTGCGGGAAGAAGGAAGGACCGGATTCAGCAAACCGCCGAAGAGGTGACCAAGGCCGGAGGTGTGGGTGCGGCGGTGGAGATGGATGTGACCGATCCGAAATCGGTGGAGAAGGGGTTGAAGCAGGCGGATAAGACGGGGCCGATCGAGATCTTGATCAACAACGCCGGGATTATCACGGGAATGAAGCCCGTGCAGGAGCTGCCCATCGAAGAATGGGACAAAATCATGGCCACCAACGTGCGAGGGCCCTACCTGCTGATCCGGGCCGTTCTGCCAGGCATGATCCAGCGGGGGACGGGCCGGATCGTGAACATCAGCGCTCCGATCAAGCATCTGCCCAAGGCCTCCGCGTACTGCGCCTCCAAATGTGCCCTGGATTCCCTGACCAAAGCGGTTTCCTATGAAGTGAAGGGAACGGATGTGCTGGTCAACGCGGTGGAGCCGCCGTTTCTTGATACCGAAATGCATAAAGGCGGGAAAAAGCCGGAAGAAGTGGTGGCGCAGATCCTTGAGCTGGCGGCTTTGGAGCCGGGGAGTCCGAGCGGGCGGATTGTGAAGATTGCCTAAAAACGGCGGTGCCGTTTTTGATTAGGGCTTGGTAGGGGCGATGGTCCCCATCGCCCGATGGAAAGAGTGGCAGACATAAAGTTTCAATCGGACGACCGAGACGGTCGTCCCTACCGGTCATCCATTATGTGCCGCGGGTGTTGCCAAATAATTTAATCTGTAAGCGCGGGCAGTAGCGGAAGCCTTCGCGTTTACAAACTTCGACTAACCACGCGGCGCGGGAAGAGAGAGTTTTGGCATCGATACCCTCGGGCATCAGCAGCACCTGGTGGAAGGGGACAGGTGAAAGGCGGGAGAGGAGATTCTTGATTTCTGAAATATCTTGTTCGGTCGAAACCACAAACTTGAGCTGGAAAGCGTAGTTTTTGATCCACCCAGAGATCACGGCGGGTTGGAGACGGGTAGCCTCATGCTTTTTAGCCCAAGCGGGGTCACGTTCCGCCGGCGGAGTGGAGTTGGAAAGCTTCGGACTCAAGGAGGCCAAATCACAGGAAATCCCTCCGGGTGGCACGGTGGCGGCGGTTTCGATGGTGAGGTGTTTGCCGGCCTTTCTCAGGGCAGCGGCCAGCACGGGGAGATCCGGCGCGATCATCGGTTCGCCTCCGGTAAGGACCACATGAGGGCAGTTCCATTCCGCCACCTTTTGTAAAATCTGCTCCACGGACATTTCCGGGCCTTCCGGCTTCCAGGAGGCATACGGGGTGTCACACCAGTGGCAACGGAGGTTGCAGCCCGAGGTGCGGATGAAAACCGAGGGTACACCCGCGAGGAGGCCTTCGCCCTGAATGGAATGAAAAATCTCGGCGATCCGCATCAGGAACCGGGGGCAGGTTTCGGTGGAAGGGGAGGAGTGTTCACGTAGGGCGTGGGATCTGAAACACCCGCTTTGATAAAAGCCTCCCGCCGTTCGATGCAGGTTCCGCAGGTTCCGCAGTGGAGCAACCCGCCCTTGTAGCAGGACCAGGTTCGGGCGTAGTCGATCTTGAGCTCGGCCCCGCGACGAACGATCGCCGCCTTGTCCATCGAAACAAAAGGCCTGAGCAGCTTGATGCCGGCGTAGGTCCCCTTTTCCATGGCTTGGGCCATCGGGCCCAGAAAATCCTCCCGGCAGTCTGGATAAATAGTGTGGTCGCCGGCATGAGCGGCGATGGCCACGGCTTCCGCTCCCAAGCTTTCCGCGTAGCCGGTGCCTAGCGAGAGAAAAACTCCGTTCCGGAAGGGCACCACGGTTTTCTTCATGGTCATCTCCTCGTAATGGCCGTCGGGAATCCTGCCGCCAGACTTGAGTAAGTCCGATTTAAACGCCTCGGCCAGGAAATTGAGCGGCACCACACGGTTGGGGATGCGGAGGGAGCGGCACTGGTCGGCGGCGCAGGGAAGTTCGCGGGCGTTGTGCTTGGCCCCGTAGTCGAAGCTCAGGGCGGCGACCACCTGTTCGGTGGCGGCCATGTGGTGGAGGACGGTGACGGAGTCCAGCCCGCCCGAAAGCAGGACGACCACTTTCACGGGAAGAAGGGATTATGGGCCTTTTCGTGGGCCACGGTGGTGATCGGACCGTGCCCAGGAAGAAGGATGGTTTCCGGCGGCAGGGTGAGCACACCGGCGCGGATAGAATCCAGGGAAGGTTTCCAGCGGGCCCGGACACCGCCGATGGAGCCAGCGAAGATAACATCGCCCACGGCCGTCACCGGAGTTTCCAAGCCGCGAAACTCATAGACGGTGCCGCCGGCGGAATGGCCGGGCACGGTGTGGGCGGTGATGGTGAGTCCGCCGACTTTGAAGTGTTGGCCGTTCTTCACTGGTTTACAGTCGGGGATTGGCTCGGTCTCCGGCGCAAACGCGGGAGCCTTGGTCTTTTCGCGGATACGATCGAGTTCCAGAACGTGGTCACCGTGACCGTGGGTCAGAACGATTTTAGCCAAGGTTAACTTGTGGCGCTCCAAGGCGGCAAAGAGGGCGTCGGCATCCGTGCCGGCATCCACCGCCACCGCCTTGAGGGTGGCCGGGTCCCAGATCAGGTAGTGGTTGACTGTCAGATCGGCAAACGGGGTGGTAAACATCATGACGCCCGGCGGCAGGGCGACGGTGGGGGGTTGCCAAGTTTCATTGGCCATCGCGGAAATCGGCTCGGGTCTCAGTCCAAGGGCCCGGGAAACTCGTTCCAAGGCGGCCGGTTCGCGCCTTCCGGAGCGGATGGAGTTGAGCTCCGGAACGCCGATCTTGGCCACCTTGCAGAGATCGCGGTCGGTAATGCCCTGTCCCTTCTGGGCCTTGCCGAGGATGTCCAGAATGCTGTCTTCCAGTTTCAAGCGAGAAGAGCCTCGGTCTTTTTAAAAACTGCGTCTGCCGTGACTGGAGATTCAAAAGTGATTTCAGGAGCAGAGGGAAGCTCAAACCAAGACCGGCAACCGGACAAGGCGGGAGAGGATGGCAAATGCCAAACCGGCAGAAGGCGGAAAGCCTTCACCAAGGCAAAATGAAGGAGTTTCTCATCCCGGGAATCAAAGTGTTCCTGAAGAGTCTTTGGATCGTAGGCGGTCAGAGGCACGAGTTTTTCGATGGTTGACCAGTCCCGCAGGTCCCCGGCCCGGACCACTTCAACCCGGAGGGCCACGTCGAAGCCAACGCCAGGGGAACCCTTTTTCTTGTCGTGGTAATGAGTCGGAAGGAGAAAAAACGAGGAAGCTTTGAAACCGCTTTCGGCCGTGGATTCGCGGAGACCGGCCTTGCGGAGGAGAAGGGCCTGCTTGCCGCCATCGATGGCTGCGCAAACCGAGGCAAGCTCCTTGAAGCCAACGCTCATTTTTTCCTCCGGCGGACGGCCTGCTGGACGAGCAAGGGATAGTTGGCCTTCAGATACCAGAGACCGGATCCAGCGGTGATGGCTGCGGTGACCCAGACGGCGACATCGAGCAGGACCCGGCCGTTTTCGTGGGAGGGATTTAAGGCGAGCAGAAGAAGGCCCAAAATGGCGGTAAGCATCTGGGTGACGGTCTTGTGTTTGCCGACCTTTTCCGCGGCCAGGACCACGCCTTTTTGGCCGGCGACCAGACGGATTCCGGTAATCAGGAATTCGCGAGCCACCACCAGGGAGACAAACCAGACCGGGAGCAGGCCGACCCCGAGAAGACCGACGAAAGTGACCACCACCAGCAGCTTGTCGGCGAGGGGATCAAATAGGCGGCCGAAGTCGGACTCGATCTTCCATTTGCGGGCGAGATGACCGTCCAGCCAGTCGGTCAGGGCGGCGGCGATAAAGAGGATTAACGCTAGCCAGGGCGTCCAGAAAGGAACGGGGGGATGTGCGCAGGCTTGGAGGAGGATTAGCAGGACAAAAGTAGCGGCCACACGGGCAAGGGTGAGCCAATCGGGAACAGTCACTGGATTAGATTAAGATGAAGATGAAGATGAAGGGAAGGGCAGGAGTGGCGAGTGGCGGGTAACTGGTGGCGCGTTGTTCAGGCCAGGAGGTCGTAGATTTTGTGGCCGGTAATGGTGACGTCGGCAAAAGAGCCGGGGGTGAGGGGGCGTGAGAGAAGAACCTTGCCGTCGACTTCCGGGGCATCGGCCTCGGTCCGGGCGGTCTCGGGAGTGTCGACCAGCACGCGCAGGGTTTTGCCGACCTGCGAGGCAGCTCTTTCCTTGGCCACCGCCTGCTGGGCGGCCATGGCTTTCCGGTAGCGGGCCTTTTTCACAGCTGCGGGGATCTGATCCGGCATTTTTGCGGCCCGGCTGCCGGATTCCTGCGAGTAGGTAAAGACACCCATCCGGTCGAACTTGGCCTCCCGGATAAAATCCAGAAGGGTTTCGAATTGGGCGTCCGTTTCCCCCGGGAAGCCGGCGATAAAAGTGGTGCGGATGGCCAGGCCGGGGATACCGGCGCGAAGTTTGGCTACCAGTTCCCGGATGTGGGCCTCGGAGGTTTCGCGCCGCATGTCGCGGAGCATGCCTTCCTCCACATGCTGCAAAGGCATGTCCACGTAGCGGGCGACCTTGGGCATCCGGGCGATGGCGGCGATGAGCTCGTCGGACCAGTGAGCCGGGTGGGTGTAGAGGAGCCGGATCCAGAACTCCCCCTGGATGGAGTGGAGGGCCTCGAGCAGATCGATGAGACTTTCGCCCCGTTCCGAGGAAACTTTGGCCCGAGGACTCCGACCCTCCGTCCAGCGATCCATGCCGAAGTAGGTGGTGTCCTGAGAAATCAGCAGGAGCTCCTTCACGCCCTCGGCCACGAGGCGTTCCGCTTCCCGGCGGACGGATTCCACGGCACGGCTGCGATGTTTGCCGCGCATCTGCGGGATGACGCAGAAGGAGCAAGGGTGGTTGCAGCCCTCAGCGATCTTCACGTAGGCGTAATGTTTTGGGGTGAGGCGCCAGCGGGGAGTATCGTAGTCCGGGATGTAGACGGGGAGATTGTCCGGCACCAAATCCTCGGGAGGAGCGTTGGGGGCGCGGGCCAGAACGCGTCGGACAACGGGTGCGACCTCCTCAAGTTGATCCAGCCCGATGAACGCATCCACCTCGGGCATCTCGCCGGCCAACTCGGTGGAGAAACGCTGGGACATGCAACCGGCGACGATGAGGCGTTGGCTGGCTCGCCGGCGTTGTAGGCCGCGGTCACGGTGGGCCTCAAGGATGGCCTGGATGCTTTCCGTTTTGGCGGAGTCGATAAAGGCGCACGTGTTAACGATGAGAACGTCGGCTTCGGCGGAATTGGCGGTGAGATCCATCCCGGCGGAGCGGAGATGCCCGAGCATGATCTCGGAATCGACGAGGTTCTTGGCGCAACCGAGCGAAATCAGGCCGACTTTGGCCGACATGGGGCGGTGGAATTCGGCCGGACCGGTTTAGCGGGCCGGGAGGCGAAACGTCTGGGGGCCGGGTTTTTCGTAGGTGCCGAAGTTGGAGTCGTTGAAGATAATCTCGGCATCAGCGGCCTCCCGGGTGGTAACGACAAAGGAGTCGCCCGTCCAGGCATCGTCCCGCTTGCGGGGCATCATTTCGTCCTCATCGATGGTGTCTTCAAACAGCACTTCCTCTTTGCCGTCTTTCACCGCGACAATGCGAACCCAGGT
>Ga0194123_10002086_pt1 | contig 27270 bp, 22 predicted proteins | sample TA2MahsurfametaG_5_FD_155479 | JGI IMG/M metagenome (GOLD analysis project Ga0194123, IMG submission 155479) | Freshwater microbial communities from Lake Tanganyika, Tanzania - TA2015023 Mahale A surface | ecosystem: Environmental > Aquatic > Freshwater > Lake | place: Tanzania: Lake Tanganyika... | reverse complement strand
CTTGAGGCCGCGGTCCGCCGCGGCGAGGGACTGGTCGTACTCGCCGCCCGCGATCCAGGCGTTGGCGAGGTCGACGAAGTGCTGGACCTGGCCGGGTTCGTTGGTCGCGAGTTCCTCGTAGGCGAAGGCGGCGAGTTCGAAGAAGCCGAGCTTCAGGCCGGCGAGGGCGAGCGTCTTGTTGGCGTTGGCGTCGGTCGGCTTCTTGGCCAGGGTCTCCTCGGCGGCCGCGATGGCGGCGGCGGGATCGGCTTCGACGGCCTTGGCGATCTTGCCGGCGGAGAGGGCGCTGGTCAGCCCGTCGAAGAGACCTTTCTTCGTGCCGAGCACGGCTTTCTGGGCCTTGCGGAGACTACGGCGCACTTCGATGCAACCAGGGTTGCGGGCCAGGATGCCGGAAAGGATCTCCACCGCGTACTGGGGGTTTGTCTTCAGTTGCTGGTCCGCGGCGGTGATCTGTTTCTGGAGCCGGGGATCGAGCTCGGTAAGGGCGACTTTTTTCATGGAGAAATGGGCAGAATGACCCTCGAAAACTGACCTTCGGCTGTCGGGTGGTCAATCCCTTGGACGTGAAAATCGCAGGTGCCGGCGCAGGGCGGGCCGGAGGGGCGCGGCGATGATCCGGCCCACGCAGCCGGGGGCCCGGCAGGAGCAGGGGTGGAAAAGGCTTTCGGCCAAGGAAAAGCCATAATCGAAGGTGATTTCCTCCCCGGCCCGAAGGGGGCGGAGGCTGATCAGCCAGGCTCCCTCGGTGGCACCCAGCCAGACCAGTTCGGCGTTGGGCGCGCAGGAGTGGTTCGCCCAGCGTGCGGGATTATCGGCACCCGCGCCGTCCAGCCAGAGTCCCGGGGCCACCTCCAAGGCGTAGACCTCCCCCGACTCCTCCCGGGCGGGCGGGGCGGAGGTGAGGGGGCCGCGGTAAGGGGCGAGGCGCTCGGCGACGCCGAAGTCTCGGCGGGCGAAGAGCCCTTGGCCGGCGATCGGGGACGGGCGGGTCTCGACGTCCCCCGCGCTCATGCCTCCGCGCGGAGGTCGCGGGTCATCAAGGCGACGACGCCGGCGCGCGGGTCGAGCCCCTTGTAGAGGATCGCGTGCAGGCAGGCAAGGATCGGCGCGGCGAGGCCGCGGCTGGTCGCGAGCTGCGACAGCGCTTCCGCCGCGCGGTGCCCTTCGACCGCTTCCTTGCGCGCGGCGAGCGCGGCGAGGGTGCCGCGCGGATCCTTGGCCAGCTGTTCGCCGAGCGAGCGGTTGCGGCTCCACGACCCGTGGGCCGTCGCCATCAGGTCGCCGACGCCGCCGAGACCGAGGAAGGTCTCCGGGCGCGCGCCGAGCGCTTCGCCGAGGCGGGTCATCTCCTGGAGCGAACGCGTCAGCATCGCGGCCTTGGCATTGGAGCCCAGGCCGAGTCCGTCGCAGAGTCCGGCCCCGAGGGCGTAGACGTTCTTGAGCGTGCCGCCGATCTCGACGCCCACGAGGTCGGCCGAGGTGTAGGCGCGCAGGGTCGGACCGCTGACGGCCGCCTGCACTTCCTTCATCAAGGCGTCGCCGGCCGCCGAGGCGAGCACGAGCGCCGTGGGCAGTCCGCGCGCGACTTCGTCGGCGTTGCTCGGTCCGCTCAGCGTGGCGACGGCAAGGTCGCCGAAGGCCGCGGCCATGAGTTCGGAGGGGCGGCGCAGGGTGGCGAGGTCGAGGCCCTTGCAGAGGGAGATCGCCATCTTGGCGCCGGAGCCGCGGACGGCGGGGCCGATCGATGCGAGCAGCTCCGGGAGGCCTTTGGAAGGGCAGGCGAGGAAGACCAGGTCGGCGTCCATCAGCGCCGGCAGCGGTTCGAGGCCGATCTGGATCGAGTCGTCCAGGCGATGGCCGGGCAGGTACTCGGTGTTCTCGCGCGTGGTGGCGAGGGCGAGGGCTTGTTCGGCGCGTCGCGGCACGAGCGTGACGGTCTGGCCTTGGCGGGCGAGGTGGATCGCCATGGCCGTGCCCCAGCCGCCGGCTCCGAAGATGACGCAGTTCATGAGGTTTTCTTGGTGCGCACCATGGCGGCCCAGCGGCGGACGGCTGCGACCGCATCACGGCGCAGGTTGGCTTCAGGTCGGACGAAGGGCGGCGGTTCGGGCGTGAGTCCGAGCAGGTCGTGGATCACGAGGATCTGGCCGTCGCACCCGCGGCCCGAGCCGATGCCGATCGTCGGCACGGACACCGCCTCGGTGACCTTCGGCATGAAGGCTTCGTCGACGCATTCGACCACCATCGCGAACGCGCCCGCGGCGGCGACCGCCTGGGCGTCGACGAGGATCTGCCGCTGGTCGGCGGGCGTGAGGCCTCGTCGGCGGTAGCCGGCGGAATGGACGCGCTGGGGAAGCATGCCGACATGTCCCATGACGGGGATGCCGGCGTCGACGAGCCGGGCGATCGCCGGCGCCAGCGAAGCGCCGCCTTCGATCTTCACGGCCTTCACGCCGGCTTCCTGGAGGAAGCGACGACAGTAGCCGAGGAGCTTGGGGAAGCTGTCGTGCGCCAGGCCGAAGGGCAGGTCGCCGACCACGAGGGCCTCGGGCTTCGCGCGGACGACCGCGGCGGAGTGGTGGATCATCATGTCCAGTGTGACGCCGACGGTGTCGGGCAGGCCGAGGACCGTGTTGCCCAAGGAGTCGCCCACCAGGATGAGGTCGGCGCCGCCGGCGTCCGCGAGGCGGGCCGTGATCACGTCGTAGGCGGTCAGGCAGACGATGGGCCGGACGCCTTTGAGGGCGCGGAGGGACCGGGTGGTGGACTTCACGCCTTGGGCTTACCCAGAGACGCTCCGCTTGTAAAGCGTGGGTAAAGGGTGTAGGGTCGGGGGGTGTGGCGTCGTGTCATCCATCTGTTCCGTAAGCCCGATTATCGGGTCAACGCCTACGCGCACCCCGATCTCTCGGCGCAGACCAAGCTCGCCTGGCATGCGCGGCTGAAGCTGCTGCTGAGCGCCCGGCGCGGGCTGGATCACGCCGACGAGGCGCCGGCCTTCTGGAGCCGTCACCGCAAATGGCTCCTGCTCGTGCTCGGCGCCGTGCTCGCCTGGTTCCTCGCGGAGAGCGCCGCGGGCTGGGGTTTCTACGAGGGCTGAGCGACGCCGCCTCAGGCCGGGCCGAAGCCGAAGAGGTCGATGCCGAGCTGCTTCGCGCGCGCGATCACGGCCGGCTTGTCGATGAGGATGACCGCGTCGGCCTCGAGGGCCGCCTTCGCGACGCCGCCTTCGGCCATGCTCTCGAGCGTCTTGAGGCCGAAGCACGGGACGTCGAAGCGCCAGTCCTGCGCGTGCTTCGCGGTCTTGGTGAGCAGCATCTCCTTGCCGCCGGTGGCGGCGCAGCGGCGGAGCATGTTGTCGGTGCCTTCGAAGGCTTCGACCGCGATGACGGTGCCTTTCGCCGTGACGACGGACTGGCCGACGTCGAGGCGCGCCATCTCGCGGGCCATGCGCGTGCCGAAGGCGAGCTGGTCGTCGGCGATGCCGCAGGCCCAGCCGGTCAGGCAGCCGGGCGCGGCGAGGTGGTCGTCGAGGAAGACGCGGGCGTCGAGCATGCGGACGCCGATCTTCTCGATTTCGGCGGAGACGGCGCCGAAGATCGTCTCGGCGTTGCGCTCCTTGAGCGACGCCATGAGAGCGATGAGCTTGAGGTCGGGCACCATGCCCGTGAACAGCTTGCGCGGGGTCACCTGGCCCGCCATGACCGCGCCGGCCGCGCCGAGCTCCTGGAGGGCGTCGAGCATCTGGCCCAGCTTGCCGACGGGGATGGCGCGGTGGTCGGCGGGGTCGAAGGCCGCGATGAGGGCCGGGTCGGTCTCCTCTTCGAACGAGACGAGCTTGATCTTGGCGCCGCGGGCGCGGGCGCATTCGACGAGGAGGGCGGGGTAGCGGCCCTTGCCGGCGATCACCACGACGGTCTGCGACGGAGCGAAGTCCGGAGGGAGGAATCGGGAGGCGGCCGCCATGGGGGCAGTGTTTCGGCCGAAGGGCCCGGGCTCAAGCCTGCTTTGGGTTGCCTCCGGGCCGGCGCCGGAACGTAATGCCACATGCCTGTCGCCATCGGCATCCTAGGCGGGACCTTCGACCCTCCGCATGCGGGACATGTGGCGGCGGCCGTGGCCGCGCATGAGCAGCTCGGCCTCGACGAGGTCCGCGTCATCCCTGCCGGCCAGGCTCCTCTGCGCACGGGCGCCCCGGTGGCGTCCGCCGCCGACCGCATCGCGATGTGCCGGCTCGCCTTCGCGGAGCATGCGTGGGCCGTGGTCGACGACCGGGAGACCCGGCGCGACGGCACGAGCTGGTCGGTCGAAACCGCCCGCGAGCTCGCGCGCGAGCACCCGTCCGCCCGCCTGGTCTGGATCCTCGGCGCGGACCAGCTCGCCCGGCTCGACCGGTGGAAGGAGGTCGCCGCGCTCTGCGGGCTCGTCGAATTCGCGGTCCTGTCGCGAGACGGCAGCCCGACTTCGCCGCCGGCGGCCCTTTCCTCCGTCGTCCGCCTGACGGTGCTCGACGCTCCGCCGGTGCAGGTCTCTTCGACCGCCTTGCGCGAAGCCTTGCGCCGCGGTGATTCGCCCCGAAACGGCTTGCCCCTCGGGGTCGCCCGTCACATCGAAGAGCGCTCCCTTTACCAAGCCTGACCATGTCCGCCCTTAAAAAGAAGACCACCAAGAAGACCCCGGCCCGTCCGGCCGCCAAGTCCAAGGCCAAGGGTGGCGCCGCCGCCAAGCCGGCGGCTCGTCCGGCCCGCCGGATCCTGCCGGCCGTCCCGGCCCTCAAGGCCAAGAGCCGCGGGGAGAAGGCGCCCGCCAAGCCCATGGTCGTCCTGCCCAAGCTGCCGGCGCACCTGCTCGCCGCCGTCCGCGCCCTCGACGAGAAGAAGGCCGTCGAGATCCGCGTCCTGGAGATGGGGCAGATCTCCTCCGTCGCCGATTTCCTCGTCATCGCCACGGGCACCTCGGAGCCGCATCTGCGCGCCCTGCGGATCGCCCTCGAGCAGGCGCTCGACGAGGTCGGCGTCTCTTCCCGTTCCGAGTCGCAGCGCGACAGCGGCTGGACGGTCGTCGACGCCTTCGACGTGCTGTTCCATGTCTTCCGCGAGGACGTCCGTCGGAGCTACGCCCTGGAAGCCCTGTGGAAGGACGGCCTGGACATCCCCGTACCGGCCATCCTGAAGGCCTGAACCGGCGGAAACCACCCGGTGGTGGTAGTGGGCAGGATCGAACTGCCGACCTAGGGCTTATGAGTCCCTCGCTCTAACCAACTGAGCTACACTACCGAAAACCGAGTCCGTTCAGTCCAGCCCAGCCCCTAGGCTTCGTCAAGCCGATTGAGGGTTCAGGGGCGCGGATGGACCATGATCCAGAAGCACCAGAGCCAGAGCAGCAGGCCCAGGCAGGCCAGGGCCAGGGCGAGGCCGGACTGGGTCTGCCGGATCTCCGCCAGGCCTTCCTGGTCGAGGGTCCGCCCGATCCGCCGCACGAAGGCGACCGGGAGGAAGCAGCCGGCCGCCGTGGTGAAGGTCAGCAGGATGAAGAGCGAGATCGGCGGCGTGTCCGGCGAGACCACGTGCCAGGCGTAGACCAGCAGCGCGAAGAGCGGCGGCAGCAGGAAGGTCGAGCCGCACCAGAGATAGCCCGCGCGCACGGCGCGCTCGAGGTTCTCGCCGGCGACGGAGCGGCTGACGTCCGGCAGCAGGCCGGCGCCGTCGTGGGGCGGGAAGCCGGGCGGAGGCGGCGGCTGGTCGCCGGGCGCGACTTCGGCCGAGGGCGAGAGCGCGCGCGTCAGGCCGGCGCCGCGGAGATAGTCGCGCAGCGTCATCCACGCGCCGTCGACTTCGATGTTATGGAGGAGGCTGATCTCGCCGGAGCGCAGGAGTTCCTGCACGCGGGCGAGGGGGAAGGGGCCGGTCACGGCGCCTTTCCAGCGGAGTCGGAATGCGTTCGACGGGGCCATGGTCAGAGGTCGCGCCCTTGGAGCAGGGTCTCCCAGCCGCCGTCGGGCGGGTTCAGTCCCTTGGGGATGCCGGCGGCCTGGGCCGCCTCGGCGACGAGGCCCGGGTAGCGCAGCAAGGGCGAGAGCGGCGCCGCGTCCGCGACGCGCTTCGGCACGCCGTCGTCGCCGACGCGGAAGAGCACGGCGACCTTGCCCTCGCTGTCGAGGCCGTAGAGGGCGCTGCCCTTCGCGGCCTCGCGGAGGCGGGGCGTGCCGTCGCGGCCGACCATGCCGGCGAAGATCACGCGGCGGGCGCGCAGCTGCGCGAAGGTCGCCCGCCAGAAGCGGGCTTCCTCGGCGTAGCCGGCGCCGCCCTGCGGCACGAGGAACGCGCGGAGCTCGGCCTTCACGTCCGCCCACTTGTCGCGGAAGAGGTAGTCGTAGGGCTCGAGCGCGTTCTGCGTGATGCGGCGGAGCTGCTCGGCGTCGCGCTGGGCGCTCGGGGAGAAGAGCAGGCCCCAGACGTCGGGCCGGCCGGCGGCGAGGCGGTACAGTTCCTGGAGCTGGAAGGCGCGCAGCTCGGGGTAGGGCGACTCGCTGCGGCGGATGCGTTCCATGGTGCGCAGCGGCGGCTCGAGCAGCTGCCCGGTGCGGGCGTCCTGGAACCGGGTCACCTGCCGGATGAAGGTGAGCTCGGGGATCGGGGCGAGCGAGGTGAGCTCCTCGCCGTTGCGCAGGCCGTTGTTGAACTCGCGGCGGCGCCAGGTCCCTTCGACCACGGCGCCGTCGCGCGTGAGTTCCTTCGCCTTCTGCGTGAACTCGACCCCGTCGGTGAAGACCAGCTTGCTCTCGGTGATGGGCCCGACGACGTAGACGGACCGGCCGGGCGTGACGCCGCGGACGGAGTAGAGGCTGAGGGTGGCGCGTTGCAGGCTGTCGGCGAGCGAGGTGTCCGAGATCCGGCGCAGCAGGCTCTTCTCCGTCTCGGTCAGCGCGGCCTGCTGGAAGAGACCCTTGGGGTCGGCGGTCTCGGCGGCGTCCCACATCGCGGCCACGCGCGGGGCGAGCACGGGCCGCGGCAGGGCCTGCAGGGCGGAGGCACGGGTGAAGACGAACGAGGCGCGGGCGCCGAGGTCGGTCTTCTCCCCGGCCGTGTTGGCGGAGGCGTCGGCGAGGGCCGCGAGGTAGGTGCCGAGGTCGCCGGCGGCTTCCAGGCCGCGCAGGGCCGCGGCGATCTTGCGGTCGCCCGCCAGGCGGATCTCGCCGCGGTCGGCGGCGGCGGCCGCGGAGTCGAGGTCGCGGTCGCCGGCTTCTCCCAGGATCCGCAGCAGCGCGCGCAGGCGTTCCAGGTTCTCCATGGCCGCGACGGGGTCCGCGACCGCGGCGCTCTCGCTGACCGCCTTGTTGAGCGCGGCGGTGCGGACGGCGAGTTCCTGCCGGAGCTTGCCGAGGTGGGCCTGCGCGGCGGCGGAAAGGCCTTCCGGCTCCGGCAGCGCCGTGCGGAGGCGTTCGCGCATGGCGGCGCCGGCGGACTCCAGCGCCTTGAGGTAGGCGGCGGCGCGGCGGACGACCGCGGCGACGTTGGCGTCGCCGACGCCTTGCCGGCCGATCTCCGCCAGCTGGCGGGCTTCGAGCCGGAGCTGCTGCTCGAGCGACATCTGCCGGGCGAGCGCCTCGCGGAGCGGGCGGGCGTCCGCCTTGCGCCGTTCAAGGTCCGCCGCGGCGCCTTCCCGCTCGAACTCGTCCAAGGCGCGCAGGGCGGCTTCGTGGTCGTGGAGCTCGACGAGCCGGGCCGCTTCGGACAGCCGGCCGAGCGCCTCCTCCTCCTGCTGGCGCTGCAGGTTGAAGGCGACGACCGCGCCCACGACGAGCAGCAGGCCGACGACCCAGGAGGAGGTCAGCAGCAGGTAGCGGCGGTTGAGGCGCGCGCGCGTGGCCTGGCGCAGCGCGCGGGCTTCGCGCAGCAGGCCTTCGGGCAGGCGCTCGGCGTGCGGGGCCGCGCGCTCGAGCCAGGCGCTGAGGCGGACGATGAGGATCGCGGGCGAGGAGCCGCGCGCGGCTTCCTGGCCGAGAAGGCGCCACTCCTCCAGCAGGCCTTCGACGGCGGCGCGGAGGGCGGCCTCGGCTTCGGCCGCGGCGGCGAGTTCGCCGGCCCAGGCCTCCAGTTCGGCCACCCGCCCGAGCAGTTCGGGCGAGAGGTTGAGGTGATGGTCGCGTTCGAGCGCGCGGGTGCGGCCCAGCGCGGCGGCGCACGCCTCCCAGTGGCCGCCGGCGCGGGCCTCGGCGGCCTCGGCGACGAGCTTCGCGGCCTGCTCGGCCGCGTTGGCGCGCAGCCAGGTCGCGCGGCGGGCGCGGGCGTCGTCCCACCGCGGCTCGCCCGCGAGGTCGTTGGCCCCGAAGCGCTCCATGCGCTGCATGAGTTCGGCGGCCTCGGCCGCGCGGCCTTCGGCGAAGAGGGCGCCGACGCGGCCGAGCGACTCGCGGAGGAACTTCGCGGACAGCCGCGCGAGTTCGGACTGCGCGTTCGGGTCGTCGGGGTTGATGCGGACGATCGAACGCAGCACCGCCAGCGCGCGGTCCTCGTCGCGGCGACGGATGGCGTCGCGGTAGTCGCGGTACAGCGGGTGGCTCTCGCCGATGACGCGACCGTAGAGGCTCTCGACGGCGAGCACGTGCTGCCCGTCGAGCGGGAAGCCGGCCGGCAGGCCGCGTTCGCGGCAGAGCGCGTGCCAGCGGTCGGACTCCGCGAAGCTCAGCAGGGCGCAGAGGCCGAGCAGGTCGGGTTCCGCCTCCGCGGCCTGGAAGGCGGCGTGCTCGTTGCCGCCGCGCACCAGCGTGGCGCACTGCTCGAGGCGTTCGCGGGCGCGCAGGCACAGCGCCGCGTATTCCCCGGCCAGCGAACGGGCCTCGAGGTCAGGCGTCCCGAGTTCGAGCTGGCCGCGGATGCGGGCGATGAGGCGTTCGGCCTGCATGGCTCAACGGAATTCGACGAGGCGCGGGCCGGCGGCCCCGTTGGCGTCGACGGCCTGCACGGCCCACGGCGCGCCGGCCTCGATCAGCCGGCCTTCCCGGAAGGCTTTGCGGCGGGCGGCGACTTCTTCGTAGGGCGGGGCCCCGGGACCCTGCTTCGCCTCGAGGCGGAGCAGGTCGGTCTCGAGCAGCGAGCGCGTCGCGCGCACGGAAGGCAGGTCGCGGTCCGGGAAGCCGTGTCCCGCCGGGTAGAGTCCGACCTGGCCGTGGGCCCAGACGAAGGCGTTGACGGCGGTCTCGGCCCATGCGGCCGGCCGGATCACGCCGGTGTCGGCGTCGTGGACCAGGGCGCCCGCGCCCAGGTCGAGCGGCCGGAGCGCCGCCGCGTCGCCGATGAGGGCGAGCACGCGGCGGTCGCCCTTGGGCAGGATGATCTCGATGAGCTGGTTGGCGGGGCGGGCACCGTCGCCCGGGCCGAGGATGAGCGAGACCATGTTGCGGCGGCCGCCGAGGCCGATGCCGATGGCCGCGAGCCTGCCGGGCTCGGGCGTCGATTCGAACCACGTCGTCGCGCCGCTCACGCGGATCTCGCCGTTGACGTAAGGCGTCCGGTCGTCGCGCTGATGCGGCGAGAGCAGGGGCAGCACGCGGAGGCGGATCGGCGCGGTCGCGCGCGCGGACGCGCCGGCTTCGGCGACCCACTTGCCGAGGTGGTCCACGGCCTGGCGCGAGAGCGGGAACTCGGCCTCGACGGGCGACTTCGGGCCGGTGTCGGCGAAGCGCCACTGGCCGGGCACGGCGAGCACGGGGCGGACGTCGAGCGTCGGCAGGAGGAGGGTGCGTTCCTTGATCTCGAGGAGCTGTTTCCAGGCGGCGTCCTCCGGGACGCCGAGCTGCTTGCCGACGCGCAGCACCTCGAGGGCTTCGGCGTGCGCGGCCTGGCTGGCCTTGGGGTCGTCGAGGATGTCGCGGCGCTCGACCTTCCGGCGGAGTTCCTTGGCGGCGCCGGCGGAGAAGCCGCTCAGGATGCGGGGGAGGATCTGTTCCTTGTAGTTGCCGAGCCGGCCCGCGTCGCGCTCGAGGGTCGACAGCCACAGGCGGGCGGCGGGCAGCATCTCGCCGGACTCCAGCAGGCTGAGGATCTCGGTGACGGCCTGGTTCACGCGGAAGACCGCCGCCTGCTGCTCGAGGTCGGCGGCGGAGGGGGCGGGCGCGACCACGGGGGCGGGCGCGGGCGCCGGCGTCTCCGCGGGACGCGTGAGGACGAAGGCGAGGCCGGCGGCGACGACGAGGAGCAGGCCGCCGATGATCCACGGCGTGGCGGAGCCGCCGGTCGCGGCGGCCGGCGCGGCGCCGGTCCGGCGCGCGGCCGCGGTCGGCGCGGCCTTCGGGGAGGTCAGGCCGGCGGCGGCCTGACGGGCGAGGTCGCCGGTCGGCGCGGGCTGCGCGCGGGCGTCGGCGAAGTCGATGGTCGCGGGACGTTCGGCGTGGGCGGCCCAGACGAAGCCGGCTTCGCCCGTGAGCCGGGCGTCGGTGGTGAAGGTCGCGTGCCACGCGGCCTTGCCGATCAGCGCGGACGATTCGGCGAGGAGCCGCAGCAGCGTCGCGTTGGCGGGCGGATGGAACAGGCCGACCGAGGTCGCGCCGCTCGCGTCGACCAGCCAGGCGGCCTTGGCGCCGGTGCCGGTGACCTCGCGCCAGGTGAGGGCGGGCGAAAGCGCGGCGGCGGGTTCGAGGGCGAGCGGACGGTCGGCGCCTTCGAGCCAGGCGGGGGCGCCTTCCCATTCGGCGAGCCAGCCTTTCCAGCGGGCGGCGAGGGCGGCGGGCGGCGCCAGCAGCGCGGCCTCTTCGGCGGTGAAGATGAGGTGATGGGCGAGCCGGTTGTCGCGCTGGGTGTAGTCGAGGCCCCGGGCGACGAAGCGGGAGAGCACGAACCAGTGCCGGTCGCCGGCGTCGAGCGTGCGGAAGGTGAAGGTCTCGCCCTGCGGCAGCTCGTGCGGCGTGCCGACCGATTCCAGCAGCTGGGCGAGGCGGTCCGGCACGGCGCGGTGCCGGGCCACGGTGCAGTAGCCCGAGCGGCCCGGGGTGAGGCCTTGCGGTGCGGAGGTGAAGACGAGTTGGAGGGGCATCAGGAAGTCGGGGTCGCGGGGAACATCGCCGGCGAGGAGAGGTGCAGCAACCAGTAGAGGGGTTCCTCCACGTGGGCCGGCGCGAGCCGCTGCGGGTCCGGGGCGATGCGGCCCTTGTTCGGGCCGGCGCCGATCATCACCGGCGTGTGGCCGAAGGACGTGGCGGCGAAGAAGCAGATCTGGTCGGCGAGGGATTCGGCCGAGGCGACGAGCCCGGGGCACAGCACCAGCAGCACCCCGCGGACGCGGTCGGAGTTGCGGCGGACGGCGGCCAGGTCGAGCGTGCCGGCGCGGACCACCGGCTCGAGGGGCGAGCTGAGCAGCTTCTCCCAGGTGTCGGACTTGCCGACGACGAACGCGAGCGGCGTCGCGATGCGCTGGTCGTGCGCCAGGCCGAGCACGCGCTTCATGCGCGTCTCCATCTCGGAAAGGATGCTGTCCTGCTGGTCGACGCGGCCTTTGAGCGCGAGCTGCGGATCGTCGACGCCGACGAGCCGGGCCTTGAAGCGCGCGTTGGCGGTGGGGTCGAACAGGAAGATGAGGCCGCTGGAGGTGGCGACGTGCATCGCGCCGGGCGAGTCGTGGATGTCGATGCCCGGTTCGAAATGCTCGCCGGCGTTGTCGTAGAGGATGACCGAGGTGTCCGCGGCGGGCTGTCCCGGCCGGCTGAGCGAATAGATGAAGGGGCGGGGCAGGGAGACCATGCGCCCGAGCCGCGGGAGCTTCTCGTAAGTGGCGCCTTCGAGGGCGGTCTTGCCGAGGAGCGCGTCTTCCGGCGTCGCCGCCGAGAAGAGCGTGTTGCGCATCTGGTTGAGCAGCATGTTGCCGCTCGGGTCGCCGTCCTTGAAGGCCAGCGAGAAGTCCTCCGGGAGGCGGTCCTGCAGCACGCGCGTGAGCACGGCGAGGTAGTAGGACTTGCCGGCGCTGGGCGCCCCGATCAGCGAGATGATGCGGTGCGGGCGTTCGAGGTAGCCTGGCGGCAGCTGGCGGCGGCAGTGCGGGCAGGCGATGTCCGTGCAGGCGAGGCCCATCGGGTCGAGGGCGAGCCCCTGGTCGTTGAAGCGCGTCGGCTGGAAGCGCAGGCGCGCGTCGGAGCCGAGGATCGGGTCGCCGCGCAGGTTCTCGTGCACCGCGATGCTGAGCGCGTCGCCGGCGTCGAACCGCGTCCAGCAGACCGGGCAGACGTGCGCGCCGCGGTTCTGCTCGGCGGCGAGCCGGGGCTGGTTCTCGGGCGGGAGCGCGGGGGCTTCCGGCGGGGCGAGCAGGGGAGCGATCTGGGCGAGGTTGAAGCCGACCTCCAGGCCGACGGGCGTGCAGGCGAGCGCGTCGGTCGGCAGGCCGGAGCGGCCGGCGGCTTCGAGGAGCTCCGTCGCCGGGAACTCGCCCAGCTGGTCGCCGGAGCGGGCGTCGAAGAGGACCCAGAGGTCGGTGCGGATGAAGGCGAAGTCTTCCGTCGCGCGCGGGGCCACCACGAGGAGGGCGGCCGGCAGCTGGATCGTCGTCGGTTCGGCGACGGCATGCGTCTGCCGGAGGGGCGCTCCGTTCACCAGGGCGACGCCGGCGCCGGAGGGTTCGAGTCCCACGTGTTCGCCGGCCGCGACCAGGTTCAGGGCAGGGCGGGGGGAGTCGCCCGGCAAGGCCGCCGGCAGTTCGGCGGTGGAGCCTTTTTCGCCGCTGAGGCAATTGACCCAGGACAGGGCGGGGGTTTTCTTGCGGGTCGTGAACATCTGCTCCGGAAAGTCGGGTTTTAAAGAGGTTGAATAACGAGGGCTAATTGTAAAGATATGTCACCACCATTATGGGTCGACTCCGACCCGTGATCCCCTAACTTCCTGAAACCCTCATGGAGACCGAAGCCGACCAGTCCGCCTTGGACCGCGCCCGCCAGGGGGACCTGTCGGCCTACAACGAGCTGGTCCTGAAGTATCAGGGTCGGATCTTCGCCAAGGTCTTCTCCCTCCTCCGCAACCGCCAGGACGCCGAGGAGATCACCCAGGACACCTTCATCCGGGCCCACCGCGTCCTGGCCTCCTTCCGGGGGACCGCCACTTTCTCGACCTGGATCCATCAGATCGGCACGAATCTGGCCCGGAACCGCTACTGGTATTGGCGCCGCCGCAAGCGGGACCAGTCCATGTCCCTCGACGCCGACCTCGGGGACGATCCCGGCGCCACCTTGCACGACATCCTTTCGGACGGAGCCCAGGGCCCCGGCCATGAGGCCCAGCATAACGAATTCGTCCATAAAGTAGCCGAGTGCATGGAACAATTGAAGCCGGAACACGCTCGTATCCTGACGATGCGTAACGTCCGCAACATGTCCTACGAAGAGATCGCCGAAGACCTCGGCCTCTCCATCGGCACGGTCAAGAGCCGCATCAACCGGGCCCGCGAAGCTTTGCGCGAACTCATGGGAGAGGAGTTCCGCGGATGAGCGCCGCCGAATTCGAATCCCTCGTCGCCCTTTTCCTGGAGGGCAGCGCCTCTGCCGAGCAGGTCGCCCGTCTGCGCGCCGCGATGAACGCCTCGCCCGCCTTGCGCGCCCGTTTCCAGGCCAGCGCCCGTCTGCACCGGGCTCAACTGGCCTGCCTGAGCCATCGCGAAGAGCGTTCGACGGCCGGCGTGATGTCCTGGCTGCACGCCTACGGCCAGCGCATGGGTCGTTCCTTCGCCCATCTCTGCCTGCTCGCCCTCGTCTTCGTCGAACTGCAGGTGACGATTCCCGCCGAATACTCCGGCCTGCTCTCGTACGTCGAGGAGCAGGCGTCCGCCGAAGAAGCGGTGCTCGGTTCGACGGAGATGCCGGTCCGCCTGATCACGGATGTCGCCCAGGAAGCCGATCTTTCGCAGGCCGTCGAAGTCCCCGAGCTCACGATGCCCGTGCTCGTCATGCCGGAGATGGTCATGCCTTCCGACGAGCCTTCGGCGGTCGAGGTCTGAGGCAGATATCCTGCCTTGCCTCCGTCGGCTGACGCAGGTCAATTGTCGCACGGATGAAGGCCGGAAAACACAGGCCCGAGGTTCGCCTCAAAGGAATCGCCGCCGCCCCTGGTGTCGCCCGTGGTCCCGCCTACCCGCTGATGCGGGGGATGGCCATCGTCGCCTGCGAGAAGGTCGCCGACCCGGAGGCCGAGATCCGCCGCCTCGAGGGCGCCCTGGCGGCCACCCGCCGGGAGATCGCGCAGCTCCGCGACGACGTCGCCCGCAAGCTCAACGAATCCGAGGCCTCCATCTTCGACGCCCACCTGCTCGTGCTCGAGGACGTCGCGCTCATCGACGACGTCAGCCGCGAGGTGCGCTCCACCGGCTTCAACGTCGAGTTCTGCTTCCAGGAGGTCGCCCAGCGTTACATCGAGATATTCGAGAAGATGGACGACGACTTCCTGCGGGAAAGGGCGTCGGACATCCGGGACGTCACCGGGCGCGTGCTCGACCAGCTGCTCGGCACCCAGCCGGAACGAGTCGGCCAGGCGGCCCAGGCGCACGTCGTCGCCGCGCGCGACCTCACCCCTTCCGACACCGCCGGCCTGCATGACGGCGGCGTGCTCGCGTTCGTGACCGAGGAGGGCGGCCGCACCAGCCACTCCGCCATCATGGCGCGTTCGCTCGACGTCCCCGCCGTCGTCGGCGTCAAAGGCCTCATGGAGGCCGTGCGGGAGGACGACGTCATCCTCGTCGACGGCGAATCCGGGCTCGTCATCCTCAACCCTTCCGACGCGACGATCGACGGTTACCGCGACAAGGAGCAGGCCATCCGGCAGCGCCGCGACCGCGTGCGCGCGGAGGTCTCGTTCCCGGACCTGACCGCGGACGGCGCCGCCTTCAGCCTCCTCGCCAACATCGGCGACCCGGCGGAGATGGAGGACGCGCTCGCCTACTGCGCCCGCGGGATCGGCCTCTACCGCACGGAGAACCTCTACCTGCGCCTCGACGGCTGGCCCGACGAGCACGCGCAATACGAGGAATATGCGGAAGCCGTCCGGCTCGCGAAAGGCCGGCCGGTGACCTTCCGCACGCTCGACATCGGCGGCGACAAACGCCTGGGCGACCTGAGCGACGAGGCCAATCCCTTCATGGGCTACCGCGCCGTGCGGATGTGCCTGGAGCGCCCCGACGTCTTCCGCCCGCAGCTCCGCGCGCTCATCCGCGCGGCCGCGCTTGGTCCCGTGCAGGTGATGTTCCCGATGATCTCGGGCGTCGAGGAGCTGCGCCGCGCCAAGGCCGTCTTCCGCGAGGTCGAGGCCGAGCTCGCCCGCGAGGGGGTGCGTCCCGCCGAAGCGATCCGCCTCGGCGCGATGATCGAGATCCCCTCGGCCGTGCTCGTCGCCGACGCCCTCGCCGCCGAGGCCGACTTCTTCAGCGTCGGCACCAACGACCTCGTCCAATACCTGCTCGCCGTCGACCGCGGCAACCAGCGCGTCGCTTCGCTCTACGACCCTTGCCACCCCGCCGTCGTGCGCACGCTCCTGGCGGTCTTCGCCGCCGCGCAGAAGGCCGGGATCCCCGCCGCGGTCTGCGGCGAACTCGGCGGCGACCCCCTCTGGGCGCCGTTGCTCATCGGCCTCGGCGTGCATGAGCTCAGCATGAGCCCCGCCGCCTTGCCCGAGGTCCGTTTCGTGCTCCGCCACTCCGCCGCCGCCGAACTCCGCGAACTCGCCGCTCAGGTCGTCGCCTGCGACGAAGCCGCCCGGACGCGCGTGCTGCTGCAGGAGTTCGCCGCCGCCAAACTCAAGCTACGCTGATGTCCTCCCGTCTTCCCGCCGCGAACCCGCATGTCGCGGCCATGTCTCCCTACGTCCCCGGCGAGCAGCCGCAGGGCGGAGGCTGGGTCAAGCTCAACACCAACGAGAACCCGTATCCGCCGAGCCTGCGCGCGCTCGAGGCCGTCCGCGTCGCCTTGGTCAACGACGGCGCCGCGCTGCGTCTCTATCCGTCGCCGGACTCCGCGCCCCTGCGCGAGGCCGCCGGCCGTTTCCATGGCTTCGACGCCGCGCACGTCGTCGCGGGCAACGGGTCCGACGACATCCTGAACCTGCTGATCCGCGCCTACGCCGGTCCCGGCCGCCCGATCGGCATGCTCAACCCGAGCTACTCGCTGTATCCCGTGCTCGCGGCGGCCCAGCATGCCGAAGTGGTGAAGGTCGAGGTCACCGACGCCTTGGGCGTCGACGTCGACGCCGTCGCCAAGTGCGGCGCCGCGGTCTTCTTCCTCACGAACCCGAACGCCCCGCTCGGCGTGGCCTTCGGGACGGAGGTCGTCCGCTCGCTCGCCAAGGCTTTCCCCGGCCTGCTCGTCGTCGACGAAGCCTACGCCGCTTTCGCCGACGCCGACTGCGTCGCGCTCGTAAGTGAGTTCCCGAACGTCGTCGTCACCCGCACGCTGTCCAAGGCCCACGCCCTCGCCGGCCTGCGCGTCGGCTACGCGCTCTGTCCGCCCCTCGTCGCCGAGGTGCTGCACCGCGTCCGCGACAGCTACAACGTCGACCGCCTCGCGCAGGTCGCCGCCGCCGCCGCGCTCGACGACCGCGAGTGGCTCGACGTGACCGTCGCCCAGGTGCGCGCCACGCGCGACCGCCTCGCCGCTGCGCTCCGTAAGCTCGGCTGGCAGGTGAATCCCGCTGCCGGCAATTTCGTGCTCGCGGCGCCCGTCTCGACGAAACGTGCGGCCTCGGTCGAGACCGCCGCTCATTGCTTCGAGTTCCTCCGCGCCCGGAAGATCCTCGTCCGCCGTTTCCCGAACCATCGCCTCACCGAGAAGTCCCTGCGCATCTCCGTGGGCACGGAGCAGGAGACGGACGTCTTCCTGCAGGCCGTGGCGGCTTGGATGGAAGGGTGAGGTTGACAATCCCGCCTTCCGCGGGGATTTCTGGGGGATGAGCGCAGCCGTCCGCCAAGCCAGCCTCCGCCGGGATACCGCCGAGACCAAGATCGCCCTCGAGGTGAACCTGGACGGCACCGGCACGTCGGAAATCGCCACCGGGGTGGCCTTCTTCGACCACATGCTGACGCTCTTCTCCCGCCACTCCCTCGTCGACCTCAAGGTCAAGGCGACCGGCGACACCGACGTCGACTACCACCACACCGTGGAGGACGTCGGCATCGTCCTCGGCCAGGCCATCAAGGAAGCGCTCGGCGACAAGGCCGGCATCCGCCGCTATGGTTTCTTCATCCTCCCGATGGACGAGACCCTGGCCCGCTGCGCCGTCGACCTCAGCAACCGTCCGATGATGGTCTACCAGGTCGAGATCACCAACTACATGGTGAAGGACTTCAACATCGCGCTCGTCCGCGAGTTCTTCCAAGGCCTCGCCAACTCGCTCGGCTGCAACCTGCACCTGAAGCTCGAATACGGCGACGAACCGCACCACGTCGCCGAGGCCTTGTTCAAGGCCTTCGCCCGCGCCCTGCGCGAGGCGCTCGAAGTCGACCCGCGCCAGGGTGGCCGCGTGCCGAGCACCAAGGGTACGCTGGCCTGACCGTGGAAGCCTCCGCGACAGCGCGCCGCCCGCGGGTGGCCGTCATCGATTACGGGATGGGCAACCTGCGCAGCGTGAGCCGCGCCATGGTCGCCGCCGGAGCGGACGCTTTCCTGGCCGCGACCCCGGCCGAGGCCGAGCAGGCCGAGCTGGTCGTGTTCCCGGGGCAGGGGGCCATGGCGGACTGCATGGACTGCATCCGTCGTAACGACTTCGAATCCTTCCTGAAACAGTGGATCGCCGCCGACCGGCCGTTCCTCGGCGTCTGCATGGGCCTGCAGGTCCTGTTCGAGCGCTCCGAGGAAGCCGACCGCCCCGGTCTGGGCGTCTTCCCGGGCGTAGTCCGCCGTTTTCCCTCCCAACCCGGCCTGCGGATCCCGCACATGGGCTGGAATGAAGCCATCTTCAAGCCCGGCGCCCCGCTGACCCAGGGACTCCGGTCCGAAGGGGAGCCCTTCTATTTTGTCCATAGTTACCGGGTGGTCGAGACCGACCCCGCCTTGGTGTGGTGCGAGACCGATTATGCGGGCCGTTTCGTGAGCGGGGTGCGTCGCGGCCGGGTCTTCGCGACCCAGTTCCACCCGGAGAAAAGTCAGGTCAAAGGCTTGCAACTCTACCGCAATTTCCTGACCTTGTCCGTCCGCTGAAGGGTGATGTGACTCTCGGCGGACCTATCCCCGCCATGAGCTCCAAGAACGCCTCTCTCAAACTGGACGACAAGGAAATCGTCCTCCCCATCGTCGTCGGCACCGAAGGCGAACGAGGGGTCGACGTCCGCAAGCTGCGCGACGAGACCGGTTACATCACTTTCGACGACGGTTACGCCAACACCGGCGCCTGCGAATCGAAGGTCACCTTCATCGACGGCGAGAAGGGCGTCCTCCGCTACCGCGGCTACGGCATCGAGGAGCTCGCCGAGAAGTCCAACTTCATCGAGACGGCCTACCTGCTGATCTACGGCGAACTGCCCACGACCGCCCAGCTGGCGGCCTTCAAGGCCCGCATCCTGGACAACTCCCAGATCCACGAAGGCCTGCGCATCGCCCTCAGCGGCTTCCCCGGCAACGCCCACCCGATGGCCGTGCTGTCCGCCACGCTGAACACCCTCGGCTGCTACTACCCGGAGCTCGGCACCAACGAGCGCACCCATGACCTCGCCAAGTTCGACGAGACCGCCGCCGTCCTGATCTCCAAGGTCCGCACCCTCGCCGCGCTCGCCCACCGCTCCAAGGAAGGCGAACCGCCCGTCTACCCGAAGCCGGGTCTCGATTACTGCTCGAACTTCCTGCACCTGCTCTTCTCGCAGCCTAACGCCGATTACGCCGTCCATCCGGAGATCGCCCGCGCGCTCGACCTGATCCTCCTCCTGCACGCCGACCACGAGCAGAACTGCTCCACGTCCACCGTGCGCATGGTCGCCTCCGGCGGCGCCAATCTCTTCCCGTCCGTCTCCGCCGGCGTCTGCGCCCTCTGGGGTCCGCTGCACGGCGGCGCCAACCAGGCCGTGATCGAGATGCTCGAGGAGATCCATGCCTCGGGCGACGACGGCTCGCGCTTCATCGCCGACGCCAAGGACAAGACCAAGAGCGTCCGCCTCATGGGCTTCGGTCACCGCGTGTACAAGAACTACGACCCGCGCGCCAAGATCATCAAGGCCCAGTGCGACAAGGTCCTGAAGGTCCTCGGCATCAACGACCCGCTCCTGGCCATCGCCATGCGCCTCGAGGAGGCCGCGCTCAACGACCCGTACTTCAAGCAGCGCAACCTCTACCCGAACGTCGACTTCTACTCGGGCATCATCCTCAAGGCCATCGGCATCCCGACGGAGATGTTCACCGTCATCTTCGCCATCGGCCGCATGCCCGGCTGGATCTCGCACTGGAAGGAGATCGCCGAGACCCCGAAGCAGAAGATCCATCGTCCGCGTCAGATCTACGTCGGTCACACCGAGCGCAAGTATGCGCCGATCGCCCAGCGCGGCTGAGCGCACCGAGCAGTCCGCCAAGGGGGAGGGCCGAACGTTTCCGTTCGGCCCTCCGTCTTTGGAGCCATACACTATAAGCCGGATTCTGTCCTTGGGCGGCTCTCGCCGATCCCCTGCGCGTTCATTTCTCTGACCTTGCGGACCCGCCTTGCGGCGGTGCGACAACCCGGGACCTTGGTGGGCGGCCTCGGACGGTCCCTGTTCGTCTTGCACCGGATTGGGTTTACCTTGCCTCGTCGGTCGCCCTTCGAGCGGTGGGCTCTTACCCCACCTTTTCACCCTTACCTCTTTCCTTGCGGAGGAGGCGGTATCTTCTCTGTGGCACTATCCGTCACGTCTTGCGACGCGCCCCGACTTGCGGCGGGAATCCTGCCCTGTGGTGTCCGGACTTTCCTCACGGATTGCTCCGTGCGAACGCACATGTATGACTGTCCGTCCAGCCTAGCGGCCGACGGGCCCGAGGGAAGGGCAAAAGGGGCTGAGTTCGGCCTTGGAAAGGGTTTCCGGCGGGTTTGATTAGGGGGACCCCATGCGCCCCCTGTTCCTCGCCTTGCTTTCGCTCATGACCGCCCACGCCGCCGAACCCATCAAAGTCGCCTGCGTCGGCGACAGCATCACCCAGGGCGTCGGCGCCAAGTCCGGCCAGTCCTACCCGGCCCAGCTGCAGGCCTTGCTCGGCGAGGGTTACAAGGTCGGCAACTACGGCGTCAGCGGCCGCACGCTCCTGAAGAAGGGCGACTTCCCTTATTGGAAGGAGCACAAGTATCAGGCCGCCCTCGCGATGGAGCCGGCGATCGTGATCATCATGCTCGGCACCAACGACACCAAGCCCCAGAACTGGCGGCACGAGGCGGAGTTCGACGCCGACTACCGCGAGCTGGTGAAGTCCTTCCAGTCGCTCAAGTCGAAGCCGAAGGTGTTCGTCTGCCGTCCCGTGCCGGTCCCCGGCCAGGGCAACTACGGCATCAACGAGGAGAACGTCCAGAAGGAGATCCCGCGCGTCGACGCGCTGGCCAAGGAACTCGGGTGCGGCGTGATCGACATGCATGCCGCGCTGGAGAAATTCCCGGAGATGCTGCCGGATCGCGTGCATCCGAACACCGCGGGCGCCGGCGAGATGGCCAAGGCGGCCGCCAAGGCCATCCTCGCGAAATAAGCCTCAGCGCGTCGCCGGAGCCGGGCCGACGATCCGTCCGAGCACGTCCTGGGCCGCGGCGCGCAGCTGTTGCCAGCGCGCCGACGGGTGCGCCGGACCGTGCGCGATGAGCTGCAAGGTGCTGCGCCATTCGAGGACGGCGCGTTCGAGGTCGCCTTGGCCGGGGCCTTGGCCGTCGGCGTCGGCCGGCGGGATCTTGCCGTGCAACGCGAAGCCCTTGAGGGCCTCGGCGCAGCCTTCGCCGAAGCCGACGGGCAGGCCTTCGCGCAGGTAACCCTCGGCGGTCAGGGATTTATAAGTCAGGCGGCAGCAGGCTCCGAGGCGGCTGGAATTCCGGCCCGCGGAGGCGACGCGTTCGCCGGCCCGGAGTTCGGCGAGATCCCAGGCGAGGGCGTGGGCGTCGTATCCGGGGTCCTCGAGCGCCGCCGCGACGGCGAGGCCTTCGCCGTGCTGGAAGAGCGAGGCGACGTGGCCGCGGTCGGTCGGCCGGCCGGCGGCGTCGATGAGGCCGAGTTTCTTCCAGAGCCGGCCGGCGCGCGCGGTGTGCAGGGTGCCGCCGCCGAGGACTTCGCGCAGGTTGATGTCCTGCTTCGCGACGGACCGGCGCGGCGGGTTGATGAGCGGATGGTTGTCGGCGTCGGGCCAGACGCGGACGTCCGCGCGCGCGTAGTCCAGCTTCACCTGGACGCTGTCACGGCCGAGGAAGAGGCCGCCGACGGGCACGCCGCCCTGGGTGAGGCGGGGGAGCAGCGGCAGGATCTCTTTCTCAAGGAGCTCCAGTTTCCAGGTGCGCGGGCGGCTGCGCCCCTCGTCGAGCCTGCGCAGGGCCTTGAGCAGCCAGTCCGCCGGGGTGAGCTGGGATGTGCCGGCCTCCTTCGGAAAATGCGCCAGCGTGACGGTACGGCCGTAGCGGACCTCGTCCCCGGTCCCGAGCTTGCAGGGCGTGCCGTAGGGCAGGGCGCGCAGCGAGTCGGGCTTGGACAGCGCCGGATGCCAGGCTTCTTTCACGTAGATCAGGGCCTGGGAAAGCGGCACCAGGAGCGTGGGCCGTTCGCGTTGCCAGGTTCCGTTGCGCCCGAGGATCTCGTGGATCTGGCGGGTGGCGCCGGCGGACGGTTCGGGAGCGGCGGCCGGGGTCGCGTCGTCGTCCAGACGATCCAGCGCCAGGTCGATCGGCTCGCGGGTGAAGAGGGCGGCGGCGAGCGACCGGGCGGCGGCCCGAGGGTCTTCGGCGCGGCGCATGACCGACAGGAAGGCCGGCCAGTCGAGGCCTTCGCTCCGCTTGAGTTGCAGCGGCTTGGCTTCGCCGAGGCGGGGGCTGTCGCCGGTCCAGAGCGCGAAGCCGCGGTCGTCCAGGCCGCGTCGGCCCGCGCGACCGAACATCTGCAGCAGCTCGTCGGGACGGATCTCCCGTTCGGCGTGGTCGGCCGCGTAACGCCGGTCGGTCACCAGCACCGAACGCAGCGAGAAGTTGATGCCCGACGCCAGCCCGGTCGTGGCCACGACCACGCTGAGCTTGCCCGCCTTGGCCCAAGGCTCGATGAGCTCGGTCCGCTGTTCGAAGGTGAGTCCGCTGTGGTGGAGGCCGACCCCTTGGCGGAGCAGGCGGTTCAGGTCGTCGCCGGCGAGGCTGCGCTGGGCGGGCGAGAGCTGCGGGCCGTTGCCGAGGGGCAGGCCGGCCGCGATGTCGCGGGCGATCTGCTCGGCCGCACGCCGGCGGGGGGCGAAGACCAGGATCGGGCCGAGGTCCGCCAGCACGGCGCGGATGACCGCGCGGGCGACATGGCCCTTGATGCCGGCGGGTTCACGGGTCTCCAAGGCGTCGAGAGAGATCTCCTCGAGCGGGATCGGGCGGGTGTGTTCCTCGATCAGCGTGACCTTACGCCCGCGGCTGCGGAGCCATTCGGCCACCGCCTTGGGGTTGGAGACGCTGCCGCTGAGGAGCAGGAGCTGGGTCGTGGGCGGGGCGAGGGCCAGCACGGTCTCGTAGGCCGCGCCGCGGCGGGCGTCGGCCAGCATCTGGTATTCGTCGACCACGAGGAGGTCGGGGTGACGGCCCTCGAGGAAGCGATGCCGCTGGGTCTCCAAGGTCGCCACGATGACCGGGGCGCCGAGGTTGGCGCTGACGTCCCCGGTCGCGATGCCGACGTCCCAGCCGAGGGCGAGCCACTCGGCCCGCTTGTCATTGGCCAGGGCCCGGGTGGGCACGGTGTAGACCGCCTGGCCGCGGTGGCCGCCCCGGACGAGCAGTTCGAACACGTAGGTCTTGCCGGCGCCGGTCGGGGCCTGGATGACGACGTCCTCGCCTTGCCGCAGGGCGCGGAGGGCGTCCTGCTGCCAGAGGTCGGGGAGGGTGAGCCGGGAGTCCGCCATGGCGAGTTTCCAACAAACCGTGGTCGGGCGGAGAAGCAAGCCGAGGGGGTTTGCGGTTGCGGGTTTTCGCACCCCCGTGCTACGACTTCCGTCGCATGGCCATCAGCAACGACCTCGCCCGCGGGCTTAAGAAAGTCGACAAGGACCTCGACTTCATGATGACGTGCTTCGTCGAGGTGCTCGAGCAGCTCGGCCACAAGGACCTCGCCGGCACCTTGCCGTGGATGGGCAAGCGCAAGCTGCGCGGCGTGCAGCTCTTCTCCTACCGCGGCGTGCAGGCCTACTCGATCGCTTTCCAGCTCCTGAACATGGTCGAGGAGAACGCCTCCGCGCAGTCGAAGCGACTCCGTGAGGACAAGCATGGCCTCGCCTCCGATCCCGGCTCCTGGGGCCGCGCGCTCCGCGCCCTCGTCGCCGCCGGCCTGACCGACAAGCAGATCGTCAAGCGGCTCAACCGCATGCGCGTCGAGCCCGTGCTCACCGCGCACCCGACGGAGGCCAAGCGCGCCACCGTCCTCGAGATCCACCGCGAGATCTACAAGCTGCTCGTCCGCCGCGAGAACAACATGTGGACCGCCGCCGAGCAGCGCGCGATCCGCGAGGAGATCAAGGTCGCGCTCGAGCGTCTCTGGCGTACCGGCGAATTCTATCATCAGAAGCCCGACGTCCAGTCGGAGCTCCGGAACATCAATTACTTCCTGTCGAAGGTCTTCCCCGACGCCGTCGTCAGCATGGACCTGCGCCTCCGTCAGGCGTGGGAGGAGGCCGGCCTCGATCCCGCCCGCGTGGAGCACCCCGATTCGCTGCCGCAGATCGTCCTCGGCACGTGGGTCGGCGGCGACCGCGACGGCCACCCGCTCGTCACGGCCGAGGTGACCACCCGCGCCCTCAATCTCTTCCGCGCGACCGCCATCGGCATCTGCAACGAGCGGCTCGAGGCCCTCGGCCAGCGCCTTTCGTTGGGCGACCATCTCCAGGAGCCGCCCGCGGTCTTCGTCCGGCAGGTGGCCAAGCACGCCGCGTTCCACGGCGAAGCCGGCGAGGCCGCCGTCCGGCGCAACGTCGGCGAGACCTGGCGTCAGTACGTCAACCTCATCCGCCTCCGCCTCCCGAACGTCGAGGGCGAGCTCGGCCAAGGCCAGCACCGTTCGCCGGAAGGCGTCATCGCCGACCTCCTCTTCCTACGCGAGACCCTCTTCGAGGTCGGCGCCGGCCGCATCGCCCGCGCCGAGCTCGATCCGTTGCTGCGCTTCCTGCGCACCTTCGGTTTCCACATGGCGGTCCTGGACATCCGTCAGAACAGCGCCTTCCACGACAAGGCCATCGGCCAGCTCCTCGCCGCCACGGGTCAGGACGACGCGAACTTCGCCCAGTGGGACGAGTCCCGTCGCCTCGGTTTCCTGGATTCCGAACTGCGCTCCACCCGTCCGTTCCTCCGCGAGCAGGCCAGCATCGGCCCGGAAGCCGACGCCGTGGTCGCCTGCCACCGGGCCCTCGCGACGCATATCGGTCACTATGGCTCGGCGGGCCTCGGCTCGCTGATCGTCAGCATGACCCGCTCGGTCTCGGACCTGCTGTCCGTCTACCTCCTCGCCCGCGAGGCCGGCCTCACCGCCGGGGGTTCGGACGACGCCTACTGCCTGCTGCCCGTCGTCCCGCTCTTCGAGACCATCGGCGACCTCGAGCGCAGCACCGGCATCATGGACGCGTTCCTGTCGCACCCGATGACCCAGCGCACGCTGAAGGCGCGCCGCGACGCGGGCCTGACCGACGGCCTGACCCAGCAGGTGATGATCGGCTACTCCGACTCCAACAAGGACGGCGGCATCCTCGCCTCGCTGTGGAACCTCTACCGCGCCCAGCAGAACCTCGCCGCCGTCGGCGATAAGCACGGCGTGCGCATCGTCTTCTTCCATGGCCGCGGAGGCACGATCTCCCGCGGCGCCGGTCCGACGCACCGCTTCATCGACGCCTTGCCGCAGGGTTCGATCCAGGGAGAGATGCGCGTGACCGAGCAGGGCGAGAGCATCACGCAGAAGTACGCCAACCACATCACCGCGGTGAACAACCTCGAGCTGCTGACCGCGGGCGTGACGCAGAACACCTTCCTGCATGACGTCGCCGTCCGCAGCGAGACCGCCCAGGCCAAGGTCATGGACCGTCTCGCCGAGTTCTCGCGCGAGGCCTACCAGGACCTCATCCGCACCCCGCGCTTCATCGAGTTCTTCCGTCAGGCCACCCCGATCGACGTGATCGAAGCCAGCCGCATCGGCTCGCGTCCGTCCCGTCGCACCGGCGCCGCCTCGCTCGAGGACCTGCGCGCGATCCCGTGGGTCTTCGCCTGGAGCCAGGCCCGCTTCTATCTCTCCGGCTGGTACGGCGTCGGCTCCGCGCTCGCCCGCCTGAAGGAAGAAGATCCGAAGGGCTTCGAGATCATCCGCAAGAACTACGACGACTGGCCGCCTTTGCGCTACATGCTCAAGAACGCCTCCACCAGCGTCCTCGCGTCCAACCGCAGCATGATGAAGCTCTACGGCGGGCTCGTGACCGACAAGAAGCTGCGCAAGCTCTTCCTCAACCGCATCCTCGCCGAGCACAACCTCGCGCGCAAGATGCTCGACGAACTCTCCGGCTCCAAGCTGAGCGAAGGCCGTCCGCGTCTGCGCAAGGTCATCGCCCTCCGCGAATCCGCGATCGACCTCCTGCACGAGCAGCAGGTCGCCTTGCTCAAGGATTGGCGCAAGAAGGTGGCCGACGGCGACCGCAAGGAAGCCGATGAGCTGCTGCCGCAGATGCTTCTTTCGCTCAACGCCATCGCCGCCGGCCTCCAGGCCACCGGCTGAGGCCTTTCAGCGTCTCGGCAGTTCAGGCCCGGCGGGGATCTCTCCGCGGAGCATCCGGCCGGCCTGGCCGCTGAGCCACAGGTAGTGGTCGGACGGGACGTCGGACAGGTCCACGAAATTACCGACCGGCCGAGGGCCGCCGCACTTCATGATGGCCGTGCCCTCGTCGATCTCGTCGAACATCGCCACGTAGAGGGTCCGCGCGCCGGCCTCGCGGGCGGCGACGGCCTGCGACCAGAGGAAGCGGCCGCCGAGCCGCGGGATCTGGTCGAGCTTCGCTTCCTGGCCGCGGAGGGCGGAGAGGTTGCGCCAGCTGAAGCCGGGGAAGATCACCGGCAGGTAGGCCTTGCCGCGGGCGTCGCACCAGGCGCGGTCGGGGGCCCAGACCTCGCGGCCGAGCTTGGCCGCGCCGGCGGGCGTGCCGAAACGTCCGACCGTCCATGGGCTGAGGACGTCGGCGAGTCGCAGGACCTCATGCAGGGCGGGGTCGGCGATGCTGTCTTGGCGGAGTTCGCGCCAGTAGGTCGGGATGCCGACCATCACGGCGGCGCCCGTCGCGCGGATATCCGTCAGCAAGGCGGTCCATTCCTTCAGGTCGGCCGGCCGGTCCTTGAAGCCGAGCCCCCAGAGCGCGACGAGCGGCTTGCCTTGATGGTATTGCGCGCAGGCGCGTCGGGTCTGGCCGGCGGCGACCAATCGGCGCCAGTCCGCCGCGATGAGCGGGAAGCGTTCGGCCTTCAATCCGGAGAGGTCATACATCACCGTCAGGGAGCGGCCTTCGGCCTCGGCGGCCGCGGCGCAGTGGGCGAGCACCAGGTCGACGCTGGTCCGCTTCTGCTCGCGGAGGATCTCCACGCCGAAGCGTTGGACGAAGGCGCCGTCGATGCCGTGGTCCTTCATCCAGCGGAAGTGCCGGCGGACCGTGGCGGGATGGGCGCTGCTGAAGAGCGGGGCGGGGCGCCCGTCGGCGAACTGGAACGGGGAGGGGCGGAGTTCCTCCGGGGTCAGCTCCGAGAGGTCGGGCCAGAGGTCGAAGGCGCAGGCCTCCGGCGACAGGCGCTTACCTGGGCCGAAATGCACCCAGCCCTCGCCCGTGCCGTCGCCTTCGGCTCGGAACCAGCCTTGGTAGCCCGTGACGACCTTGCCGGCCAAGGTGGGGTGTCTGACCTCGTCCGCAGCCCCCAAGGCCGCCCAGACGCAGCAGAGCGTGGCGCAGAGCCCTCGCATGGCCGGGTTCAGACGTGCTTCCAGAAGTCCATCAGGAACCGGGTCGCCAGCTGGGCCAGGAAGACGATGTTCCAGAAGATCAGCTGCAGGCCGAGGGAGGGGCCGAAACCCATGCTCAGGACCTGGGCGGCGGCGCTGGTGACCAGCAGCACGACCGTGGCGGTGCAGAGGGAGATG